>Ga0310694_10000804_pt1 | contig 39275 bp, 37 predicted proteins | sample 174DNAGHGhighgp2_FD_203884 | JGI IMG/M metagenome (GOLD analysis project Ga0310694, IMG submission 203884) | Sheep rumen microbial communities from Palmerston North, Manawatu-Wanganui, New Zealand - 1742 DNA GHGhigh gp2 (v2) (version 2) | ecosystem: Host-associated > Mammals > Digestive system... | reverse complement strand
ACGAAGTGTCAACAAAATCAGCACAGCTTTTTCGCTTGTGTCTATCGATTCAGTACGACTACAAAACAACCGTCTACTGTTTCAGCTAATGAAGAGAAAAAGTGTCTAGTGAAATCAGGAAAAGTCAAGAGAAGGCACATTAGAAAGTAAAACAAGTTGTTTTGGTGTCTTAAATGGGCCATTTCGCAACCTAAAGTGACGCGTTTTAACCACCAAAACAACTTGTTTTGCATCGTGATGGAAAGTGATGTATTTCCTGCGCAGAATAGTTAATTTCTTTATTGATCCGCTCAATCGCCTGGCTTGGCAGACCCGTCATATTGCCGATGGAAATTTTGATGTGTCTATGCCTACTTCTACGCGTGTGGATGCTGTTGGACGATTACAGAACAACTTTGCAGATATGCAACAGTCATTGTTTAAGTATATCAGCAATCTGGAATATGTAAACAAAGAGACGGAACGGCGTAATGAAGAACTGGCAAATGCTAATCAGCAGGCGGAAGATGCTGTGCAGTGTCAGGTAGCATTCCTTCAGAATATCTTGCATCAGATTCGTACACCGTTAAATATCATCATGGGATTCGTCCAGGTGCTACGCGATGATTATAAGGCCATTCCTCGTGAAGAGATGGCTACCATTACTGAGACGATGGTTCATAATTCCACTACGATTATGCGTATGGTACATATGTTGACGGCAGCATCGGCACTCGATGTGGGAAAAGTGGTGGATTGTGAAGATAGGGTTCCATGTAATGGGGTGGCTTATGAGGCTGTAAATATACACCATCAACGGTCATCAAAGGGGAGTACACCATATGTGGAAACCAGTGTCCCTGATGATATGTATATTAACATACATAAGGAGTATTTCCTGAAAGCACTCAATGAATTGCTCTATAACGCTGAAAAATATGGCATTGTAGAAGGTAAGGAATCAGAAGCTGTCATCACATTGAGAGTTAAGAAATGTGATAGCTTTGTGCATTTTATAGTGGAGGACAACGGTCCTGGTGTGTCACCTGCTCATCGTGACCATATTTTCAATCAGTTTCTCAAAGCCAATAGTTTCTCAGAAGGTCTGGGGTTGGGGCTCTATGTTTCCAAGCAGTTTGCCAAGATGATGGGCGGTGACTTGACTCTTGACGAAAGCTATACGTTGGGGGCGCGCTTTATACTTGCTGTTCCAGCATAGACTATTAGGGATAAAGGTAACAACAAGGCGGTATATCTCTTTGGACATACCGCCTTGTATTGCCTTGTGCTGGCTTGCTTATGCGTTCTGGGCATCAATAGCCTTGATTTTCTCCTTTACCAATTGCAAATCGTCCTTGAGTTTCTGGATCTTGCGGTTCATCTCCTCAATGAGGCTGTTGCCTTTCTTGCTGCTGGCAGTGAGGAAGCACAGGTTGTTTTCGTAGGTATGGATGTCCTGCTTCAAATTGTCGTACTGACGCATGAGGCGTTGACGCTCATTGTCCAGTGCACCCTCGCCACGCTCTGCTACCTGCTTTAGGTTGTCCTTGAACTTATTGAGGCGTTTCTTGGCTACGCTGATGTTCAGTTCTTTGTATAGCTTGTCCAGCACAGTATGATATTCTTCATACACCTTGTCCTTCTCTTTGAAGGGAACGTGTCCTATGCCGTTGTATTCCTCTACCAGCTTCTGGACTTTCTCCTGCAAATCTTCACCAGCCTCTTCTGCAACAGCTTTCAGACGCTCAATGACATTGCGCTTCTTCTCCAGATTCTCGTGCTCTTCGTTGCGCTGACCGGCACCGGCGGCATTGCGGGCCTCAAAGAACTTATTGCAGGCACCGAGGAACTCCTCCCACAGCTGGTCGCCCAGCTTCTTGGGTACCATACCAATGGTTTTCCATTCTTTTTGCAAAGCAATGAGCTTGTCGCTGGTAGAACGCCAATCGGTGCTGTCTTGCAGTGCCTTTGCCTTCTCTATGAGAGCGCGCTTCTTATCGGCATTTTCCTTGAAACTGTCTTTCAGTGTCTTGAAATATTCGGCTTTATTGGCAAAGAAAGTGTCGCAGGCTGCACGGAAACGCTCGAAAATCTTCACGTTCATCTTCTGTGGAGCAAACCCAATGGTCTTCCATTCTGTCTGAATGGCAATGATTTCCTGAGTATGGCGTTCCCAGTCGCCACTGCCCTTGTTCTCTTCAGCAGTGATTGCTTCTACTTTCTCGCAGAGCTCGGTCTTCTTTGCTAAGTTCTCTTCTTCACGGGTGCGTAAATCCTCGAAGTGCTGCTGATGACGCTTGTTGATAACAGTACTGGCTGCCTTGAAGCGTTGCCATATTTCTTCGCGAAGTTCTTTGCTCACTGGGCCTACCTCACGATATTCCTGATGCAGTTGCTGTAACTGGTGGAAGGCACTGATTACATCTTCTTCATCGGCCAGTTTCTCGGCAGCCTCACAAAGGCGTGTCTTTGCTTCCAGATTCTTCTTGAAATCCAGTTCGCGAGCCTCGCTGTTCAGTTTCAGCAGGTCGTAGAATTGCTCAACATACAATTGGTAGTTACGCCACAACTCGTTTGCACTCTCTGCGGGTACTGCCTTGATGTCACGCCATTCCTGCTGTAGGGATTTGAATTCCTGATAGGTCTTGCTGGCTTCTTCGGGAGAGGTAACCATAGCCTTAATCTTCTCGATAATAGCCTGTTTCTTTTTCAGGTTCTCTTCCTTCTCTGCTTCCTGTTCGCGGAACAACTGTTGGCGGCGTTCTTTGATAACGCCCATCTCAGCCTTAAATACCTCTTCGTCTTCGTCAGGGGTGATTTGATAGGTTTCTGGGTCGCCTCCACCGTCAATATACTCCTTCAACTTCGCCTCACGCTCTGCGATATGCAATTTGTAGAATGCCGTCTTCAGGTATTCCACTTCTTCTTTTTGCGGAGCGTCCTCGCTATGCGCTATTTCTTTCACGCGCTCGAGCACTTCTTTCTTGGTAGTGTAAACCTTGCGCTCTTCAGCTGATGCTGGATTGTTTTCTGTTGTTTCTACTGCGGTCTCTTCGACCTTCACTTCTTGATTTCCCTGTTCGAGGATGTTTTCTTGAGAGTCCATCATTTAACTTTTTAGTTACTGAATCGGTTGGTACATACAAAATTAGGCCTCAAAATTACTTAAAATAATTTATTTGGCCTAATTATTTGACGTTTTTTTTTTGTTTTCTGGGCTTAAATCAGCTTTTTGTAGCGGAACAGCCACCAGGCAACACCAGAAACACCGATAGAAATGATGAGTGCAATGACGAATCCAAACGAGTTTTCCTCCATACCGTTTATCAGGTTCATGCCAAACAAAGAAGCGATGAGCGTGGGGAACATCATGATAATGGTTACTGATGTCAGCGTACGAATCACGGTGTTCATATTGTTGTTGATGATGCTCTGGTATGTGTCCATTGTTGACTCCAAGATGTTGGCATAGATATTGGTGGTCTCGCGAGCCTGTGTCATTTCGATTCCAACATCCTCTATGAGGTCTGCATCCAGTTCGTCAATCTGAAGCTTGAACTTCAGCTTCGACAATAGTGTCTCGTTTCCACGGATGGAGGTCTGGAAATAGGTGAGCGAGTCCTGAAGGCGGCTCAGTCCTATCAGGCTTTCGTTGTTCACGTCCTGATCCAGGTTGCGCTTGGCCTTGTCAATGAGCGAGTTGATTTGCTTCAGACGCTTCAGATACCACACGGCGCTGCTGTAGAACAATCGGAATATCATATCCACATAGTCGGTGAATCCCACGCCGCGTTTCTGCTGATAACTCACGAAATCTATCATCATATTTGTCTCGTAGTAACACACAGTGATGGTCACATCGCGTTTGTGGATGATACCAAGAGGTACAGTGGTATAGGGAGTCCTTGAGCGAACTTCCCTCACATAGGGTATACGTAGGATGATGAGCATCCATCCGTCATCGTATTCGTAACGTGCACGCTCGTCGGTATCGCTGATGTCGCTGATGAAATAGTCGGGTATGCCGAATCTCTCTTCCAGTTCATGCTGATCATCTTCGGTTGGACACGTCACTTGTATCCAACAATTGGGCTGCCACTCCTGTAGTTGGTTCAGTCCACCTTGGGTGTTCCAGTAGGTTTTCATTGTGCTAATCCATTTTTAATGCATCATGCATAATTCATAAATATAGCGGCAAAGGGATTAGCTGCCTTGCTCGCTATCCCCCGCCATTACAAATTGTAATAATCCGCCGGGTAATCGTCCATAATGTTGTTTGTATTTGGTTTAATTTGGGTGCAAAGGTAATAAAAAAAGGTAAAAGTGAAAAACGAAAAACGAAAAATTTGCTACCGCTTATGTTTTTTATTCATGTAGCGGTAGCAAATTAATCACTTTTCACTCTTTACTTTTCACTTTTCACTTCATCGGTATATCTTCCAATGTTTTCTTGAGTAGGGTCCAGAAGGGTTCCACAGTAGCGATGAGGGCACGCTCTGTAGTGGTGTGGGGCGACTTCATCGTAGGACCGAGGCTTACAACGTCGAGCCAGGGGTATTTGCCCAGGATAACTGAGCACTCCAGTCCGGCGTGGTCAACCTGGATGATGCCGTCTTCGCCAAACAGCTCCTTGTATTCTTTTAACAAGAGGTGCAGAATCTCGCTGTCAGGGTTGGGATCCCAGCCGCCATACGAGCCAGCGGTCTCCACTTTCATGCCTGCCATTGAGAAACAGCTTTCCAAGGTCTTAACGATATAATCCTTCATGTCTTCGCGACTTGAACGAGCCAGGATCTTGATGCTGGCCTTTCCATCGCCAATGTTTATGATGGCGAGGTTCGAACTTGTCTCTACCACGTTGGGATAGGCGGGAATATAACGGATGACACCGTCGTGACAAGCATATATGGCATCAACGATGTTGTCCTGAATCTCAACAGGGATTTCTGTCTTTGGAGTCTCAACCTCCTCTACGATAACTTCGATACCCTGAGGCTCAATGAGCTTGAATTCATCATTGAAAGTCTCTTTCCAGTCCTCTGCTAATTCTTTCAATGCCTCAATATTCTCCTTGGGCAAGGTGAGGATGGTCTCAGCCTTGAAAGGAATGGCGTTGCGCATATTACCACCCTGCCATACAGCCAGACGTGCGTCGAGCTCCTCGATAGCCTCTCGCACCATCTGTACCATCAGCTTATTGGCGTTGCCTCGGCCTTCGTGAATCTCTAATCCCGAGTGTCCACCACGCAAGTTCTTTACCGTCAAACGTACGGCAGCATCCTCTGGATCCGTATCCACCTCTTTATAATCTAAGGTTGCAGTAACATCGATGCCACCAGCTGAGCCAATAACAAATTTTCCCCAATGCTCTGAGTCAAGGTTCATCAGGATGTCGCCCTGCAGCTCACCCTCAGGCAGGTCGTTTGCACCATACATACCCGTTTCCTCGTCAGCGGTGATGAGGGCGTCAACGGGGCCATGCTTCAGTGACTTGTCCTCCATGATGGCCATGATGGCTGCAACGCCCAGACCATTGTCGGCACCCAGTGTGGTACCTGTAGCCTTCACCCATTCCCCATCAATCCAAGGTTGGATAGGGTCGGTCTCGAAGTTATGTGTTGACTCTGGTGTCTTTTGTGGTACCATATCCATGTGAGCCTGTAGGATAACACCCTTTTTGTTCTCCATGCCTGGCGTGGCAGGCTTGCGAAAGTGAATGTTGCCGGCAGGATCCTTTACGGCATAGACGCCACATTGCTTGCCGAAGTCAAGCAGGAACTGCTGTATTTTCTCCAGATGTCCGCTGGGACGGGGAACTTGTGTCAGTGCGTAGAAATTCTTCCAGATGCACTGTGGATTCAGATTTTGAATTTTGTTCATAGTTTTTTGTTTTTAGGGTTTTATTGAGTAATTCTGTGTGAGAGTATACTGTTGCCCTTAGCATTACGCACAGAAGTGAAATTAAGCACTAACCAAGCATAAACTCCTAAGAGTATAACCAGCATGGTCTGCACCGTGTGGACGATGAGTACAAAGACGAGAGCTTGATGATCGGCTACGCCATAGAGTATCAGCATCGTTTTGATAGCGAAGTGCCAGGGGCCTGCACCGTTGGGCGTTGGCACGATGACGGCGAAGTTGGCAACGACAAATGAGATAAGCGCACAGCCCAATCCCAGGTTCGCTGTAAAGTCGAAGCAGAAGAAAGTGAGGTAGTAATGCAGGAAATACATCACCCAGATGCCTATGGAGAAGAAAAGATACAGCGGCAAGTTCCTTACATCTTTCAGCGAGAGCACACCTTCCCAGATGCCTTGTAGTGTCATGCGTACCTTATTATATATAGAGAGGTTCTTCAGCAGCAAATGGAGCAATAGCACCACAGCTACGCCACACACAGCCGTAACCAGCCATCCCATCAGGGAAAAACCGCTCAGGATATTCTCGAACGAAGTGCCTGTCTTCTCGAAGAAAGTGCCGAAGGTGCTCAAGCTGAACAGTACAATGATGCCTGAATAGAGCATCACGATGAGTGTGTCAACAGCCCTCTCAGTCACTACTGTACCCAGTGCTTTTGGAAAAGATGTCCCTTCCCACCTGTTCAGCACACCGCATCGTGTGAACTCGCCTATGCGGGGTATGACCAGCGAGGCTGCATAGCTCATAAATACTGCATTGACGGCTACTGATGAGCGTGTCTTTTCGCCCAAAGGTTCAAGCGTCTGCTTCCATCGCCAGCCGCGAAAGGCCTGCGCCAGTATGCCAAAGGGAAACGATAGTAGCATCCACGTCCAGTTCATTTCGTTTATCATAACGTGCTTGATGCTCTGCCAGTCCTCGCCACGATACATCCAATATAGTATTGCACCGCCCAGAACGAACGGCAACAATATCTTTGCTGTGGTTTGCAGGAGTTTCATGCTGTCTGTTTACTTTTCGTTTCCATTCCTGACATAATCGACAAACGCATACGGATAGGCGTGACGATCGTCGGCGGGGTGGTCTTCACGCCACTCTTCCTGCCAGCCGGCAGTATAATCCGGAAAGAACGTGTCGGCCTTGTCGGGTGTATCGTCAATCTCTGTCAGACAGAGACGGTCGGCCTTATCCAGCAGGTTGTTGTAAAGGCTGGCACCTCCTATTATATATATGTCCTCATCGGGCTGGCAGCTGATGATGAAATCATCCCAACACGTAAAACATTCGCAGCCAGGCAGTGACTTCGTACTCTTTGTCAGCACGCAGTTGCGGCGATTGGGTAGGGCACCTTTCGGCAGGCTCTCAAATGTCTTCCGTCCCATCACGATGGTATGCCCCGTTGTCAATGCCTTGAAACGCTTCAGGTCGTTGGGCAGCCAGTATATCAGTTTGTTCTCAAAGCCGATAGCCCTGTTATTCGCTACGGCAGCAATCATCGATATCATACGCTTACCTCCGCTTTGATGTGTGGATGAGGATTGTAGCCAATGAGTTCAAAGTCCTCGTATTTGAAGTCAAAGATGCTCTTCACGTCGGGGTTGATCTTCATCTTTGGAAGTGGTCTTGGTTCACGCGTCAACTGCAAACGGGCCTGCTCCAAGTGGTTCAAATACAAATGCGTGTCACCAGTAGTATGAATAAACTCACCAGGCTTTAAGCCACATACCTGAGCCATCATCATACAAAGCAAGGCATATGATGCGATATTGAAAGGCACACCAAGGAAGGTGTCTGCACTCCTCTGATATAGCTGCAACGACAGTTTGCCATCAGCCACATAGAATTGGAAGATGGTGTGACAGGGCGGCAGTGCCATCTTGTTCACCTCAGCCACGTTCCATGCCGACACAATCATGCGCCTTGAGTTGGGGTTGTTCTTAATCTGGTCTGCCACATATTGTATCTGGTCGATAGTTCCCCCGTCGTAATCAGGCCACGAACGCCATTGGTGTCCGTATACGGGACCCAACTCACCGTTCTCGTCAGCCCATTCATCCCAGATGTGTACATTGTTCTCTTGAAGGTATTTAATGTTCGTGCTGCCTTTCAGGAACCAGAGAAGCTCGTAGATGATACCCTTCAGGTAGAGTTTCTTGGTGGTGAGCAGCGGAAACCCCTCCTCCAAGTTGTATCTGCTCTGCGTGCCGAAGATACTCAGTGTACCCGTCCCTGTGCGGTCACCCTTCTGTGTACCTTCTTTCAGTATGCGGTCAAGTATGTCTAAGTATTGTTTCATTTCTGTTTCTTATCTAATTTACGGGTGCGAAGTTACTAAAAAACGAGCAAACCACAAAGGATTCGCCCGTTTTTTCAATCTTTTCATTTTTCAATTTTTCATTTTCTCATTTTTTCATTTTGGCTTACTTTTTTTTACAAGTGGCTTACTTTTTTTTACAAGTGGCTTACTTTTTTTTACAAGTGGCTTACTTTTGAGTGGGAAGTGGCATAGTTTTGAGTTGCCATATTTGCCACATTTGCCACATTTGCCACATTATTTACAAAAATCCTCACGCGTACGTCTGTACACTATATATACGCGCATGCGCAGACGTACGCAAAAAAAGTTCAAAATATAGTGTCAAATGTGGCAGATTTGGCATCTTCCGGGTATGAAATAAACTTTCCGTTCAATTAATTTGGATGGAAAGTTTTTTGTTTGTACCTTTGCGAAAAATCAGAAGATCATAACTCTGGTTTTAGTTTAATTGTTAGTATGGGGCTTTATGCAACAGGAAAAGAGAGCAATAGTAATTGGTGCATCATCAGGCATAGGTCTTGAGGTGGCAAAGAAACTTATTGATGAGGGCTGGAAGGTTGGTGTCGCTGCCAGAAGAGTGGAACTGATGCAAGGTATTGGTGCTGTGGCTGTAGAAAAGATTGATGTAACAGCAGAAGAAGCTACTGAAGCTTTACAAAGATTGATTAGCAAGGTGGGTGGTATGGATCTGTTTTTCTATGCATCCGGAATAGGCAAACAGAACCGTGAGTTGCAGGAAGATATCGAACTGGCAACGCTTCAGACCAACGGCCTTGGCTTTACACGTATATTACCCCATGATGCTGAAACCTGAGAAAGTGGCTAAGGAGATTGTCTATGCTGTCAATCACCATCAGCATATTCGTGTCATTGACTGGCGCTATCGCCTGCTGACTGCTCTTTGGCGTAGAATCCCGCGTTTCCTCTGGCGCCGATTCAGATTGTAATTCATAAACAGTTCTTACAATGATTGGAAAAACTTCTTTAGTGGCTCTTTTCCTGTTGATGTTGACAGGAACGGCTTTTCCACGTGATTATAATATTCTGGAGTACGGGGCAAAGTCAGATACGACGGTGCTCAGCACGAAGGCACTGCAACAGGCCATTGACGATTGCTCGAAAGCAGGAGGGGGTAGGGTGATAGTGCCTACGGGCAACTATAAGATTGGCTCTGTCGTCTTGAAGTCGAATGTCCATCTCTATCTGGAACAGGGGGCTACGCTCTATGGCAGTACGGAGTTGAAGGATTACCTGCCTATGAAATCCGACTACGTGTCGCTGCGCACACAGACCTCTACCATCCAGTTGATATATGCCGATAAGGTACGGAATGTGGTGATTGACGGCTATGGCACCATCGATGGGCGAGGTCGTGTATTCAAGAAGCTATCGTGGAATGATGAAGGCATCACCCGTCCGCATTTGCTCCGTTTCATACAGAGCGAGGACATTACGGTGAAGGATATCACCTTGAAGAACTCAGGATGCTGGATGCAGCATTATCTGGCTTGCGACCGTTTGAGGATTGAGGGCATCAAGGTCTTTAACCGTAATAACTATAATAACGATGCGCTGGATATAGACGGTTGTCATGGGGTCATTGTAAAGGGCGTGATTGCTGATAGCGATGATGATGGTATCACGCTGAAAAGTACCTCGCCACGCCTTTGTGAAAACATCCGCATTGCCGACTGCGTGATATCAAGTCATTGTAATGCCGTAAAACTTGGTACTGAGACGAATGGCGGTTTTCGTAACATCAGCATCAGCGGTATCGTGGTCAAGCCCAGTAGCGATCAGTCGAGCCAGTTCTTTGGCGCTCCGTCGAAGATAGGCACCTCGGCTCTCTCGCTCGAAATAGTAGATGGCGGTGTGATGGAGAATGTCAGTGCAACGGACTTCACCGTTGAGGGCACAGAGTCGCCCATCTTCATCCGTTTGGGTAATCGTGGGCGAGGTTACAAACTTAGGGAAACAGCAAAAGGACTAAGCGGAAAAGGGAATGACGATACCATCACCGAACTGATTCCGATAGATCATGTGGGCACGATAGACGGCATTCGAATCCATCATTTCCAAGTGAGGAATGCAGGACCAGTGGGTTGCTCGATAACGGGCTTAGCAGGTCATCCTGTACGTCATGTCTGGCTGTCGGATATCTCCATTCATCAGCAAGGGGGCATAAAAGCCAATGACCTTCAGGCTATCAACGACTCCATCAGCAATGAAAAAGAGAAAGCCTACCCAGAAGCAACAATGTGGGGCTACCTGCCTGCCAAGGGCTTTTATTTGCGACACACTAGAAACATCCATTTTGAGAATGTCACGATTCAGACTTCTGAACCCGATGCCCGTCCTGACTTTGTGAAAGAAGACACTGAGGGCTGGGGCGACCAAGGCGATGGCACCTATCGGAATCCAGTATTGAATGTTGACTTCTCAGCATTATGCCGGTGGTTCGTGGGCACCAGCCATCCGTTATCATAACGGTCTCTTCTATGTCTATTTCTGTACGCCAGAGGAGGGCCTTTATATGAGTACTGCCAAAGACCCTCATGGGCCGTGGGCTCCCTTGCATCTGGTGAAACGCATAGCGAAATGGGAAGATCCTTGTTAATGTCAAAGATGCCTTCCCTATGCGTGCAGGCTATTGGAAAGGCATCCGTGTGGGACTGTTCTGTTATGGAAAGAACGGCAAGGCATCGTTCGATAACTTTACTCAGAAGGTGCTTCAATAGGCTGAAGCACGGGCTCGTAGTCGTGAGGCAGATGTGTGGTCTTGATGCGCCACTCCTTAGGATAGAGGTTGTTAGCGCGATTACCAATATTCTTCACTAATCCGAGGGGTTCGCCCATAAAGCATACCGTTACCTGTCCGCGTGGTGTATCTGGAGGGAGTATGAGGGCCTCGCCGCGGAGGTAGGAGAGAGCCTGAGGGTAAGAGAGATCAAAAAGACTATCATGACTCTCCCCTGACCCCTCCTTGTGAGGGAAGGGAGTGGTTAGAACAGGTATCGGAGATTTTCGAGAGTTTTTACTCCCCCCACTTGTGAGGGTTCCCTTCTTCCTCAAAACGCAAACAAAGAGGCCTTCGCTGCGACTAATACCAGGAATGAAACGGTAGACGGGCTCATTGAAACCTTCGAGCAAAGAGCCAGTGATATTCCACTCAGGTTTTGTTTCAACAGGTAATACAATAGCACCCAATTCTTCCATCATCCAACGGATGTTTTCTTCGTTCTCTTTTATATTAAATGTACACGTACTATATATTAATATTCCACCTTCGTTAAGACATTGCCATGCATCACTGACTATAGTGCGCTGCAACTGCCAGCATTTCTCTACGTTTTGCAGGCTCCATTCCTGAATGGTGGCTTCATCCTTGCGGAACATTCCTTCACCGGAACAGGGAACGTCACAAAGAATCAAGTCGAACTTCATTTTCGCCTTTCTGTAGTCGCGTGGATAGAGATTGGTGACATAATGATTCTTATACCCCCATTTCTGAATATTCTCAAGAAGAATGTTGGCTCGCTTTTGTATTGGCTCGTTGCTATAGAGCACGCAATCTTCGGGCAGAACGGCACGCAACAATGTGGACTTGCCACCAGGGGCGGCGCAGAGGTCGAGGGAAGTTATAAGTGAGGAGTGATGGGTGATAAGTGAGAGATGCTGGCGCAAGACCTCATCAATAAACATTGAGCCTGCTTCCTGCACATAGTAACAGCCAGCATGAAACAGGGGGTCGAATGTAAAGTTTGGCCGACTTTTCAGATAAAAACCATCACGGCACCAAGGCACCTGTTCTCCATCTATTACCTGAAGTCCAGAGGCTTTCATGGGGTTAAGGCGAATGCTTACGGGTGTCTCTTCATTGAATGACTGCATATATCTTGCAAAGCGTTCAGGCCCCATCAGTTGCGTTGTTGTACGTATAAAATCTTCTGGTAGTCGCATAATTCGTCTGCAAAAATAATAAAAATGGCGTAAAGCAGCAAACAATGTCTATGATTTCTTTCAAATTGATATGAATCAAGTGACAAATCATAAATCGGGGGTTAAAAATCAAATAGTTGTGCTTGTATGTTGAAAATAAGTTTAACTTTGCATCCAAAAAAAGAAATAAAATAATGAAGAGTATTTTAGATGGACGCACAGCTTTGAGGGCTGAAATAGAGCGAATAGCAGAAGTTGCCGGATATCTCTGGCAAAACGGATGGGCTGAGCGCAACGGTGGCAACATCACAGTGAACATCACAGAGTATGCGGATGACGAAATACGCAGTATGGCTCCTATCAGCGACGTTAAGCAAATTGGCGTTACGCTGCCTGCTCTGAAGGGCTGCTACTTCTATTGCAAGGGTACAGGCAAGCGTATGCGTGACTTGGCTCGTTGGCCTATGGAAAACGGATCGGTGATTCGTATCCTTGATGATTGTGCTTCATACGTCATTATTGCTGACAATGTCGTTATGCCTACAAGTGAGTTGCCCAGTCACCTGTCTGTTCACGCTCGTCAGATAGAGACAAATTCTGGCTATAAGGCTACCGTTCATACACATCCCATCGAACTCGTTGCTATGAGTCATAACCGCGCTTTTCTGGGTAAAGACGTGCTGACGAGAATTCTGTGGAGTATGATTCCTGAAACGAAGGCCTTCTGTCCGCTGGGCCTGGGCATCGTGCCTTACACTCTGCCTGGTTCAAACGCATTAGCTGAAGCTACACTGAAGGAACTTGAGGAGTACGATGTTGTGATGTGGGAGAAGCACGGCGTGTTTGCTAAAGGCAAAGACGTGATGGATGCTTTCGACCAGATTGACGTATTGTCGAAGAGTGCCAAAATATACATCAATTCGCGCTGTATGGGCTTCGAGCCTGAGGGTATGAGTGACGAACAAATGAAGGAAATGACTAAGGCATTCAACTTGCCGCGATAAATAAGACTGAAAAACAACTACTGACTACATATATATATTAAATGAAACGAAAAGGTCCCGGTGTTGTGAAACACTGGGACTTTTGTGATACTATCCTGCTATTGAGTAGAATGGACGCTCTTGGCTTGAACATTCTTGCTTACTTCAGTTTCTCGCTGATGAATTGTGAGAGTTCTTCTCCGCGAAGTCCTTTTGCAAGCACCTTGCCTTGATTATCGATAACTGCCGTGAAGGGAATGGTACGTACACCAAAGCTTTGGGCTACAGATGATGTGCCACCTTGTAAATCGGACATCTGAATCCATGTGAGTTCCAATTCATTAATGCTGCTGATCCATGCTTCCTTATCGTCGTCAATAGATATGCCCACGATTCCAAGCCCCTTTTCCTTGTTATCAGCCAACAGCTTCTTCAGTGCCGGCATCTCTTCTCGACAAGGTTGGCACCATGATGCCCAGAAATCAATCACAGTGAGCTGGTTCTGTTTAATAATATCCATAATGCTTACCTCAGTGCCATCAGGTGTCGGCATTGAAAAGTCTTGTATAGTATCACCTTCTTTAGTTGGGAAGATGTTATCAAACATTGCCTGAATATCTTTGATTTCCTTACGGTTCTTAAAATCAGCGGGCATCTTTGCAATATGTTCGATGATTTCATCTTTTGTAAACACATCATCGTAGGCCATCTGTGTCAACAACAAATAACCCAATTCGTTGTCAAGATGTTTTATGGCAAGGTTCTTGAAATCCTCTTTCATCTGATTTTGAATGTCGGCATACTGAGAATAGACAGCCTTTTGAGTCTCAGGGCTAACAGAGTCGGCATATAGAGGTGCGCTAAGTGACTCAAACTTTTTCTGATACTCGCTCTGCATGTTTATCATCTCTTGCAAGGCATCGTTGGACTTTGTGCCAGAGACTTCTGAATTTCTGGTGGTTGAAAGCACGACGTTAATGGTACCTGGCTCACGGAAGAAACCTACCATTGACATATAGTTTGAAGCCACGATAGAGCACATCACTGTGGAGTCGCTCTCACCGCTCCATTCAAACTTACCATCCTCAACGATTAGAGTATCGAGAGGTTCTTGAGAATCCATTGACATCACAAAAAGAGTGTCGCCGTCGTTGAATCCTTCTGCCACACCTTTAACCTTGTAACCGTTTGAGTTACAGGATGCCAGTGTGATAGTGGCTAAGGCCAATCCTAAAAGATAATTTGTTTTCTTCATTATGTTATAGATTATACCAAATATTGATCACTAATACTCTCATTCTCAATGACTCGACGAATGGTCTCTGCAAACATATCAGCAACGCTGATCTGTTTAACCTTGGCACAACGCTGGGTGTAAGGAATAGAATCGGTGAACACAATTTCTTCTAATGCCGACTCTTGTACACGGTCGCTGGCAGGGCCGCTCATTACACAATGGGACGCACAGGCACGCACACTCTTTGCGCCAGCCTCCATCATCAAATCGGCTGCTTTGGTGATAGTACCAGCGGTGTCTACCATATCGTCGATAATAACTACGTTTTTGCCTTCAACTTCACCAATAATCTGCATTGTAGCAACGACGTTGGCACGTGCCCGCGTCTTGTTGCAAAGCACAAGTGGACATCCCAGATACTTGGCATAAGTGTTGGCTCGCTTTGATCCACCAACGTCAGGCGATGCAATGACCAAATTCTCCAGATTAAGGCTCTGCAGATATGGCAGTAATACGCCGGAAGCGTAAAGATGGTCAACAGGGACATCGAAGAATCCCTGAATCTGATCGGCATGCAAGTCCATAGTAATAACGCGATTAACTCCGGCAATGCTCAACAGGTCGGCTACGAGTTTTGCGCCTATGCTGACGCGTGGTTTGTCTTTACGATCCTGACGGGCCCATCCGAAATAAGGAATGACGGCATTGATCGTACGGGCAGACGCACGCTTGGCAGCGTCAATCATCAGCAACAGTTCCATTAGATTGTCACTGTTTGGGAATGTGCTTTGAACTAAGAAAATGTCACGTCCTCGAATTGATTGCTCGTATGACACGGCAAATTCGCCATCAGAGAACTTTGTAATTTGCAATTTGCCCAAAGGGCATCCCAAGCTTTGGCAAATCTTGTCAGCCAGATATCTCGTTGCTGTACCCGAGAATACCATGTAAGAGTCTTGTGTAGTCATTGCTTTATGTAGTACGTATAAATATATATCTTAGTTAACTGCTTTATGCAACTTCTGAAAGTGCGATATGAGCTCTTTGTAGTCTTGTTCCTGATGAATATTAAAGCGATTCCAAAGATTTCCGCATATCACTACGCCTCCAAAGCCTAAGTCACGTATCTGCCTGATATTCTCCAGCGTGATGCCTCCCATAGCGTAGACGTGTTTGTCAATGAGACCTTTTCTGCTTGCATCACGCAATTCCTCTTCGGTTAGCGTCTGCTTGTCTTTTGGATTGCTCTGACTGTCGAATATGGTCTTCAAGAATACATAGTCGGCTTTTTTCTTCGCATCATGCAATTCGCTAATGCTATGGCAAGTGCAACTGAAATGTCCCTTGTAGCCATAGGGCAACTCTGCGTCGGCGGTATTCAGATGAATACCTTTTAAGTCAAATTCTTCACGCAGATAGAAGTGGTCGTGAACAGTAATTTTTTTGTAATAGTCTTCAGAGAGCAGTGTAAGCAGTCGTTCAGAATAGACAGGCTCAGAACCTGGCTTATATAAGTGCAGATTATCCATTCCTTCTTCGAAAAGAGTGGTCAGGATTTTGTCTTCTTCCACGAAAAACGTGGCCTTTGTCAGGATGATAAGTTTCATCTACAACCCTTTTTATTATAAAAGCCCTATCCTTAAAGAATAAGGGCTTTATGTAATTATGTGATTCCGTCGGGATTCGAACCCGAGACCCACAGCTTAGAAGGCTGTTGCTCTATCCAGCTGAGCTACGGAACCGACCTCGCTTTGGGGAAAGATCCCCGTTTGCGAGTGCAAAGGTACTCCTTTTTTATGAATTATGCAAATTTTCTTGATGCGAAAGCAAATAATAATGATTTTTTTAGACTTTGAATCTAATATAGGCTCTGTCATCAAAAGAATTATTACCTTTGGCAAAGGCTTTTGTGGCCTTAAACTGCCCAATGTTCAGTGGGTCGTTCTCTCGTTGCCAGGTTAGTTTTTCTTCTGATTCTTGAAGTGTAGTGCAAAGGTATGGGTAACCGTCGCTGGCCAGTATGATTTCCCACGGTTGGAAGTCTAATGTTATAATTCGTACGTATTGCTCTGGGATATGGAAACCGTCAATGACGCTATAAGTGATGTTCTGTTGCTTCATGGTTTCCAACATATGTGGTATAATCTGTTTGCGTGCAGTATCATTAATAAGGTATTGCTCCTTTGGCAGCGTGCCTTCTTTTATGATTTTTGCTCTTTGTTCTGCCAATTCTTGTTCATAGGGTTTGGGGTTATCATAGAAATCACCGCCAACCATGCATTGACAGTCGCCAATCATCCATATTTCTCTGTTCAGTCGGCTGAAGACAACAGCACTTGCCGTGAGTCTTTCCTCTGGATGTTCTGCCAACCTTGGAATGTCTGATTTCTTGTAGTGTTTTCGTATTTCCTTGGTTACACCGACACAGAATTCGTGACACGATATGCATTTTGGCATTTTACGGATGAAATTGCTGATTATCTGCATGGCATAACGACCATTGCTATTGAAAAAGCTATATCGGCGTTCGGTTTTTGATGTGGAACCATCGATGACGGCAATAAAGTCAGGAGTGACGACGATGCCGTCCTCGCTTTTCTTCTTTGGGCTTTTCGGAACGAGGCTTTGTTCTATTATTTGCATTTTGTGTGTCTTTATACCAGAAAAAATACTGTCGCTGCGCTTGTTTCTCCTGTGGTGTCTTTGCAGAGAATACGGGCTCCAGCGTATATGGGTCATATCCAGTGTACCACATCTCTGTGGCAACGGTCATTGGAGTAGGAGTGAAGTCTTGTACTTGTTCTAGTTGGAATCCAAGCTTACGTGTGATAGCTGCCAGTTGAGCCATATCTTCTTCATGGCATCCTGGGTGGCTACTTATAAAATAAGGTATGATTTGCTGATGAAGGTTTTCCTCTCGGTTTATACGGTCGAAGATGCGTTTGAATTCTTCAAACTGTCTGAAAGAAGGCTTTCGCATCAGCATAAGCACTCTGTCGCTTGTGTGCTCTGGTGCCACTTTCAATCTTCCGCTGACATGCTTGCATATAAGTTCTCGTGTATATACTTCAGCTGACCTATTGGCTTCCTCGTCTTTTCCTTTATATAATAGGAGGTCATATCTTACACCACTACCGATAAAGCTCTTCTTGACACCTTCTATTGCATCAACAGCGTGATAGACATCCAAGAGCTTCTGATGACTGGTGTTCAGGTTTGGGCATATCTGTGGATGAATACAACTGGGTCGTTTGCATTTTTCACAGGCATTCAGATTGCGTCCATGCATACCGTACATATTGGCACTTGGTCCCCCAAGATCACTGAGATAGCCCTTGAAGTCTGGCATCTGAACAACTTGCTTCACTTCTTTGACAATGCTTTCCTTTGAGCGACAAGCAATGAACTTTCCCTGATGGGCAGAGATGGTACAGAAAGCACAGCCTCCAAAGCATCCGCGATGTATATTGACACTATGCTTTATCATCTCATAGGCGGGTATTCTCTTGCCTTTATACTTGGGATGTGGCTGTCGGGTATAGGGTAAATCAAACGATGCGTCCAATTCTGCTGTAGTCATAGGAGGGTAGGGTGGATTAACAACCACGTATTGGTTGCCAACGCCTTGTATCAGTCTCTTGGCATGCATCATGTTCGACTGTTCTTCTATATGTCTAAAGTTTTCTGCTTGTGATTTCTTGTTGCGCATACATTCCTCATGACTATGAAGTATGATGTCGTTAGCTGTAGGCTTGATGTCCTTTGACAGGTAGACGATTTGGGGCAATTCGGTCAAGTCTTTAATACTTTCGCCTTGAGACAGACGGTTGGCAATTTCGATTGTTGTCTTTTCGCCCATTCCATAGCTAATCACATCGGCACCACTGTCAAGTAGAATACTTGGGCGAATTCTGTCTTGCCAATAGTCATAATGCGTCAGACGTCGTAATGATGCCTCTATGCCTCCAAGAATCACAGGCACATCCGGAAATAGTTGCTTAAGGATCTTCGTGTAAACGATGGTAGGATATTCAGGACGCATGTCGTGGCGACCGTCCGGTGAGTATGCATCCTCGGAACGGAGCCTACGTGCTGCCGTATATTTGTTGACCATCGAGTCCATGCATCCTGGTGATATTCCAAAGAAGAGGCGTGGGCGCCCCAGTTTCTTGAAGTCCCGATAGTCACCGTGCCAATCGGGTTGTGGCACGATAGCGACCTTGTATCCTGCTGCTTCCAGTATACGTCCTATGACTGCTGCTCCGAAAGAAGGGTGGTCAACATACGCATCGCCTGAGAATAGGATCACATCAAGTGTATCCCATCCTCGTAATTCCAGTTCTTTTTTTGTAGTCGGTAAGAAATCAGTCAGCCGATACTCCATTTTCTGTTTGGTTCTTCTTCCAGTCAAGGAAAAGTTTTATTAAGTTTTGCAAGCCGATAGCCTTCATATTCGGGTGATAGATGACATCCAGACAGAGATCCAATAGCTGCTTGTCTCGTCCAGCTTCTGATTCCAGCAGGGAGCGGATGTTAAGTTTCAGCTTTTCAAGTACCCCTTCGTCTATGTACCCATTAGAGTCAATGAGGTCACGCAGCAGCTGGTATTGCTCTATGGTGGCAAGGTGTTGCTCGCTTACTTCAATACTTCTTGTTCCAGATGCGTTTGCTTGGATTTTTTTCATAATTATTTGGTATGTAAAAAGTTTAGTATTCCTCGCATAATAGCTTCTCGTTTTATCTTGTCGTTGATGCATTCTAACGGGAATCCCATTGTAAATGCCCGATAGTCGGTTCCGGGATAGGCTACTGCAGCGCAGGTTTCATTGTTGTATATCATTGTAGGGAAAGCTTTGCTGTGGGTAGGCATCAGTATGTCGCATTGCGTGGCAGCATAATGTGTCTCGTTCAGCTGGCGATAGAATTGGAATGTCGTACCCAGTCCCCTTACGTTTTCACTGATATCGTTGTTGGTTCCCTCGAAACTTACTTTCAGGACATCTGACAAGAAAGACTTTTCTTCATCGTTTTTCATGTCAGAACCAATGTATGCTCCGCTAACCAGCAAGTTTCCTCCGCAAGCAGTGTAGTCTCTAAGTTTTTCCTGCATACTCTGATGAAAGCTTTTGTAGGGGAGAAGGCTGTGTCTGTCGTTCTTTTCCAGTCCCAACACGAGGTCGACAATGTAGTATTTTTCTAAATTGATGTCGCCTTGTTCTATTGCCTGAGCCGAACTGCTGACAATATTGTATTCATTGGCTGTGCGGATGGCTTCTGCATGTGTTTCTACATAATTGAAATCGTTGCCTGCAATAAACATACCCCGGAAATCTTCTGTTGTATATCCCAAACCTGTAGAGTTCTCGATGCCTATTCTTTTTATGTCGAAGCATCGCTGCAGCCCCAGCCATCCTGCCGTCCTTCCGTATGAAACGCCGATGTCTTCGTTTAGGTCGAATCCTTGCCCTTCTTTACTGATAGCAGGTGATGACAGGCGATTGAATCCGTTGACAACCATTATTGTTTTCGATGACTTTGAATGATAAAGTGCGGCAAGGACTTCTGTGGGGAAACTTTCGCCTCCGTCGTTAATGGCAGTAACTTTGAAGCGATAGAGGACGTTGGGCTTCAACTGTACTCTACACGATGCTCCTCTCAGCACGGTGCCGTTGTCAAATCCTGTATCGTCCTTGGCTATGTAAAGGATGTAGCCCGAAGGTTCAGATGTAGGTTCCTGTCCGTCGATCACCCCTTGCCAACTGATGTTTACCTCACTTGGCTTATCGGTAAACTCTATGTGGAAGCGGCAGGGAGCCAATGGCTGTACAACTGCTTTTTTCTTGTGCTTGCCAGTTATGTAGCGCAATATGGTCTTGTAGATAGAGCGTGCCAATGTGAATTTGAAATTGGGGTCTTGTGCATATCGCATGTCACCGAAGTTTTGATGCGACAAGGTTTCCAGAATGGCACTTGGCACTATAGGCAGGCGGGTTTCAGAATAGTTTCGGTCTCTCACTTGCCTTCTTGTCCATTCTCCGTAACTGTATCTAAGGTCACTTGCCAGGTTGTTCAACAGGTCTGTAGCCAATTCTTTTGATGCTTCTCTGCTGATGCCTGCAGCCAGACAGCTGTCGCCGTTATGTGTTGTACAGATGGAAAGTGAGCCGTAGATGCCTTCGCCTGTTTCTGTATATCCTGCATCGCTATGAATGGCAAGCGAAAGTTCTATGGGTACGCGGCGACCTACAGAGTCTGGGGCATAAGCAGAGCCTCCGCAAAGCAGATTGGTCATCAACGAGCGCACGTTAAGATCATCGCCATAGTCATATTGTCCGTTCTTGCAACTGTAAATTTCATAGGGCATACCGGCCCATTGAGCGTAATATCTGGCACCTTCCAGACATCTGGGCAGCCCGCTGGTCTCACCGCCTCGTTCTATGTTTCCCATTCCTCCACCGAAACGCACTGCATCGCTGGTGACAATGCCCTTGCTCTTACTAAGATTTGAGACAACCACTTTGTTTCTCTCGCTGCATCCTTTGTCGAAGTCGAAGGTTCCAAGATAGACCCATGTGAATCCACCCATCTGTTGGTTCACCGTAAATTCTGTCTTCTGCCCTTGATGGTACACGGTGTAATGGGCATCATCGATGCTGTTCTCCACTGTCTGATAGCTTACGTAGACAGCATATCGCCCATCTTCCGGAATGTTTGGCTGATAGGTGATGGTGCTCGTCCTCGTACCTTTATGGGTTGTTTCTGCCATACGTGCGGTGCCAGCCATAAAGGGATTCTCGTTGTCCTGATAAGTGCCTGGGTGGAAGGCAAATCCTTGGCTGGGGGCAGCTTGCCATACATAACGTAAGTTTTCCTCGCGGTAGTTTGCAAGCGACGGCATATTGTCGTTGTCTACGATGACCTCGTTTCGCTGCCAGTCGCGTTCACGCGGTGTAAACACGTTGGCTCCTGCATACTCAAGCATTGGAATCAAATAGGGGACTACGATGGTTTGCGTAAACAGGTCTTCGGTGGTGCCGAAGAGTGGTGGTCTCTGCCATCTCCATCGCCCCTCGTTGTTGTCATAATAACGCCCGTGGCTTGCCCAGAGCGACAGGTGCCGCCCCTCAAGACCACTTTCTATTTTGTATGGTCGTGAAATGTTTCTTACCCAGGGTTGTCCTTCGTGGTCAATTTTCCCCCATGAGGTCTGGGCGTTCATGGTATTAGTGAAGCCGAGAATACACAGCCAAAGAAAGCAAAGTCTATACATTTCCTATAGTGAATAGCTCGGGCTTCTTGCCTTTGAAATCTTTAAAATAGAGTTTTATCTCGCGCATATCCTTTTCCAAGTCGCCTGTGGGAATAATGGTTTTGGTACACTGGATATGCTTTTTCTCATAGTCTAAGCCATAGAGGATGACTGGGATGTTGGCTTTCAGTGCAATGAAGTAGAACCCTTTTTTCCATTCTTCTGCACGCGAGCGCGTACCTTCCGGTGTGATACATAGGTGGAACACCTTGGCCTTCTTAGCCGTCTCAGCCATCGAATCGGTCATACTGGTATGCTTCTGGCGGTACACGGGTATACCTCCCATCGCTTTGAAGATAGGTCCCAGAGGCCAGAAGAACCATTCCTTCTTCATCAGGAAGTTGCTGCCCAGCCCCTTTGCTCCGTTGTAGAGTTGCCCAATCAGGAAGTCCCAGTTGCTGGTATGCGGAGCCAGACAGATGATGTATTTGTCGGGATGAGCTTCAGTTACCTCTGCCGTCCATCCCATTTTCTTGAACAAGAGCCAGTTACAAAATTCTTTCCACATTTACAAATTGGATATTTGGTCTGCTATCTCGCTGGCTTGCGCAGCAAATTTCTCGCGTAGGTCTTTATAATAGCTTTGTGTACCGATACCCGGCTCTGGGTGCGACACACGACTAATGTAGTGACGCTGCGTCTTAATGACGGTTACAAGCAAGGCATCAGCATTCTCCTTATGGTATTCGTTGCCATACAGTGAAGCTGCCACTGCCTCAGAAAACAGCTCTTCGCAAAGCTGATTGATCGCTTTCTTTAGGGATCTTTTGTTTGCCATAGTTTTAAATAGTTATATTTTTGCTTTTGCAAAGATACAAAACAAAAACGATATATCCAAATATATTTCAGGCTTTTTACGCTTATTTAATTTAAGTATTGAACACCCATTTGCTAAACAGGTCGTTTGCAATACGTAAGTATGCCATTTACGATGCGTAAGTGTGCTATTTATGATGCGTAAGTGTGCCATTTATGATGCGTAAGTGTGCCATTTATGATGCGTAAGTGTGCCATTTGAAATTACGAGGATACAGACATTAAAATAGGGTGGGGGACAAAAGGAAAAACAAAGCAAAAAGAAACGTAAACTCAAAAAATGCTGTCTTTCTGAAAGATTTCTGCTGATTTTATTTGCATTTTACTTTATAATTGTTATCTTTGCACCCAAAATTTTGTAAACATGAGTCAAATTATCAAGCCCATCGACTATACTTCTCTGCTCGATATGCGACAGACGGAGCAGGGTATTAAACTGATTAAAGAGTTTTTTCAGGCTAACCTTTCAACCGAATTGCGCCTGCGTCGAGTCACTGCACCCCTGTTCGTGTTACATGGACTGGGAATCAATGATGACCTGAATGGCGTAGAACGTGCAGTAACTTTCCCTATCAAGGATTTAGGCGATGCCCGTGCAGAGGTGGTTCACTCACTGGCAAAATGGAAGCGACTGACACTGGCAGAGTATAAAATAGAGCCAGGCTACGGCATCTATACCGATATGAATGCTATTCGTGCCGACGAGGAACTGGATAACCTGCATTCCCTCTATGTGGATCAGTGGGACTGGGAAGCAAGCATCCGTAAGGAGGATCGTACGCTGGCATTCCTGAAAAACATTGTGGAGCGCATCTATTCAGCCATTCGCCGTACCGAATACCTTGTATGTGAGAGCTATCCCCAGATAAAGCCTTTCCTGCCTGAGGAAATTCACTTTATTCATGCCGAGGAACTGCTGGAGATGTATCCTGATAAGACACCCAAGGAGCGCGAGGATGCCATCTGCGAGAAATACGGTGCCGTGTTCCTGATTGGCATCGGTGGAAAACTGGCTAATGGTGAGAAGCACGACGGACGCGCTCCAGACTATGACGACTGGAGTTCGATGGCAGAAGACGGTAGAAAGGGTCTGAACGGAGACATACTGATATGGTATCCCGTACTGGGACGATCGTTTGAACTGTCATCAATGGGTATCCGCGTAGACAAGGAGAGCCTGTTACGCCAGTTGGAGATTGAGGGAAAACAGGAACGCGAAAAGCTATATTTCCATCAGCAACTATTGAACGACAAGTTGCCGCTGAGCATAGGTGGTGGTATCGGTCAGAGCCGACTCTGCATGGTGTTGCTCCACAAAGGCCATATCGGCGAGATTCAAGCATCTATCTGGCCCGACGATATGCGCCAGAAGTGCAAGGAAATGGGTATGCAACTGATATAGAAACAGATATCACTTCTGAAGGAGATCTGGACGCAGGCGACGGGTACGCTCCATCGCTTGCTCCAACTCCCAGTTGCGAATCTTGGCCTCATTGCCACTGAGAAGCACTTCGGGAACTTTCCATCCCTTATAATCGGCAGGACGGGTATAGATGGGAGCAGCAAGAATATCGTCTTGAAAACAGTCGGATAGCGCACTCTGCTCGTCGCCAATGACACCTGGCACCACACGAACCACTGCATCGGCTATCATAGCTGCAACGAGTTCACCGCCAGTGAGTACGAAGTCACCAATAGAAATCTCACGTGTTATAAGGTGGTCACGCACACGTTGGTCTATTCCCTTATAATGTCCGGCAAGAATAATCAGGTTACCCATCATCGACAACTCGTTAGCCATATGCTGGTCAAAGCGCTCACCATCAGGTGAAGTGAAGATCACCTCGTCGTAAGTACGCTCGGACTTAAGTGCCGAGATACAGCGGTCTATAGGCTCGCATTGCATCACCATACCTGCTGCCCCCCCGTATGGGTAATCGTCTACACGTCGCCATTTGTCAAGAGTATAGTCACGAAGGTTGTGAAGGTGTATCTCTGCTAATCCTTTTTTTTGAGCGCGCGCCAGAATTGACTCGTTGACAAAGCCTTCAAGCATCTCGGGGAGTACGGTAATGATATCTATTCGCATGATTTTTCTGTATGAGAATGCAAAAGTATCGATTTTTTTTTAAATCAGCAAATAATTGCAATGTTTTGTCCGCATCTCAGGATATTTTTGTAATTTTGCCGACAGAAATACAGAAGCACAATGGATGAGAAACAAAGAATAGTACAGTTACGACAAGAACTGCACGAACATAATCACCGCTATTATGTACTGAACCAGCCGTCTATCAGCGATCAGGACTTTGACATGATGATGCACGAGCTACAGGAACTTGAGGCTCGTCACCCAGAGATGGCCGATCCAAACTCGCCTACACAGCGAGTAGGAAGCGACTTGCAGACGGGATTTCAGCAGGTCGCTCATAGATATCCTATGCTTTCGCTGGCAAATACGTATAGCGAAAAGGATGTGCGAGAATGGTACGAGAGCGTCAAGAAAGGACTTGCAGGCGAAGACTTCGAGGTGTGCTGCGAGATGAAGTACGACGGACTGAGCATCTCGCTGACCTATATTGACGGACGGCTGACTCAGGCCGTAACACGTGGCGACGGTGTTCGTGGTGATGACGTGACGCAAAACGTAAAGACTATATGTACCATTCCGTTGGTGTTGCCTGGTACTGGATATCCCAAAGAGTTCGAGATTCGCGGAGAAATACTGATGCCTTGGAGCAGTTTTGAAAGGTTGAATGCAGAACGTGAAGCTGCTGAGGAACCCCTTTTCGCCAATCCTCGCAATGCAGCCAGTGGTACACTGAAAAGTCTTGACCCGCATGTGGTTGCTCAACGTGGACTGGATGCATATCTCTACTATCTCTTAGGCGACAGCCTGCCTGCTGAGGGCCACTTCGAGAATCTTGAAGAAGCCCGTAAATGGGGTTTCAAAATCTCTGAAGGAATGCGCAAGGTAAAGACTATTGAAGAGATTCTGGAATTTATCAATTATTGGGATGTGGAACGAAAGAATCTACCTGTTGCAACCGATGGTATCGTGTTGAAAGTCAACTCGATAAAGCAACAGCGTTCATTAGGTTATACAGCAAAGAGTCCACGCTGGGCCATTGCCTATAAATTCAAAGCAGAAAGAGAATGTACCCGACTGCTTGACGTGACTTTCCAAGTTGGGCGAACGGGTGCTGTGACACCTGTTGCCAACATGGAACCCGTACAACTGGCAGGTACTACTGTGAAACGAGCCACACTCAACAATGAGGATTTCATACGGAGCTTCGACCTTCATATAGGTGATATGGTGTATGTGGAGAAGGGTGGGGAAATCATCCCCAAAATAGTGGGTGTCAATATTGACGAAAGACCTATTGTCTGCCAGCAAGTACAGTTCATCAAACACTGTCCGGAATGCGGCACACGGCTTGTGCGCTATGAGGGAGAGTCGGTGTGGTATTGTCCTAATGACACAGGTTGCCCCCCGCAGATTAAAGGACGTATAGAACACTTCATTGCACGAAAGGCGATGAACATAGAATCGTTGGGACCAGAAACCGTCAACGAGTACTATCAGCGGCACTTGATCAGGAACATAGCTGATCTCTATACCATTGATATACAGCAGATTAACGGCGACGGGTCAAAAACAAAATCTGCACAACGCATTGTAAATGGCATCCAGAAGTCAAAAGAAGTGCCATTCGAACGTGTGGTCTTTGCATTGGGTATACGTTTTATCGGAGAAACATCAGCCAAGTTGTTGGCCAGACATTTCAAAAATATTGATGCCCTGATGAATGCCAGTCTTGATGAATTACAGGAAGTAGAAGGTATCGGAGAAATAATGGCAAAAAGCATCATGGCATATTTCCATAACACAGAAAATATTAGTATCGTGAATCGCCTGCGCAACTATGGATTGAAAATGTCACTTTCCGAGACTCTCACAGCAGTTGCCAGCAACCGTCTGGCTGGACAAAGCATCGTAATAAGTGGCGTGTTTGAGCACCATTCACGAGATGAGTATAAACTCATGATAGAACAACATGGTGGCAAGAATGTGGGTTCAATAAGTGCCAAGACCAGCTTTATTCTGGCAGGAGAAAATATGGGACCGTCGAAACTTGAGAAAGCTAACAAATTGGGCGTGCGTATTATTAGTGAAGAAAAATTTTTAGAAATGTTGAAATGAATATAGTTGTTTCAAAAGAAATACGCGAAGTTTGTAATGAGTTCGTTGGGGCTTGTGTGGAAGCTCATGTCGTTAACACACAGAAAAACAATGACTTATGGAATGAAATCCGAGAGAAAGAAGAACTTTTTCGACAGCAATTTACAACCGAATCGCTTAAGGATTTACCTTCTATAGCTGCAACGAGACGTGTATATAAAGCCTGCGGAAAAGATCCTTCGCGCTATCGACCAGCCAGTGAACAACTCATCAGAAGAATGCTGCAAGGTAAACAGCTGTACCAGATTGATACGCTCGTAGATCTTGTTAATCTGGCATCTATTGTATACGGATATAGTATCGGTGGGTTTGATGCCGATAAATTCGTAGGCGATACGCTGACACTAGGCATTGGTCACAAAGGTGAACCGTATGAAGGAATCGGACGTGGAATGCTTAATATTTCAGGATTGCCCGTGTATCGTGATAAAATAGGTGGAGTCGGAACACCAACGAGTGACAACGAACGTACAAAGATAACTCTACAAACCACACATATTGTCGTACTTGTCAATGGATACGACGGCAATAATCAACGTGTATTAGATAATGCACGTTATCTCCAGCAACTGATAAATAAATATGCTTCAGGTTCGAATTGTACAATTAAAATGTTTTAGTTCTGCCAATTCCGAATCGGCATTATGATAAATTGAAGTTCAGTTTGTCATAATAATAATCATTTTCCTCGTATTTCCAAAACAGGAAAACGCCGTTTTCTGCATCGGAAAATATTATTTTCCGCGTCAGAAAATATTGTTTTCTAGACAGGAAAACGAAATTTTTCCAAGCCAGAAAACAGTTTCAAACAGGCAACTCGTAGTATGAAAAAAGCAACCTGCCATTTTGTTGACAGGTTGCCTTCATATTGATGAGTTATCTCTTCTTTATGCGAAAGGATTCTCTGTGGGATAGAAGTCACCCTTGGGGAAGTTGTAGTCGATCTCGTCAACGGGGATACCCATGTACTTGAGAACCTCCCAGAGGTACTTACCCTGATGGCCGAACATAACGGCGCAGTGGTGTGGGTAGTGCTTCTCGATGAGGACGTGACGATAGAAGCGGCTCATGTTCTTGATACCGAAGATACCGATAGAACCGAATGAGCGTGTAGCTACAGGAATAACCTCTCCCTGAGCGATGTAAGCACGGAGCTTGGTGTCGGCAGTAGACTGCAGACGATAAACTGTAGCCAGACCTGGCTGGATGTCACCCTCCAGAGTACCGTTGGTAACCTCAACAGGCAGGGCGCGAGCCATAATGCGCTGGAAGCACATCTGGCAGTTGCAAACCTTAGTAGAAGCGGTGTTACCGCAGTGGAAGCCCATGAAGATTTCCTTCTCGGTATATGTATCGCAAGCAAACTTCTTGCCCTTGATGCTCTCCTCGTACATATCCTTAGGTACGGTGTTGTTGATGTCGAGCAGGGTAACGGCATCCTGAGAGATACATGTTCCAATGTACTCAGACAGTGCGCCATAGATATCAACCTCACAAGCTACGGGGATACCGCGACCGGTGAGACGGCTGTTTACGTAGCAAGGTACGAAGCCGAACATGGTCTGGAATGCAGGCCAGCACTTGTTAGCCATAGCAACGAACTGACGGCTACCCTTGTGACCCTCGATCCAGTCGGTCAGAGTCAGCTCGTACTGAGCCAGCTTAGGCAGAACTGAAGGTATCTTGTTACCAGTACCGAGCTCAGCAGCCATATCCTTCACCACGTCATCGATACGTGGGTCGCCCTGGTGCTTCTGGAAAGCCTCGAGCAGGTCGAGCTCTGAGTTCTCCTCGATCTCAACGTCGAGATCATAGAGGGCACGGATAGGAGCGTTACAAGCTAGGAAGTTGTTAGGACGGGGACCGAAGCTGATGATCTTCAGGTTCTGCAGACCGATGATAGCACGTGCGATAGGCAGGAACTCATGGATCATCTCAGCGCACTCACCTGCGTCGCCAACGGGCTCTTCAGGGATATAAGCACGGGTCTTACGCAGAGACAGAGCCTGACTTGCGTTCAGCATACCACAGTATGCATCACCACGACCGTCGATCAGGTCGTTCTGAGTCTCCTCAGCAGCAGCGCAGAACATGGTGGGACCCTGGAACCAATCAGCAATCATGGTCTCAGAGATCTCAGGACCAAAGTTGCCCAGATAAACGCAGAGGGCGTTACATCCAGCCTTCTTCACATCCTCAAGAGCCTGCTGAGCGTGAATCTCGCTCTCAACGATACAGATAGGACACTCGTAGATGCCTTCCTTTCCAAACTTCTCTTCATACTTAGCGATAACGGCCTTACGACGGTTAACAGCCAATGACTCGGGGAAACAGTCGCGACTTACGGCGACGATTCCGACTTTAACTACTGGTACGTTTTGCATTTTAATGAAACTAAAAAAATTATAATAATCTTAGGTTTACTTTATCAGATTAACATTTTGGTGCAAAGATACACTTTTCGCGGCTACTCTCCAAATAAGAGAGGGGAAAACTTCAATAATTTATAATTTTTAATGCTAATCCTCCGACATATCTGCCACCATCTTCCGATATTGGGTATAAATTCGTTCACGTGAAAGGTAGCCTTTCAAATGATTCTCGTTGTCGAGCACGGGGAGCCAGTTGGCATGAGTGGCATCAAAAGTTTTCATCACGATGGCCATAGAAGACTGGTCGTTCAAGGTAGCAGACGGCTCTTGCATCAGCTGACTGGCCGTGAAGTGATGATACAATTCCGTGCGGAACATGATATGGCGGATCTTTGCAATATCTATTTCCCCCAAAAGATTGCCTGCCGCATCCAGAACAGGAATCACACTATTGCGCGAACGGCTAATCTTCCTGACAATTTCTGCCAATTCGGTATCTGGCTCCACAGACAGGAAATCCTTGTCAATCACACTGTCTAACTGCATCAATGTCAGTACGGCATGATCGGTGTGGTGGGTAATCAGCTTACCCTGCTTTGCAAGACGCGAGCTGTAAATACTATGTGGCTCGAATATGATAATGGTGAGATATGAGCATATTGAGACGATCATCAGGGGAAGGAACAGATTATAGCCACTTGTCAATTCCGCAATCAGGAAGATACCTGTCAACGGTGCGTGCATGACACCCGACATCACGCCTGCCATACCCATCAGGGCAAAGTTTTTCTCTGGAACAATGACACCAACTTTGTAGATATTCCACAATCTTGAGAAAAGGAAACCACTAAAGCAGCCAATAAACAGCGAGGGAGCAAACGTACCGCCACAGCCTCCGCCACCATTAGTTGCCGAAGTGGCAAACACCTTTGTAAGGAGTACCAAGGCAATATAGGGTATCAGCATTTCCAAGTGACCGGAAAAAAGCGAATTGTCAAGAATACGACTCCAATCGTCTTCCGATGTTCCGTTAAGAAGAAGATTGATAGGGCCGTAACCTTCACCATAAAGCGACGGGAACAGATAGATTAGCAGGCTCAGCAGTATGCCGCCGATTACAAGTTTCACATAGGGCTTGTCCTTGAAACGTGCGAAGATGTCCTCACAAAAGCCCATCGTACGGATGAAATAGAGACTGACTAAACCGCAGAACACGCCCAAACCGATGCAGGCAGGCACACGTTCTACACACCAAGGATTGTCTAAATGGAAGGTGAAAAGCGCTGCTTCGCCCCTAAAGATATAGGTGAAACAGGTGGCTGTGACACAGCTCACGAGGATAGGCATCAAGGAAGCCATCGTCAGGTCGATCATCAGCACCTCAATAGTAAACACCAATCCGGCTATCGGGGCCTTGAAGATACCGGCTATGGCACCGGCTGCACCACATCCGACGAGGAGCATCAGCGTGCGACTGTCCATCTTGAACAGCTTTCCAAGATTGCTGCCTATAGCAGAACCCGTCAGCACGATAGGCGCCTCAGCTCCCACGCTACCGCCAAAGCCGATAGTGATGGCAGAAGCAATGACGCTTGACCAAGTGTTATGGGACTTCAGTCGCGAGCGGTTCTGGCTGATGGCATAGAGTATTCGCGTAATACCATGCGAGATATTGTCCTTTACCACATAGCGAACAAAAAGCGAGGTGATATAGATACCCACTACAGGATAGACTAGATAGAGCCAGTTTGACGATGATGCATCAAAAGAACTGGTCAATAGCGATACAATCTGATTGATGAGCCAATGAAGCACAAAGGCCGCCACAGCTGCGAAAAAACCCACAAAGAATGCAAGTATCAATACGAACATACGTTCGCTGATATGATTCTCACGCCATTCGTGCAGACGTGAGAGCCATGTGACTGGCGCAGAAGATTCTATCGTTATATCCGTCATTCCTCCTGTTTAGGATTTCAGAAGTTTTTCCAGGAAATCGTCCAAATCCTTATCCAGGCCTACCATCAAATCAGGATCCATAATCACGGTGTCGCCATCAACCACATAAAGCTCAGCAACAGTCTCGTGATCATCGTCCTCAAGAACGAAAGCATACGGCTTTAGCACAGACAGATTGTCAGCCAACTGCGAATGCTTTGAGAGAGAATGACGAATCACAGGTGTAATCTTCTCGTAGAAGTCATCATCCTTGTTGTCTATCCATTCCTCTACCACACAGCGTGTAAGTTCGCGATCATCATCGTCAAGAATGGTGACCTCACCCGTGTCCTGACTTACTCGATAATGAATATCGGTCAACATCGTAGCTTCCTGCTCTGAAGGGAACTTCTCTGCCAGTTTGCGTAAAGCGCGCTCCAGTTGCTGCTGGGTCTGTTCATTGAATTTCATATGCTTTTTCTCTATTTAGTAGTGCAAAAGTATCAAAAAAGATTTGTATTTGCAAGCGATTCAGACTTTTTTTCTAAAATAAAAGAATTTCCACCTTTAAAATTTGCTTTTTGTTTTGTATTCTTCTCACTAATTAGTACCTTTGCACGCAAATGGAGAACTCAATACGCCACGAAGGAACCGTAGAATCTATCGAAGGAGAGCACGTACGCGTGAGAATCACTCAGCAATCCGCTTGCAGTGCCTGTAAGGTAGCTTCTCATTGCACCGCATCGGAATCGAAAGTGAAGATTATAGATGTGCTGCATTGTCAAAGACAGGATTTGAAAGTGGGCGACCCAGTGGTAGTCAGTACGTCGAGCCATTCTGCAGGAAAAGCATTGCTGTGGGGCTTCGGATATCCGCTGCTACTGCTCTTGGCTACAATAGGTGTCATGCTGGGAATGGAGTTTAACGATGGTGTTGCTGCCTTAACGGCTATAGGAGCACTTATACCTTATTATATTATATTATGGGTATTCCGAAGACGCATCACCAAGAGTATTGCTTTTTCCATAGAAGATGTCTGAGACAGACAGGATGCAACAACTAACTATTTAAACAAATATTTAAAAGCATAAACAATATGAATTTTATCTTGATTGCAGTCATTGTGCTTGGAAGCATCGGACTCATAGCAGCCATCGTGCTGTTCGTCTGCTCCAAGAAATTTGCTGTATTCGAAGACCCACGCATTGCACAAGTCAACGAGCTGTTACCTGGTGCCAATTGCGGTGGATGTGGCTTTGCCGGATGCGGAGGTATGGCCGATGCATTGGTGAAAGGTGCCGACAAAGGCAGCATCGAAGGACTGAACTGTCCTGTAGGCGGTGCCGATGTGATGGGACAGGTAGCCGACCTGCTGGGGATGGCAATTGCCAACGGAGAGCCGAAGGTGGCCGTAGTGAGATGCAACGGTAGTTGTGTCCTCCGTCCGAAGATTGCCGAGTATGCCGGTTTGCGTACCTGTGCGGCTATGAATGCCTGTGGTGCTGGTGAGACGGCTTGTGGATTTGGCTGTCTGGGGTGTGGCGATTGTGTCGCTGCTTGTCAGTTTGATGCTATCCACATGAATCCAGAGACTGGTCTGCCAGAGGTTGACGACGAGAAATGTACGGCTTGCGGAGCTTGCGCAAAGGCTTGTCCGCGAGGTATTATAGAACTTCGCAAGAAGGGACCTAAGAACCGTCGCGTATTTGTATCATGCGTCAACAAAGACAAGGGTGCCGTTGCGATGAAGGCTTGTAAGGCTGCATGCATAGGTTGCGGTAAGTGCGAGAAGACCTGCCCGTTTGGTGCCATCACCGTTGGCAGCAACGTGGCTTACATCGATTTCAACAAGTGTCGCCTGTGTAGAAAGTGCGTTGACGCTTGTCCTACCAAAGCCATCCACGCGGTCAACTTCCCTGCGCCGAAACCCGTAGAACCCGTAAAAGAAGAAAAGGAGGCTGAAGCATGAAAATCAAGACATTTAAAATAGGTGGTATTCACCCCGAAGAGAACAAACTGACTCACGAGGTTGTCACACAAGTGGCTCCGCTGCCCAAGAAAGCCATTTTCCCACTTTCACAGCACATCGGTGCGCCTGCTACCCCTGTGGTGCAAAAAGGCGATAAAGTAAAGGTGGGCACCATGATTGCCGATGCCGGTGGCTTCGTCTCGGCTCCCATCTTCTCGTCGGTCAGCGGTACCGTATTCAATATCGACACTGCTATTGATGCCACAGGCTATCGCAAGCCTGCCATCATTATCAACGTAGAAGACGACGAATGGGAAGAGACCATTGATCGCTCTGAAAAGCTGGAACAGATGAAGGAGCACCCCGAACTGACACCCGAGGAAATCGTGACGCGCATCAAGTCGGCAGGTGTCGTTGGTATGGGCGGCGCATGCTTCCCCACTTTCATCAAACTCACCCCTCCACCTACGGCAAAGGCAGAATGCGTAATCATCAATGCCGTAGAGTGTGAGCCTTATATCACAGCCGACTACCGGCTGATGATGGAACATACCGACGAAATCATCGTGGGGCTGGAACTGCTGATGAAGGGTGCCAAAGTAACGAAAGGCTATATCGGTATTGAGACGAACAAGCCCAAAGCCATCGAATTATTGACAAAGAAGTGTGCAGAGGCGTTTTCCGCATCAGAATACACCGTAGAGGTGGTACCCTTGGCTCAACGCTATCCGCAGGGAGGTGAGAAGCAACTGGTGGATGCTGTGATCAACCGTCAGGTTCCTGCACCTCCTGCCATCCCTGTGAATGTCGGAGCAATAGTTCAGAACGTAGGTACTGCGTACGCTGTCTATCAGGCTGTTATGAAACGTAAGCCTCTCTTTGAACGCTATACTACCGTTACGGGAAAGCGTCTGCAGAAGCCAGGCAACTATTTGGTGCGTATGGGTACACCGATGCAGGATTTGATAGACCTCTGTGGTGGTATGCCTGAGGGTGACAACAAACTCTTGGCAGGCGGTCCGATGATGGGTAAGGCTCTGACTTCAACAGAAGTACCTATCTGTAAAGGTACTAACTCCGTGACGATTCTCTCTGAAGATGATGCCCGCCGCAAGGAACCACAGCCGTGTATTCGCTGTGCAAAGTGTGTCGGCGTATGTCCTATGGGCTTGGAGCCTTACCTGTTGGCAAAGCTCTCTGCTTTCAAGAATTGGGAGCGTGCCGAACAGGAAGATATCGTCAGTTGCATAGAGTGCGGCTCGTGTCAGTTCACCTGTCCCGCCCATCGTCCACTGTTGGATAACATTCGTCAGGGAAAACAAACCGTTATGGGAATCATTCGCAGCCGCGCTGCTAAAAAATAATTATGCATTATGCATTATTAATTATGAATTAAGAACATGAGTAAGTTAATTGTATCATTATCACCACATGCTCACGGAACAGATTCTGTGGAACGCAATATGTATGGTGTTATCATTGCATTGATACCTGCCCTACTGGTTTCGTTCTTCTACTTCGGCATCGGCTCTGCCATCGTATGCCTGACCAGCGTCTTATCATGCGTGCTGTTCGAGTGGGCTATCAATAAGTTTATCCTCGCTCGGAAGGAATGTACCATTATGAACGGTTCAGCAGCCCTGACAGGTCTCCTTCTCGGCATGAACCTGCCTTCCAACCTCCCCATCTGGATTATCATCATCGGTGCACTCTTCGCTATCGGCGTAGGAAAAATGACCTTTGGAGGATTGGGAAACAACATCTTCAACCCTGCATTGGTAGGACGATGCGTACTGCTGGTGGCTTTCCCCGCACAGATGACAAGCTGGCCAAAGCCTGGTCACCTTTTGGAATATACGGATGCCACAACAGGTGCCACACCACTGGCTGTGATGAAGCAGGCCATCCAGAACCACGACGCAAGTGTACTGAACGACCTGCCTGATGCCTTTAGCCTCTTACTGGGCGATCACTCTCTGGGTGGTGGTGCAGGTACTATCGGTGAGATTTGCGGATTGGCACTCATTGCCGGTTTCCTGTTCATGCTCTGGCGAAAGATTATCACTTGGCATATTCCTGTGAGCATCATAGGTACGGTATTCGCATTCAGTGCTATCATGCATCTCATTGACCCCATCTATGCCGATCCCACAACAGTGATTCTGAGCGGTGGCCTGTTATTGGGTGCCATCTTCATGGCAACTGATTATGTCACCTCTCCTATGACACCCAAAGGACAGATTATATATGGTGTCTGCATTGGTCTGCTCACCATCATCATCCGTAACTGGGGTGCATATCCGGAGGGAATGTCGTTCGCTATCCTGATAATGAACGCGTTTACACCTCTTATTAATAATTATGTGAAACCAAAGCGCTTCGGTGAAGTGCCGGCTTCTAAATAATGTAAAATTGTAAAAATGAAAGAATTATGAAGAAGCTTGAATCATCATTAATGAATATGGTGCTCGTACTTACTGGCGTGGCTGTCATCATGGGGGGCATACTGGCGTATGTGAACCACCTTACCGAGGAACCCATTGCCAAACAGCAAAAGAAAATATTGGCCGATGGTATCAAGACAGTGATGCAGGCTGAAGAAATTAACGTCAGCAAGACCGACACCTTACGTCAGACAAACGCAAAGGGCAAAGAGGAAGTCTTCATCATTTATAATAATGAGAAAGGTGCAGCAGTGGAAAGCACTACCGATGGTTTCGGCGGTAAGCTGCGTGTACTCGTGGGCTTCAATCCAGAAGGACAGATCTTGGGCTATACGCTACTGGCACACACAGAGACACCAGGTCTGGGCGCAAAAGCCGATAAATGGTTCCAGAAAGGTGAGAAAGGCAACATCGTAGGGATGACACCATCTAATCCTTTAGTCGTCAAAAAGGACGGAGGACAGGTAGAAGCCATCACTGCCTCTACCATTACAAGTCGCGCTTTCCTGAAAGCTGTCAACAACGCATATAGTGCTTATATGGTGAAACCTGTAGATGCTCAGTCAGGTGCCACAAAGCAAGTGAATAAAGTAAAGTGAAATGTTTATGAACTACATCAATATCATCAAAAACGGCATCATCAAGGACAACCCCACATTTGTCCTGATGCTCGGTATGTGTCCTACGCTGGCTACAACAACGTCGGCCTCCAACGGATTGGCAATGGGACTGGCTACAATGGCTGTACTCATTTGCACCAACATTGTTATCTCATGCTTGAAGAGCATCACACCAGATAAGGTTCGAATTCCCGTATTCATTGTGGTGATTGCTGCTTTCGTCACTCTGCTGCAGATGGCTATCAAAGCCTATCTGCCCGATGTTGACAAATCGCTGGGACTCTTTATTCCGCTGATTGTAGTCAACTGTATCATCTTGGGACGGGCTGAGGCCTTTGCTGCCAAGAACACTCCCATAGCCTCACTTTTCGACGGCATCGGCATAGGACTGGGCTTCACCCTTGGCCTCACCCTGCTGGGAATGGTTCGAGAGATATTGGGGGGTGGTGCCATCTTCGGAGTCGCTTTCATACCTGAGGACTACAACATCCTGCTCTTCGTCTTGGCTCCAGGAGCCTTCATCACACTGGGTTATCTCATTGCAATCGTTAACAAACTGAAGAAGTAACACACTATGGAGTACCTGTTAATATTTATCAGTGCCATCTTCGTCAACAATATCGTGTTGGCACAGTTTCTGGGTATTTGTCCTTTCCTTGGCGTATCAAAGAAGATTGACACCTCGCTGGGCATGTCGGCAGCAGTCGCATTCGTAATGGTGCTGGCTACACTGGTTACATGGCTCGTGCAGACCTTTGTTCTCGTACCCGCTGGATTGGAGTACCTACAAACTGTAGCATTTATCCTGGTTATAGCCTCATTAGTCCAGATGGTTGAGATTATCCTGAAAAAAGTATCACCTGCCCTTTATCAGGCCTTAGGTATCTTTCTTCCACTGATTACCACCAACTGTGCTGTATTGGGTGTGGCTATCCTCGTCATTCAGAAAGAGATGAATTTGGGGCAAAGCATCATGTATTCCCTTTCTACCGCTATCGGATTCGGACTGGCTCTTACCGTCTTTGCAGGAATGCGTGAGCAGTTGGAGCTCACCAACATTCCTAAGGGTATGCGTGGAATGGCTATTGTACTGGTCAGTGCCGGGCTACTGAGCCTCGCATTCATGGGATTCTCGGGGGTTGACAACGGTTTGCGCACGCTATTTGGATTGAACTAAGAAAAAAATTCCGAAAAAGTTGGGCAGTCATAAAAATAATTACTATCTTTGCACCAAGACTAACAAAACTATAGTTATGAAACAGACAATCCTTGTTACTGGTGGTACAGGCTTCATTGGCAGCCACACAACCGTAGAACTGCAGCAGGCAGGCTACGAAGTAGTCATTATCGACAATCTGTCGAACTCAAATGCTAACGTCGTTGACGGTATTGAGAAAATCACAGGCATACGTCCTGCCTTTGAGAAGGTGGATTGCTGTGACTTCGAGGCACTTGAGGGTGTGTTTAAGAAATATCCCAAAATTGAAGGCATCATCCACTTCGCCGCCTCTAAGGCTGTGGGAGAGAGTGTGGAAAAGCCCCTACTCTATTATCGCAACAACCTTACTTCGCTGATCAACTTGTTGGAACTGATGCCTAAATACAATGTCAAGGGTATCATCTTCTCAAGTTCATGCACCGTCTACGGTCAGCCTTCAGAAGAAAATCTGCCTGTTACGGAGAATGCACCCATACAGAAAGCACTCTCGCCATACGGCAATACCAAGCAAATTAACGAGGAAATTATTCAGGACTATATCCACAGCGGCGCACCTATCAAGAGCATCATCCTGCGCTACTTCAACCCCATCGGCGCACATCCCTCAGCACTCATCGGTGAGTTGCCAAACGGTGTCCCCATGAACCTGATTCCTTTCGTCACACAGACGGCTATCGGCATTCGTCAGCAGCTGAAGATTTTTGGCAACGACTACGGAACACCAGACGGCACATGTATACGCGACTATATCTATGTCGTAGATTTGGCCAAGGCTCATGTAAAGGCAATGGAACGCGTGCTCGACAAGCCAGAGACAGATGCTGTAGAGGTATTTAATATAGGTACTGGTAAGGGACTGAGTACACTGGAAGTGGTTCAGGAATTCGAAAAGGCTACTGGCGTGAAGCTCAACTGGACTTACGCTCCTCGACGCGAAGGCGATATCGAAAAGGTATGGGGCAACGTGGACAAAGCCAACAAGGTATTGGGATGGAAGGCCGAGACACCTACAGAGGAAGTACTCAAAACAGCATGGCGGTGGCAAAAGAAGCTGCGCGAAGACGGAGTACAGTAAGCAATCAATAAATACAAAAATGCATCCTACCAAAAACGGTGGGATGCATTTTCTTTTTAAACAATTACAGCTCTGTTTACTTTTGCTTCAGTAAGTCACGAATCTCTGCCAGCAGCTCTTCCTGAGTGGGACCCTTGGGAGCTTCTGGAGCAGGAGCCGGCTCTTCTTTCTTACGGTTCAATTTGTTGATGCCTTTCAGCATAAGGAAAATACAGAAAGCAACAATGATAAAGTCTACAGTGTTCTGAATGAAGTTGCCATACTTCAAAACTGCAGCACCTTCGCCTTCCCCAATCTGGAAAGCCAACTCGGTAAAGTCAACATTCCCAGTCAACATACCTACCAGCGGCATCAGTACATCGTCGACCATACTGCTTACAATCTTACCAAACGCACCGCCGATAATCACACCGACAGCCATGTCCATTACGTTGCCCTTCATGGCAAACTCCTTGAATTCCTTAATAAATCCCATAGTTTTGAATAGTTAAATGTTATTGATATAAACTTTTCTGTTTGCTTTTCTATTTGCAAAAGTAAACTATTTTTTTGAAACTCATCACTGTTTTCTTCATTTTTTTTCTTTTCCATCGTAATTTTGCTATGTGTGTTTTACAATCTGACTCAGAATAGGTTGACATAGATTAATTTTACACCAGCGGCTTGCGTTTTTTGGTTAATTTAAGACTATACCCGTGCGCGATTACAATTTTTTTTTTGTAATTTTGCGAACGGAAAAGCAAACATATATTTTATACCCTTTATAATTAAATTAAAGTAAAATGACAAAAGTAGCAATTAACGGTTTCGGCCGTATCGGTCGCCTCGCTTTCCGTCAGATGTTCGAGGCTGAAGGTTATGAAGTAGTAGCTATCAACGACTTGACCAGCCCG
>Ga0310694_10000803_pt1 | contig 39302 bp, 34 predicted proteins | sample 174DNAGHGhighgp2_FD_203884 | JGI IMG/M metagenome (GOLD analysis project Ga0310694, IMG submission 203884) | Sheep rumen microbial communities from Palmerston North, Manawatu-Wanganui, New Zealand - 1742 DNA GHGhigh gp2 (v2) (version 2) | ecosystem: Host-associated > Mammals > Digestive system... | reverse complement strand
GAAATAAGCAAATCATTATAACAAATATATGGTAGAAAAAGTACTTTCGCAGGATTACAAGGCACTATACTCCGATGCATGTGCCATTATCGAAGAGGCCCGCCATCGGGCTTTTCGAGCAATAAACACATACCTCACCTTAAGGAACTGGCGACTTGGCGAACGAATAGCAAGGGAGGAACTGGATGGTGCTGAAAGAGCCGAGTACGGAAAGGGTGTCATAACAAAACTCTCAAAAGATCTTACCTGTACTTATGGTAAGGGATTTGACTTCAGTAGCCTTTATCAATATATTCGATTTTATAGATTGTTCCCTGAGATTTTGGACGCAGTGAGTCCAAAATCCCCAAAAGTGGACGCAGTGAGTCCAAAATTGTTACCATGGACTCACTACCGTGAACTAATTCGCGTGGAAAACCCAGAAGCAAGGAAATGGTATGAGCAAGAGGCCCTACGTGAAGTATGGAGCACAAGAACATTACATCGCAACATCGCCTCCCAATACTATTTCCGGCTACTACAGTCAAACGACAAAGACAAAGTCTCTAATGAGATGCGCAGGTTAACTGAACCTATGCAGCAAGACAAATTCGAGTTCATAAAGAATCCTGTTGTAGTAGAGTTTCTTGGACTGCAACCCAATACTGACTTTACTGAAACAGAATTGGAAAGCAGCATCATTAGCCATCTCCAGAAGTTCATTATGGAAATGGGTAAAGGCTTTGCTTTTGTCGGAAGGCAACAGCACATACGGACAGACATGGGCGATTTCTATATCGACCTTGTATTCTACAACTATATACTGAAGAATTTCTTCTTGATTGACTTAAAGACATCACAGATAACCCATCAGGACGTTGGACAGATGGACATGTATGTAAGAATGTACGATAAGTTGAAAAGGACGGAAGGTGACAATCCGACCATTGGCCTGCTTCTATGTTCTGAGACAAGTGAGGATATGGCCCAGTACAGTGTGCTTCATGGCAGTGAGCAACTGTTCCAAGCCAAGTACTTGACGTATCTACCATCGAAGGAGGAACTGCGCCGTGAGATAGAACAACAGAAACAACTTTTCCTCGAACAACAGAACGACTGACAATGGCACAGATAGAACTCAGGATTTCGAGCAAGGTACAGAAGGTTACAGGAAGGAGTGAAATAATGATTCGCTTCTTCCAAGGTAACTCTTTTGACCTCTACGCCAAGAGCGAAGTGTATGTTAGCCCAGAGTATTTCGAGTATTACATCAATCGCGAGAAAACAGAGAAGGCCGGGATAAAGATTCCTGGGAATACAATTACGGCCTCTGTTGATAAGGCAAAGAAGAATGGCTACTTTCTTCGCAAGAGCGGAACCATCGTTTTCAAGCAACGACTTGAAACACCAGATGTAAAGTACCACCGCCAACAAGTTGAACGCCTGGAGAAGCTAAAGAAGCACATTCTTGATCAGTTTGAATCTGCAGACAAAGGGAGTTTGTCAAGCGACTGGCTTAAAGAAGTAGTTGATAGGTTCAATCATCCTGAGAAGTATAGTGTCAATCCAGAAAGCAAGTCATTCTACGATCTCGTGGAACTATATATTAGCCGCCGTCAGCTGGCTCCTTCCCACTTTAAAGACTTTTATGTCTTGTCTCGCGCCATTTCCAGATACGAGGGGTTCATAAGAGCAACTGATACGTCAAGAAAGGCATTCACATTTGCAATTAATACGGTTACCCGTAACGATATCGAGGAACTGGCCGACTATTTGCGCCACGAGAAAGCTCTTTCAGACCAATATCCCAACATCTTCGCCAAACTGATAGAAGACTATCCGGCATCATTGAAGAAAAGGCGAAATAAGGTCGAGCCACGTGGCGAGAACACCATTATCAAGATGCTGACCAGGCTTAAGACAATTTTTAAATACGCCGTCGATGAAGGTTATACCACCAATCGCCCCTTTGATGGCTTTAAGATTGGTACTGCCATCGAGGGTACACCTATTTATATAACAATAGAGGAGAGAAACATAATTGCAGATTGTGACCTCGAAAAGAAATGGTCAGAGACGGACGAACAGTACCGCAAGGACTGTGAGCTGCCTATCAAGACCATCCTCATGTGCCGTGACGTCTTCATTTTCCAGTGTTTTATTGGTTGCCGTGTTGGCGACCTGGTAAAGCTAACACCCCAGCACATAGAGAATGGCATCCTTGTTTATACCCCACATAAGACCAAGGACGGTAAGGAGGCCGTGCAAGCTCGCGTGCCACTCCATGCCAAGGCACTTGAATTGATAAAGAAATATGAGGGACAGGATGAGAAAGGCCGATTGTTTCCTTTTATCTCTTCTCAGAAGTACAATGATGCCATCAAGGTCATTTTCACTCTCGCTGGGATTACAAGGAATGTTGAGGTGCTTAACACGCTCACGAATGAGTTTGAGATACATCCCATAAATGAGATCGCGTCAAGTCACCTTGCCAGACGTACTTTCATCGGTAATGCCTACTTTAAGGTAACCGATCCTAATCTGATAGGAAAGATGTCTGGTCACGTGGATGGATCCAGGGCCTTCAAGCGTTATCGTAAGATAGAGGATGAAACCTTGAAGAATGTGATAGATCTTATAGGATAATCAAAGATTAGTCTATTCCTGCATCTTTAAGTTTCTGTTTTAGGACCGATATTTCAGATTGTAGCTTATTATTTTCTATAATCAGTTGTTCATATCGCTTGATAACAGCAGTAAAGGTGTTGTCTTCAATATTATCATTCTCTTTAATTTTATAGAAGTCCTGAAAGAAGTTATAATCGAGCAGATGTGAGATTTTTAATAATCTCAGGACATCGAATGATGTTTTTTTAATAAGTCTACTTACCTCAGGTGATGCGACATCAAGCATCGTCGCAAATTTTAGTTGAGTTATTTTCAGATCTTTCAACCTGTTCTCAATATGTCTACCTATTGGAGCTGCTGTCAGAACAAAAGAATCTCCCGTGTTCTCTTCTCCACACATATCGGCAAAAAAGTTATGCCTCAATTTCATACTAATCTCCATCAGTTTATCAGTATCCATACTTCTACGCTTGAGAAGCCTATTCATATTTGAGGTTGGCATTTCAAGGACTCTTGCCAAATGAGCTTGTGACAAATTGTTATTTTTAAGATATGTGATAATCATGTTTCCCACATGAAAATCTTCAAAATTTGGCATTTTTGCACTCATTTTTGTTAAATATTACTAATTCCGAAGAAAAATAACTATCACTCCGCTTATTATTCTATAAAATATGATTATATTTGCACTCGAAAGCGGGACGAATGAAATTCCAAGCATCCGCATAAAGATTACTATCTTCGGGTGCAAAGATACAAAAAAAGTGATAATACAGCAAATGTTTAAATAGAATTTTTATGGAAAATAAGCAATTTCTTCACAACGACACCGTTCCTACTCCAAATTTGAGTATTGGACTGGAAGAGGAACTACTGGCGAGTCAGTTGGTCTCGGAGATTCGCAAAAGTCCAGGTCATTATTCATTTACAATGACCGACACAGGTATGATGGCTTTAATCAAAGCCATGCACTCATCAGCTCTGGAGGAAACATTAGAAGTTAGAAAAGAATCCTCTCAGGTATTGTTTCCGGAACAGAGCGAGGAACTGATTTCCAAGAAAGATGCCATGAAGGGCTTTAATGTTAGTCACACAACCCTTTGGAAGTGGAAGAAGTCTGGTTACTTGACTCCTGTCAAGGTGGGAAAGAAGGTGTATTACAAAAGAGCCGATATAGAGAAGTTGACTAAATAATAATATAACAAGGTATGAAAAAGGTAGATTCAATTAATATTCCCGACATACATATCGGTAATGAGATAAAGAAGTATCTCAAGGGTATGGCTATCTCACAGGCTAAGATAGCCAGATCAATGAATATGCCCACCTCGAACCTTAACCGAGTACTAAAAAGAAAAAGTACAGATACCCGTATGCTGATAAAATTATGTAATGCAGCAGAATATAATTTCTTTCAGCTTTGGTGTATTAATACTCCTACAGCACAGCCCTTTAATTCGTTTCCCTTAAAATCCGTGGTAATCGGCGACTGCATTAGGCATCGCATGCAGGAAATAAAGATGACACAAGCTGAGATTGGTGGTTATTTGGGTGTTACGTCAGCCGAAATTAGTCGCCTCGTAAAGAAAGAATCCTTTGATACCGATATGCTTGCTGAGTTCTCGCGTATTCTTAGGAAAAATTTCTTTTATGACTGTTATCTTCCCTCACCTCCTCCCCAAACAATACCAAACGATAATGTTCTTTTAGATCGATATGACAATCTGGTCATTGAAAATTCTCGCCTAAAGCAGGAACTATCAGCAGCCCAGATGGAAATAGCACGATTAAGGTGTACCGTATAAAACAAAAAGAAGCTATGACAGAGTTATATAATTTCATCAGCGATGAATTGCTCCCCCGTGTTCTCGAGAACATGGACACCATATTCCCAGAAAGAAAATGGACGAAGAAAGGATACCGCTGGAGCAGTCCTTTCCATGTAGACGGCACAGAGTCTCAGTCTGGAGCATATGAGCGTTCGTATATCAAGACGGATTCCAATCACCGTTATAGCGTCGGAGAGACTGACGGCGGTAATGGTATGTCGCTCATCAACTACTCCCTTATATATAAAGGGTACGCGCGAGGAGCGAAAGGTCCGGACTTTATAGACACTGTTAAATGGCTGTGTGATAAAGTGAACTTAGAAATGCCTCAGTTCAACAGCGAAGAATACCAGCAGTATAAGATGCGTGTAGATGCCATACAGGACATATGTAATGACATGCAGAAAGCCCTATTTACAGAGGAAGGGAAGGAGGTCCTGGCCTATCTGACAGAAGTGAGAGGCTATGATGTTGAACTTATTAAGAAGATGGGCCTCGGTTTTATTTCTGAAGAAATGGCCAACCGTATAAATAGTGAGAAGCTACCTCTGTCATTTAATCCCACTGCCGCCAAGGCTATTGAAAGCGGTGAAAAATCGTCACTTCCATATGGAGTAGGACGTAGCCACCAGCTTGCTATTCCGTATATGTGCGGCAATCATATTCGGGGTTTCAAATTCCGTGAGATACAGGAAAATCTTAACAAGGATGGAAAGCCCCTGCCTAAATACTATAACAACTACGGACTACCTAAAGGCCAGTATCTTTTCGGATTTAGGGGGTTTCATCTCACTGGCAATGGAGAGAAAGATCGTGATATAACAATCGTTGAAGGAGAGCTGGATGCCCTCCATGCCCAGGTTCTCGGTCTGGATAATGTTGTGGCTGCAGCCGGAGGCAACTTCAGTGACAAGGTCATCGAAGAAGCCAGAGCAAAGGGAGTCGAGAGAATCACCCTGCTGTATGACACTGAGGAAACCGAAGAAAAACAGGAGTCAACATATAAGAAAATAGAGAAGGGCATTGAGAGAATCAATGGTAATGGTCTCACCGCCTTCTATGCTGACCTGCCCTCTGAGAATGGCAAAAAGATGGACGTCGATGAGTTTCTACGTCACCACACCATCGATGAACTGAAAGAGATTATTGATAATGCCATCCCAGCATCATATTATCTTTTTGAAATGCGCTTACATGCCGCTATTAAGCAGCAAGAAGCGGACGGTGAACTTACCTCGAAGAATCTCGATGAGTTCATGAAGAGAACTATTGAAGTCGCAAATTCTGTGTATACGACACCTGTAGAGCGCGACATGATTTTCCGCAAGTTTGAGGAAGTTACCGGTAGTCAGATTCGCAAGGAAGTTATAGAGGAAGTTGCCGATATAATGGACTCGCAAAATACAAAGAAACAGACACAGAGACTCATAGAAAATAAACTGCAGAATCTCTTAGATAAGATTAAGAACGAAGGTTATAAATATTATCTTGACAGTATTAATAACCTCGCCGGTGACATCCGAAAAGAACTGGTTAAGAAAGATCTTGTTGACTATCTTGCCGATGATACGGATGATGTGTTCGAAAGTTATAAGGAGGATTTAAAGGTTGTCAACACCGACTTGGAATTGTCTGACAACTTTGGTGGTAAATTCCGTTTCGTGATGCCTCCTGGTATTACAACCATAGCAGCTCACACCGGTCATGGAAAAAGCAAGGTGATGCAGCACTTCGCCCTTAATGAAGCAATTAAGGACGATGAAGGATGTGTTGTTTACATTCCGTATGAGGAAAGTAAGAAACAGGTAATCGCCAATATGTTGAATGTATATGCTAACATTGAGTTGACAAAGAAGACTGCCCGTCACGGCAATATGCAAACTATTCTTGAATATTTGCATGATGGCACCACGAAATTTATGAAGGCTGATGCCGTTGTACCTTTTCAGAGGAAGGTTAGTGAGTTTAAAAAGCTGCTCCATCAACGTAGAATTAAGGTTGTCAAGCCTGAGACGCCTTATATAAGTGAGCTCAAGACAATTCTCAATTCAATCACAACACAGCGTGAGATAAAAATCAAGTGCGTGTTTATAGATTACATTCAAGAGCTGTACATAGAAAACACGAAGGTGCAGCGTGCAGACGAGCTTAAGGAAGTTATGGTTGAGCTTGATATGTTCTCACAGCGTAACAATATTCCCGTTATAGTTGCAGCACAGTTAAAACGCGAGACCGCTGATAGCCCACTGATGCTTACCAATCAGTGTATTGCAGACTCCAGCTGGATAGAACGTAAGTCAAGCGAGATTATTATCATATGGAGTAACAAAGAGAAGTGTAAGAACGATCCCAAAGGACAGCTTACCAAGAAAGCTAACGAAGAAATTCCAGGACTGGAGCTGGGTACAGGGGGAAAAATATTCTTCGTTCAGACTAAGTCCCGCATCAATCCCGTCGGTACCACAGCGCTACTTGAAATCAACGGCAACACTGGACGTATAGAAGGGAACTATGTAGCTCCGGATCCGCAGCAGGAAATAGTCTTTCAGGTTTCAGCAACCGCCGATACAAGAACTTTTGACTTTGATTAAAATATGAAAGAGAAGAGAGGTTATATCCACAAAAATAACAATGGAAATGTTAGATGCAATGAATCTAACATTGGCCTTTATTCTCGGTTTATAAATAATGCGAAACGCAATAGTACAAAAAACTCCCCAAACATGGAGTACGACGAACTTTCTGTTAATGAAAAAGCAGAATGGAAGAAGGCCATGGAAAAGTGGAATAAGGAACAGGAGAAAGAGTCGAAGTCTTTCAAACGAGCTGTTTCTCCTTCCAAATTCTATAATATGAAGGCTGACAGGATTCAATTTACAAGTCTTCATGAGATAGTCATTGATGTCCTTGAAGAGATGTATAATCAGCAATCTATTGACAATGTCTATAATTGGATGAAGGGTAAAAACGGCACCGACTATGATAAGATGGGACGAGTTTATACAAATCCAACCCAAATAGCAAAATACATATGGGGTATTGCTCATCCAGAATATGTAAAAAAGGTAGTAGATATCATTTTTGATCTGAGTCATCAGAGTGTATTTTTAAGTCGCATAGAAAAACAAGAAAAGCAAAATGTTTATGTCGTGAAACAAGTGACATTAATTATCACTTGTGGAACTACTTGTGTTACAACAAAAACTGGTCTTATTAAAGAACGTTATTCATACATTCAGTTACATCCAGTATTCTTTGAAAAAATCAAAAGGTTTTATATACCACACTGTAACAATTTAATAAGTTTACTTCGTGACTTTTATTATAGTTATAGGGAAAAGTCGGGCAACAAACAGAAATTTATGTTACCTCCAGATGAACCTCGATACATGGCACATTATCTTTATGATTTTGCCGTGCAGAAAAACTATAATAATATAATTTTAGACGAAGAGACGATAGCACAAGAAATAAATATAAAGGAGTTTAGTCAACGTCGAATTACTCGTGGTCGTAAAAAAATTACCACCGCCTTAGATGCCCTAAAATATGTTGGAATGGTAAAACAATGGAGCAGTGGCAAAGGAAAAAAGGGTCAACAACAATATAGTATAAAACTGAACCCGGAATACTTTGGCAACGAGGATGATATAAAAAAGAATGAAGTATAAAATATTGGTTTATTAATATAAGTAGAGATATGAAAGACAGTGATAATATACCCAAGTTACAGGCATATAACAAGTGGAATATATTTATGTCACCTTTTGGCGCAAAGTATGTCACCTTTTGGCGCAAAATTAATATATTTATGTCACCTTTTGGCGCAAAGTATGTCACCTTTTGGCGCAAAGTATGTCACCTTTTGGCGCAAACTAAATTTATAACATATTCATTCTTAAAGAGTTACGTGATAAAATCGTTCCTAATAAATAATTTAGAGAATAATCTAATTAATTATTCTAATAAATTATTTAATAAAGAAAGAGGCACGTCCAAAAAAGTTTGGGGACTTTTTGGCCGACCTCTTTCTACGTGCGGCAGCAAGGTAGGATATGTGATGGTATCAGCACAAAGTAGAATTAAATAATACAGATGATTATGAGTAAAACAGTAGAACAACTACAGAAGCAGACAGCCCAGTATGCAGTAGAGCATATAACTGGTAAAGGTATGCACACAGGCATTGCCTGGTTCAGAGACTCGTTCAACGAGCTGTGCGACGCCATGGGTGCCAACGAGTTCGATCCTGATGATATAGGCTTTGAGCTTGACGACCTGGTAGAGAATCTGAAGAAAGCCCCATGGGTAGCTGAGATTGCCGGTAAGTCAGCCGATCAATGTACAACTGAAGACATTGACCGTGTCGTGAATGACTTCATATGTGAGTACTGGTTGACACGACCAGAAGAGGTGACAACCAAGGATGTCGCCGACGTATTGAAAGTAGCAGATCCCCTGAGCAAGCGTCACCTCATAGGCCAGAAGGTGGCTATCGACTGCATTCACGCGCTCAACCAAGAACAGTTGCACCGTCTCGATGAGCTACTAAGAAACCTTGAAAAGAATCCTGACTACGGGAAGACGGAAGGATTAAGAAGATAAAACGAAATTTGAAATTATGAAGAATCAGATTATTTTATTCACCTCCGTAAAAGGTGGTGTTGGTAAAACCCAGTTATGTGCCAGTGCAGCAACGTTTCTCGTTGAGCAAGGAATCCCTGTTATAGTGATAGACATTGATGTACAGCAGAGTATATCGCGCCATCGCAAGCGTGATTTAGATGCTCATCCTTCTGCAGATGTTCCTTGGAACGTAGAGTTCCTTGATACGAGAGACATTGACAGTGCCAGGAATATGATTAGCAATGCCAAGAAATTACCCTGCTGTATTCTAATCGATTGTCCAGGCAATATCACTGATGCCTCCCTGAATGTTATCTATGAGGCGGCAGACCTCGCAATAGTTCCATTCGAGCTGAATGCAGACAGTGTAGACGCGACAGTCATGTTTGCCGAACTGTTCAAGACCCACTTCCAAGCCAAGATGTACTTCATTCCCAACAAGGTGTCTGCAGTGTTTGAATTGCGAGGTGAACCGAGAAAAGCAAGAGAGGATGCCGTTGAAGGTTTGGAGAAACACCATCTGGGAATGATTACCCCTGATATAAAGCTCACCACAAACATGAACGGCTATTCTACTATAGAAACCTATAACAGGGAAAAGAGAGCTGCAGTGCGCAATGCCTTTGCTCCTATCGTTCGACATCTTCAACACTTAAAATAGAAGAGCTATGAAGAAGAACAAGATAGAAAATAAAGCCAACTCGTTTAGCTTGCACGATGACTTTATAGAAAGATCTGGTGTCTCAACACCAAGGATTCCTGACAATAGCAACGTCTCTTCGACACAGCCTGTCTATGGTCGTTTCACTGTTATATGTGATTCCTGCCTATCTGACAAGATAAGGACTATTGCCGATAATGAAGGTTTTAGCATCCGCGAGGTGGTAGAGAAATCCTTCCGCGACACAATCAATAAGTATGAGTCTAAACATGGTCCTATAGTGGTAAAGTCCAAGAAGAAACAGAATGTAGAAGATGTATTGTAGATAACATGTGGCTTTATATGCGACTAAAAGAATTTTAACAGTTTAGAGGGTCATCCCCTATAGACCCTCTGAATTGTAAACAAATGTAAAAATCGAAAAATATGGCATCGTTTAATGAAAACTCTATCGGCAATTTTGCCAGTTGTATTAAGAGACATCAGATTCTCTTGACAAAGCTGTTCTATGGGAATGAAGCCATGTATTATAGTGATATTGTCGCTAAGACAAATATCAAGGAACTGTTAGACTATCATGTTGTCGAGGTGTTGGGAAAGGAAATACTTTCATTAACACCGACATTCAAGACAATGATTTCACTGGCCTTCAGTATTACCCAGCTTGTGTCAGACCATGATGTCCTTCGGTATAAGGACAAGTTAGAGAAGGATATAGAGGATTGTATTATTTCCAAGGGCAATAAAGGATATGAATATCTTCAGAATGTCAAGAGTGATCTTGCAGAGGTAATGATGGTTATGTCATCGAGTGTTGACAATTTGAGTGATGCCGTTGAGAATGACTTCAAATATCTCGAGGATCATGAGATAAAAAAGAACCATCTTGAAAGATATCTCAACCTTAACAATAAGCTCTATAAGCTTCGTGGAGAGATTGATAAGACTCTGCAGAGTGATACCATGAAGCGGCTAAAGTCCGATTTCAATGATAGTGACCTTGATTTCCTTGTAAGCACCTGTTACGAGGTATTCATGGAGAATGGTACTAAACTATTAAAGCTATTACCCACCATTCGAACCTATCTCAATGAAATCCGCCGTCAGTATGAAACACTGGATAAAATACGTAGACTGATGGCCTTAAAGAATGAGGGAACCCTTGACCGTATCGAGAACAGTAATCTAAGAGAATATTTAAGCAGTGATTTTGCCCTCTGGCATGAATCACCACAGCAGCGCCCATTCTATATCAGTTTGGATTATCTTCGTAACTCTCCTACTGTTGGTGATGTTTTACAACTCGCAAAGATACGCTATGATCTTGCCATTGCCAGGAGCCAGCCTGCTGGTCCTGTAGACCCAATGTATTCGCAAGAAACAGTCACAGACCGCCGTCTGGCAAATCCCCGTGAAATAATAGAGCATTTTACTTCCTCTGGTCAGCACCTCTTCGAGTTCATAGAGCACTATGACTTCGGAAAGCATATTACGATGAACGAGCGCATAAACTATTATGTGTTCTTAGCCTGTGTCTATCACGCTCGGTTGGACTCATCCAACGAGTATGTGAAGAGAGGTGATAAGTCAATTCTCGTGTTATATCCTAAAATATAAAGATTATGGAATACTCCCAGGACATTACTAAAATCCTCTACGACAAATGTGGTTTTGTCGCAGACAATTTTGTGGATGCCACAAAGCAGAACATGTACAACGATCTGACTGTCAACAGAGAGTGGTACAGTGAGTTGTTCAAACATTTCGGTTGTGACTTAAAATTTAATAAAGGATGTTACTATCTTACTCGTCGAAGTCCGACCCGCCAGCAGCTTGAAAGTAGGTTAAAGGACTATTTTATGTGGTTGGAGATAATTGATTTCATTCTCTCCAGCCTTGGTATCATTAACAAGAAAGCAGTTAAACCTGGGCTTGTTTTTACACAGGGGCAATTACTGTCCATCGTGGAGGGTAACTCTTCTTTGACACGTAAGCTTCAGAATCTCTCTGTCTTTGTTCGTGAGAATACGAAGGCTACCGATACTGCAGAATATTTATCAGCTCTTCTTCTGTTCTTAGTAAACAAACAAATACTTGATACTTCTGTCTATGAACAGGACGAGAACGTCACAGTTTACCATATCACTTCAGTCTTTGACTTCTTCATGGAATTTGTAACAACCGTCAGTCTTCGAAAGAAGGAAGAGGAAGGTGTTATCGATGTTGAATAATTAAATTAATTGTATTATGAAAGGTTTATATAGTATTAATCTCATTAATAGTATGCGTGTTGACCGTGCAGAGATAGCAACACGTGGAAATGTCATGCTTATTGGTGATAATGATGCAGGAAAGACTGCTGCCCTCCGTCTCTGGATTTATTTTATCACCGCCAATAGGGACACCCTTGGCTTGGATATTAATCAGGACTTTGCCGACTTCTATTTCCCCAGAAAAAATTCCTATATTATCTATGAGTTGTTCAATGACGAACAACGTAGTATGATTATTCTAAAAGCCAGCAATAAGGTTATATATACGCATTTTGTTGACTTACCTTATCAGAGAGATTACTTCTTTGATGAAGACAACCGGGCATTTGAACGATGGGAAGATATTGCTGACAAGATCGGTCCGAAGGCCAATGATTTCGCTGAAATACGTGGTGAGGACAATCTACGCAAGATCCTTTACGGTATCTATGACGGTCCGAAGGCCAGCGATTATCGAAGATTTTCCTTGGTACGTACCAAGAATGCGGAAGGGTTGCGCCGTGCCGTCCAGGGAGTCTTTCTGAACCGCGACCTTGTAGAGACCAGAACCATTCGTGATTTTATTCTACGTTCACTTAATCTGTATGATGCTAAGGTTAGTATAACCGGTCTTAAGAACCTCATACAGCCAGTCAAGGAACAATATAATGACATTCTCCTATGGAATGAGCAGTCGGAGGATGAAGAACAGATTAAACTGCGCGAAGCGAAGGCCATCGTGGAGTTATACGAGCGTAAAGTCGATACTGATTCTGCTATTGCAATGAACATAGCTAAGCTGAATTTTATACCTATTAGGAACCAGAAGCTTTTAGCTGCCATTGCCGAGGTTGTCAAATTAAGGATTAAGGAACGTGATGAATTAGAATATCAGATAAAGCAGAAAGAGGCAGAATATCCCTCCCTTCTCGAAAATTACACACGTCCTGTTCACAATCTCCAAACCCAGCTCGACAAGCTTGAAGAGCAGTACAAGTATTATCAAGATAAAGACAGAAAGAATATTATCAGCATTTTTAATGATGAAGCCATTATTCTGACAACACTACAGAAGTTGACTGAGGAGTATAACCTACTTACTGCTACTACAGGAAGTATTGATGAAAGATACAATAAAATGCTGGAGTCCGTTTTGGCACCTATGATTGAATTATGTGACCGGTGGAATGCTCAGATTAAGGCTACTGCAGAGAAGCAGGAAAAGGAAAGATTACAATTACAGATAGATTATCAGTCAGCATGCAAGAACATCCAGCAGACACATTCTGAGACTGTAAGCAGACTATCCTCCAGCATTCGCATGAAGGATGAGGAAATTATTTCTCTTAACGGTCAACTGCTTTCTGTCGAGAAGGAAAACATGTTCGCAGAACGGAAAGGACAGATAGAGGTGGAGAGCCGTAAGCACGAGAAGAATATTTCCCAACTTACATCCGAAATATCCGCATTACAGCAGCGATTAACCGAAACTCGAACTGCCAGCGAAAAAGAAGTTACAAGTCTTAAGGCTGGCATGTGTGCCAAATGGCGGCAGTCTGAAGAATCCCTTTCTATCCGTCAAAAGGCTCTTTCTAAACGCCTTGAGGAAATTGATGGATCGTTTCTCAATTTCTTGGAGAATAACAAGCCTGGTTGGCAGAACACTATAGGAAGGATTGCCAGTGAAGAGCTGTTGTTTTCTCAGGATCTCTTACCAGAGGTTGTTACTGGTGATGAGAATTTTTATGGCGTTAAGATAGACCTCTCTAAAGAAAAGAACATACCGGTTAGCATCGACTCCCTTCAGAAGGAACTAATAGAAATCGAAAAGGAACTTCGCAAGGTTCGAATGTTCTTGGACAACCCAGACATTGCCCTTCAGAGCGATATTCAGCGCATAGAAGAAGGGTACAGCAAAAAGGTTGTCACCATCACCAAGGAACTGAAGACAAAGCAGAAAATTTTGGATGATGATAATAATCAGTTGAAGCGTCTTCATGATGAGCTTGACAATCTCATGAAGCGTGAGAGGGTTGCAAAAGATACTAAATCCAGACAATTACAAGAGAAAATCAACATTCTTTATCAGGAAAAGTCCTCACTCGACGATGCTCTTTCTGAAGAAAATGGTGAAAATGGTTTTATAAAGCGTCTTACCGATGCAGAGACAGCCAGAGATATTCGTATAAAGGAGTTAGAGCGTTACTCGAAAGAGATACAGACACTTCAGGAGAATCTTAAAGCCCAGGATGCATCCATCCAGGCAGAACGTCAGCGTATTTCTGACATGAAGGCTCGTGAACTTGCAGAACAAGGTATTGACGCTGGTCGCATCAGTAAGTTACAGAAGGAGATAGAAGCATATACAGTTAAGAAAACAGTTCTGGATCTGCGTGACAATATTATCCTGTATGGTAATTATAAGCGGTTTATTGATGAGTATACAAGTAAGGAAACTCTTCAAAACCAGCTTGCTGTAGCCAAGAGAAACAAGAATGCTTTCATAGAGGAATACAATAGGGAAAAGAAGTCAAAGAACGACACCCTTACGAGCCTCCGTAATGAAATACAACGTGAGACTGGCCGTCAAAGTTCACTTAGCGAAGAGTTAAAGATTGCTCGTAATAATGTTTATGGCGATGAAAGGAGTTTTGACATTCCATCATATCTCCTTACCAGTGAGATCATTGAAAGCGAAGAGAAGGCCGCAGATCTTATAGATGCCGTCAGCAAGCTATTACAGAAGAGGCGTGAAGACCTCGATCTCCTTCACGTAAATATCACGGCCTTTGTAGAACCGTTCTCGCTGAACAATGTCTACAAGTTCCGTAAGCTTTTCAGTTTGAATGACAAAAACTATACGGACTACTGTGACTTTGCCCAGTGGCTTAAGGATTTTATCAAAAATGAAACCTGGAAGGAAGATGAGCGTGTCTCATATATTCATTTTAATGACATCATTAAAGAGGCAGGTCATGAATACAGGGAGACGGAAGATAACATGACGCGAGTAGATAACATTGTCACCAAGATTAACCGTGATCTCAGACATCTTGGTTTTAGCAAGATTAATTTCATCGAGTTCAAGACCAGGGACAGTGGTAATCCGATTTTTAATGTGCTGAAGGAAATTAGCACATTCTACAAAGAAAACTCTGATGCCATAGAAAATGACAAGATGGGTATTTTTGCCTTAGAGATACCAGAGGCCGACCTTGATGTTCTCAGAAAGAAGGCTATGGAGCTTATATTTAAACTTTCTACAGAGTTGTCGGCTAACACTGCTCCGGAAATATCCTTGAAGGACACCTTTGAGATGATGGTTCAAGGAAAGGAGAACGACAATTCGATTCCCTGGACGATGAGTTTTACCAACTTTGGGAGTAAGGGAACATCGTTTGTCGCCAGGACTCTCATTAATATAGTATTGATAGATGTATTCAAGAATAATCTTGAATCACCCCAAGACTTTGTCATTCACTGTGTGATGGACGAGATAGGCCAATTAGATACAGGTAACCGCAAAGGTATATTATCTTTTGCAAGAGACAGAAACATTTACCTTGTGCAAGCCGCTCCCGAAACAATGGACGGTTCTGACTATACCTTTGTGTACTATATCGAGACCCAGAATGGCAAATGTAGAATTACTAAATTGATAGACGCATGAGTATAACAAGACAGCCAACATTTGCAGAATGTGAGAAGCTCCAGTTACTCCTCAAAGGTGAGGAGTTGACTGGCAGCTCTCTTTCCGGTCCAATATTTGATGAGTTAAAGACCGGACATTATCTGACACGTATACCCGTTACCAAAACCAAGAGTCGCTATAAGGTGACCAGTAAAGAATATCTCCTTAAGGTTCTCCGTCAGAAATGGAACATAAAAGACCTGGAAGAGTATATGCTATTCCTTCAAGCAGAAGACACGGACAGGATTGACGTTCAAAATATGTTCGATGACACCAAGGCAGTAAAGACCTCTATTTTCGAGGGTTTTCTGGTACATACACTGTCTACAATCGAATACTCATTGAATGGGCAGTATGGAACACTGCCGATGATAAACGGATCGTATTTATTCATCAATAAACACGATACCTTCCATATTGATGAAGATATCACCATCTTGTATGTAGAGAATTTCACCTGTTTCACGAAAATACATAAATATATGTATTTATTGCCTTCAGGGAAATACCTACTTGTAACACGGCTTCTTAGTTCAAATGCTTTGAAGAAATGGCTGAAAAAGATTCCGAATAAGTATATTCATTTCGGGGATTTCGACCTTGCCGGAATAGAGATATATCTCCGCACCTTTAATGAAATAAGAGAGAGGGCTTCTCTACTTATTCCAACTGACATTGAGAAACGAATCTTGAAACATGGTAATTCAAAGTTGTTTGAGAAACAACAAAGCAAGAAGAGATATAGTAACATGTCTGTCACTGACAAAAGGGTACAATATCTTGTTGACCTGATATATAAATACAGGATGGGATATGAACAGGAAGGATATGCTAAAAAACAGTTATAACTGACGTTTTTACGTAAATTAACAGTTTAGAGGGTCATCCCCTATAGACCCTCTGAATTGTAAAAAAGTGTAAAACGATTGTCGCGCATCCTGCGCAACTATTCACTCTTACCGATGCCGACGGAGAAAATGACCTCACAGGAAGCCCGTAGAACGCATAACGGCAAGGCGATAAGGTAGTTATACCCCTCTAAAATGGGGTGAAATAAAATATCTTTACATCTTCAAATACATCAAAATTGATGTAAAATACATCCGATTTGATGTAAAATATAAGGTGCTCCTTGTATTTTAGAAGGCTGACCTGGTATATGTTCCGGCATCGGTAATAGCGGACTGCGCCCATAGGTAAGATAATCTGTTATTGAAAGGGGTTACCGCCCATCGAGCAGCACCCCTTGCAGATTCGCCAACGTCCTGTCCAAAAAGCACAGAGTCAAAAAAAGCACTGCCACCGTCGAGTCGCAGAACACGAACTTAATCGCGCGAGCCAACAGCAGCAGTTTAGAAGATTGGAGAGCCGTTTTTCCAGTCGTTATCGGCTTTCGCCTCAGACCCTCGCAGACGTGCAAATGCACCCGTGAATACCTATTCAGCTCTCAATCTGCTGCAAAGGTACAACAAAATTTTGAGACCGCCAAGGATAAGGAGCAAAAAAGAGCCGCCGCCGTTCTGTCCTACCACTCCGCACTAATCGCGGGGGCATCAGCAGCGGCAGCAGCTCATGACAGGCTGGGCTTTACAACAGCGGGGAACGCATCTTTACCACCTTATGCCCAGGTTGCCTGGCTCTCCTCAGCGTCCCGGTATGTTCGGCAGGAAATAACCAGGCGAATAATAGAACTATTGAGTGGTCAAACACATAGTGAGAATATCAGTATGTCCCAACCCGACAATTCTATTTCTGTTGCAAAGATACGAAGAAAATTGGTATTATACCAACTTTTAGGGGCGAAACTTGACATAATGTCAACTTTTACTTGATATTTCGTCAAGCCAACTTGATTTTTCGTCAACTTTCACTTGATTTTACGTCAAGTACCGTCCCTTCCTGTTTTTTTTCTGGCGGTTGGTTATCTTCTTAGCATCCCAATCGGGATCTGGCACGACACTTAGAATGTCACCGTGTCCGTCTAAATCCACCTCCCAGTAGATGAAGCGGTCATTGTAAGGCCAGACTGAAAACAGGTCATAACCTTTATCGGAGGCTCCAACCACTACAAGGCGTAACTCACAATCTTTTGCCTTTACTATATCGCCAATTTTTAAATTCATCATACTCTTTTCTCCTATTTTTTGCAGCGTCTTCATAAGTGATGTAAAAGCTGCCACCAGCATTCCGGCTCCAATTGCCGGGGCACGGCAGCAGCTCCAGAAGATTGGAGAGCCGTTTTTCCAGTCGTTATCGGATTCTTCCTCAGACCCACGCAGACGTGCTGAAGCACCTGTGGTTACCTATTCCGCCCTCTCCAGTAGTAAAGAGTTGTCTTCCACCCATTATTGATGTTATCTCAGGGATGCCCAGCCGTGGGTTTCCCCACCCGGATCTCCATCCGCAACTCTTATGAAAACCTGGTACCGTCGTACCGCGAGAATACTCTCGTTTCAAAGCAACTGCCGTGCCAGGTAATCGCCTTCATTGGGTACAGATGCCCAGCAAGCAGCGAAGCATTCCCGCTGAGATTGCCGTCCCCTGTATATCACGTCTTAACCTGCATCCATCGCAAACGGAGTCATGCTCCAGAAGAAACAGGTGCAGTAACCGTTATCCAATCCTTCGGCGATTGTAGGAACCTGGCACAGCAACGCTCATGGGATGGACTAAGTGAACGCGTCATTTAACCCGTTCCCGCAACTCCCATGGCTCAATTGCCGTCATGCCAGGCTATATCTCAATTTATCAAAGATCGCTATGTAAGCCCTTCCATCAGGACTGACATTGCCAGCTCCTGGGCGCAGGCTGGTGGAGCACCGGCACGGCGCTGCACCTCATACTCTTCTGATGCGGCATCGGCCCTTGCGCTGATGAAGTCCTCATCATCCTTTCGGGCGTCTCCGGCATCGGTAAGGTATGCCTTCAGGTAGGTAGTGTAATAGTTTGCGTCCATCAGTCTAAATATTCTGTGTGTGACAGTTCTTCCTGCTGCAGATGTTCGTCCAGGTGTTGCAGGTACTCGGCATCGTGCTCGATGTCTGGAGTATTATCGTCCTTCTTCATAGCCTTGTCAATCAGGAAGTGCATAGACGATGTTTATACCCTGCTTATAGCAGTTCATCATGATCTCAACTTGCTTGCCGCCGATGGTGGCCAGTCCCTCATAGATGTACTCTGTACCATCCTCAGAGTTTGTCACCTTCTTCATCGTGATGCCATACCGCTTTTCGATCTCAGCCTTAAAGCCCAGTGCCTTGGTGTCACCACCACCAGTATAGGTGACTCCTACCATGCCCAGACCTTTATCGTTACCGATAAACATGTAGTTGATGACTACCGTTGCAGCCTGATTGGTATAGAGCAAGGTGTACTCATTACTGTTCTCGTTCAGCTCCCAGTTAAAGGCGGACATGTATTCCTTGACATGGCTCTGTGAGCTGCCGAAGTCCAGACAAGGGTCAAAGTACTCAGTACTGCCCGTCGGTCCCGTAGGAACCTGGGGTGTTCCGTCATCATCACTGTCACCGCCACAGGCTGTGAATGTCACACACATTGCTGCCATCATGGCCAGCATCATCACTCTCTCTTTAAAATACTTTTTCATAATTGTTTGTTGTTAGTCATTAAAGCCACCCCGGGCGTGGCGTCGCGTTCCACGTGATCCGGGATGGCATTCTTGTTGTTGTTTTATCTTCAGCTGTGAGTCGCGACCCTCACAAGCGTATATACACAAAAAAAGCCACAGAACACCCATATCATCTATGGATGTTCTGTGACCTACCCCTTCAGAATGTATCTGAATTTGGCCGGACTTTAACCGTCAAAGCGTGTAGCCAGTTACCATGCTACTGTCCGAGCGCCACAGCGAGAAGATGCCTCACATTACGCCACTATCGCGGCATTTTACACTTCAACTCGTTTGTCTTATGGTGCAAAGGTACGAAGAAAATCTCAGATTACCAAACATTTACCAAAAAAAATGCTGTTTGAATAGGGAATATCACTCTCACCGATGCAGGAATATAAATCAGCAGCCAGACATAGCGGACTGCGCCCTTCCTTATACCCTTCGCCGGTGTAAGATATTTTTATTTTGCCCAGAAAACGGGGGTATAACTATATCGGCAACGGTGAGAAATGCCGTCAGAGGCCTTCCTGTGAGGTCATTTTCCCGTCCAGCATTGGTAAAACACCCATTTTGCCAGATTTCTTTACAATGTCAGTAGAACACACTGGCACCTGTCCGGTAGGTCAGCTCCCTATAAAATGCAATATCTTTCAGAAAAATAATGAGGGATGCCAGACGTCCGGGTTTCATCCAGTCCGGCGAACCAGGTAATAGCCGAGGCGCAGAAAGGGCAAGTTTACCGGCGAGAATGTAGCGGTTCAGCTGACTTCCTGTAGGACCTCCAAAGCTCTCGATGTGGCCACGCTCCCAATTCTCTTCGTGCCAGGCGAAGTAACTGTCAAACTGTTCCTTTAACTGCCTGTCAATATTGGGCGTGTGATTGTGGATGAGATACGTCCGCATTAAATCCTGTAATGCGGTATATAATTTCTCATCCTTTCGCCAGATTGCCATTGCCATAGTATCATCGAATTTACTTTATTTATAACTGTCACTGCACATCCGCATGAGTGCTCGCAGGCTCGTACTTCATGCTCTTGGCCATAGCTGCAAAGGGAGTACTACCTTTCACTGCTGAATATTCGTGCCAGTATACCATTCAGGATCATCCATATGAAGTTTAAGGCCAATGCCACAGGTAGCAGGTATTTCATCCATGCCGGGCTTGCATAGCAGTCTAAAGCGTACCACACCAAATATATACCTGCCACCAATGTCAACAACATGAAGTAAAGGGCCTGAGACAATGACATACTATAAAGCTTTATTTCTTCTTTATTAGTATCCTTCTTTGTTCTCTCACCTTTGTTTTCCTCCCGATATATCAGGGAATTCAATCCAGTTGATATGCCATATATAAACTCCATTATGGCAGCAGCTACCATCCAGCTCATTGTCGCATCATTCCCAGGTACCCTCCAGAATTTCACCCAGCTCAGGAACCCACCTAAAATGATGACTGAAGAAAGTAACATCAAGGCCCAGAAATCCTTCCTTGGGATGAGAATCCTATCGCTAAGCCTTTCAGTTTTAGCGGTCAGCTGTGCATAGTTATTACTCAGTTCTTTAATCTCGTCATCGTAGTTCTTTTTTAAATCATCCTTCAATTTATCGAGAGTGTCTTGCTGTTGAGTGACAATATCATTTAATCCCTTATTAAAGAGATCTGCTTCGTTTGTTAGCGTTTCATGAATGCTGCCGGTAAGTTTGATGATGAAAGCCTGGAATTGTTTCTGGGCGTTGTCGGATAATTCAAGACCTTTGTCTTTGTATTTTTTTATATCCTCGAGCATTTCATCGAGATAACCGCCGGCCTCCCACATTTTTTCTTTTACCTGCTCCATTCTAAAGCACACCTCTTCCAGCGAATGAATCTGACTTTGATTCTTTTCGCTGACTGCTTTCAGTTTGTCTGCCAGCTCAGCAGACAGTTCCGTCAGTTCCTTCTTGGCATCTACGATTTTCTTCGTCAGTATAATGTCCTCGTAACCATCATGCTGGGATGGTGCCACAGGATGATTATCCTCCTGCGGTAGTTCCATCCCCTCAAAGCTCTGAGGCCCATATTTATTATTATTACTCATATTATTTAGAATATTATCTATGGAAACTACTCTTCTTCAATTTCATGCCAAATGCATTCTTCCAAGCATTCCACCAATCATCCTTCTGTTTAGGAAGGTCGTTGTTACCACCGCCACCAGCACTGACGGGCATATCAGGCGGTATCATCATTCCCACCAAGGATTCTGCAACAGTTGTCATCACACTTGATATCTGGCCACCAGTCATGCTCAGACCCTCCATCAGTTCCTGAGCTGCCCCCTGAAGATTAACATTAATGAATGGCGAGTTACCATTTTCAACGGCCTTAGCTGCAGCACCATTAATGATTGTTTCCTTTGTGTCCTCATACATTATTTTATTTTTAGCATATTCAGATAATGCTTTCTTGGCATCCTGGATAGCCTTCTGCCATTCTTTCTCAGTAGCGGTAGACTCCATATTTCTGCCGTCATTTTTATAGGATTTTGCCAGCTCATCAAGTTTCTTTATCCGCTGCTCCTCCATCTTTTTCTGCTTTTCCTGTTCTACCCTCTGCCACTCTTTCGACCATCTTCTTACTTTCTTTTCATCATCCTGATATGGGGTATTATCAGATTGATGTCCCTGAAGCTTATACTGTTCCCTCTGCCACTCGCTGACTATTTTCTTAGCCGTAATGTTAGCACCAACCTGAGAGGCCGGCATCGGTCTGTTCTCGCCACGTGAAATAAAGTAGTTTACGACGTCCCCCCTGGAATCACGTTTTACATCAATCTGGCATCCATGGTTACGCTCCAGAAGATCCATAAATTTGTCCCAGGAGAAAGCCTTGTCATTCATTTGTCGGAGTGTATCATAAATGGCATCCTTGTAGAATTGCTTCTGATGGGCGTTCGGATTAATGTGCAGTTGGAATCCCAGTTCCGTGCCAGTAAAGGTACTGTTTCCACGTCTGACAGACCACCCCGTCACTTTCCCTTTATCGTCGGTATGGTACTGCATATCGTAGTTCTGAACATTGCCCTTATAGTCCACGAAAGTTGCCTCTTTCATTCTCTCTTGGAACTCTGCAACATCGACATCTTCACCCTCCATATCAAACAGTATATCATCAATGATCTGCCGTATTTCTGCTGCATGCTCATCGTGAATATCCTCTGCCGAACGGTAGCCATATTTCTTGTTTAATTCTTCCGCTGCCTGTGCCGCTCGCTTAGCAATTTCATCGTCGCAATTCAACTCATTATCCTGATTATAGCGCGATATTATTATGTGTAAATGCCAGATGCCAGACTCGGAATCCTTATGAAGATATGCCATCCATTTACTCTTTGCCAGCTTCGTCTGAGGTATGTCTCTCATGGTCAGACTACCATCTTTATTACGCTTGTAACGTCTCTTTTTAGCGTCCCATATCGGAGTCTGTAAGTGACGTTTATCCATCTCTTCCAGCAGCTCTTTAGCGTGAGCGTACCATTGCTCACGAGTCCATCCTTCCGACTCGTTTGTGGTTGGTGAAAACTCGATGACAATAGTGTCGCGAGTGACGTCCTTACCTTTCCTAACATAGTCCAGTCCGGCTTCCTTAAACTCGTTCCAAAGTTCATTGATAAAGTCCGGATTATCGAAAATAATATCTGTGTTTGTAATCATGTTATCTGCACCTACAAACACCGCTTTCTCTTTCCGTTCAGCATATTCAGAATATGCTTTTCCGTGTGCAATACTTCTCGCCTGTGCTATCATAATTTATACTCTTTTAATCCATCTATCCAGGAAATCTAATATCTTTGACACACCCTCAGTCCAGCGTTTTAAGAAGCCTATTTCACACATCGTTTGATAGCGATCTTCCTGTGACAAATTCATACCCTTAAGAAACGCGAAAAGCTTTCTTATGTCGTCGCCAATACGCATCAACTGGTGTCGAAATTCCGGGTCAGGAACAATCGGTTTGTACCCTAATCCAACCTCACGAAGATACACCGAAGGTGCTCGGTTTACCCAGTCAGCTTTACCGACGATAACTTTCCATTCGTCATCGGTAAAGTACACTTTATGTGGTCGCCGTCTGTCGTCTGAAATGTCGCTTTCAGACTCCTTAAAACGTTGTTTCGTGCGAATGTTTATACGATGTTCTGCCATATTACTTACTGTTTGGTTCTACATTATAAAGGTGCGAGCCTGCGAGTACTTTCCATTCCACTTGCCGTGTCGGCTATAGTGGAATCAAGACGTTTTGGGGAGGGCCCCGAAACCAAGTCTTGTTCGCGCTGTGCGTTTAGACACTGCTCGTCAGTTTCTGTCTTCTGCCAGCGAAATTACGAAGTAATCTGGTGGATAACAAAACTGCTCAATTTTTTCTCTTGATTTAACATATTTAAGACCCGAAAAATCCTAAATGCGTTAAATCAAGACGAAGAATCAAAAATTCTTGGTGTTCCTGAAAGGAGGACGTACCTTCGTGCCATACTAATTTTATAATTATAATAAGGTATGGCAAGTATAGTTAAGCTAAGTGTAGATGCTGCTGTGTATGAGCATGCCAGCATCATGTGGGAGAGCCTGGTAGGTTTGACACCAGAGAAAGTTGTTTATCGACTTTCTGCCGGTGAGGGTTTAGTGAGCGAAGTTGATAGACTTCTGGTGGATGATCTGAACGAGTTTCTGCATCGTGTAGACCGCTTCGTTCCACGTGTCCGTCTGAACGTTCCTGGCGGTGATGTCTATAGTGTTCAATGTAACACGCTGATCGCAAGATGGAGGCGCAGACTTTCATGTGTTCGTTCTGGTATGTTGAGAAGCAACAAACCTGTTTACATTACCGATGCCGTGAATGCCATCATCACCAAGCCATATAACGATGAGATAGCACGCTTGCGCAAGTCGATTTCTGCTGAGCAGGAATTACAGAAGTCTGGTCAAGTTCTGACGGATGAGCAGCAACAGCGAGTAGTCGAAGTTAATGCGAAGATTGAAGAGCAGAAAAGTAAGCTCCGGAAGCTGCCTCGCTGCAACAATACCATTCTCACTGCCATGTTGCATGAGGTCATCGACCGTATGCCACAGGAAGAGCGTGATGAACTTGCCCGTCTCGAAGAAGAGCGATCCAGGAATCGCAAGGACATTGAGGATGTGATAGCAGAGATTAAGGATGTTCGCGTATCTTTGGGAAGCAATTCTAAGTATGCGGGCGAGGGCGAGAAAGAGAGTCTTGAAAAGAGACTGCCAGAGTTAGAAGAGAAGTGCATGATTATGGACGCTGATTATGATGCAAATAAGCAACGTCGAGCAGAGATACTGCAGAAGTACTACGATCACATCAAACCAGAGGTTGTAGCTGAAGCACTCATGGAAGCGCCTTACACCTTCTGGGATAGGTTCAACATGAGCAAGATCATGAAGGACGTTAATGTGAGAGTGGCATCAGCTACCAAGTCCTCCAGGCGTACCAAGTCTGGTGATGAAGAGAAGTCTTCGCCCAAGAGGAAAAGAAAGCAACCGACGATCGAGGAACATGCAGCAGACTTAATGTTGTTTCCCTTTAGCTTTGGGGATGCCGATACTGGCGACATCAGATCTCTGCTTGTCGAAGACAACATGATAATGGACGAATACGACGATTGGACAGAGAAATGCGAGGACATATCCTTGACGGCAGAGTACCGTGCTAAGTACGAAGAGTTCTGCCGTCGCTTCAATACGATTCCGGAAAGCGCTCTCAAAGCCCTCGCAGAGGGACCGGCTTTTACCGTCCCATCCCGAGAAAGCAAAAACTTGGCAAAGCTGAAGGACTTCCTGTTCAGCATTAGTACCAAGAGTGAGCAGGACGAGCAGGCTATCGAAGACAAGAAAGAAGATATCAAAGCCGTCTGCAAATTTGACGACTTCGAAGTTCTCTACGATAAACTGGTAAGAGCGAGTCAAAAGACAGGTATATCCAATCCCCTGCGATATATTCTTGGCATGATAAGTAATCATGTCAAGGAGCATAGCGCTGCCGATCAACAGTGACAAAAAGAGACTGCGAGTGCGCATTGCATGAGTGCTCGCAGGCTCGTACTTCATGCGTGCTGTCTTGCTTCAAGCGGCTTCAAGCATAGCGGACTGCGCCCATCCTTCAATCATGGCATCATGAGATACCCGATGAATGCAAGGTCAGCCAGCAGTGCGGCACTGGTCACCCAAAGTAATACTATGTTCATCGTCCTGTTCATATCATCAATGGTTTGAATGGTACCGAGCCAAAGGTGGCCACTCTCAGAGGGGGAGCCTTGGCTTCCGGCACGTAGTGAATCAGCTTGAAATAGACCTCACGCCCGTCTGAGCGGTCAGAGGCACAGCAGGGGTGACGGTCATACACTGCACCTGGGCAGGCACCACCGGCGAAGGTGGAGAAAGCACATTCTTTGCAGCCAGTACCGGCAACGGTGATAACTTTGGCCCCGTCTATGGTGTCAATCCAGACCTCGCCGACTGCACGTTCTTGTCCGTAATTGGTTATCATGACTTGTGAGTGTTAAAGTTCCTCAGAAAGATATTCTTTACGAAGGCATTGAAGCCGAAACAGAAGGTGGCGATAGATGCGCCAACAAGGATTAACTCGAAATTAGTAAGATGTTCCATAATTTGTATTTTGTTTAGTGGGGAGTTGGTTAGGTTCCCGTTACCGTCTATTCTTCTGGTTCTACACGAGGTTCATACTTACCTCCATATTTCTTACGAGCAGCGACAGCAAGGCTTCTTGCCTCCTGGTATTCATACCCTCTCCCGCGATATTGTCTCAGGAAAACCTCGTCAAGGTTACAATCCCATACACACCATTTCTTTGCCATATCTTTGCTGCCTGTTTCTATCCCGTCGGCTTCGGTTTTAGGGGTTATACTTTGTGACGCTGTTGTTTGAAGTTATCGGCTGAATGGAGCTTAAGATCTTTTCCTTTTAGGTGTCTTTTCTTATCAAAGTCAGCCGTGTGTTTCAAGATTTCCAGTCGTCATCGACTTCATATCGCTTTGAGTCTTTTTCCTTGCTGGTACAAAGGAGCTGACTAATAGGGGCCTAAGCCAAGAAATTCAGCGAGAAATTTTCAGGAATACCCAGATTGGTACAATCTGCGGAAGGCTGCCGGAAAATTTATCCCTGAACCATCGGCTTGTTTATTGGCGTGGCAACGGTCTGCCCTACCTTTGCAAGGGAAAAGGACTCGTCAGAAAGCGACATGAACCCTATGAGGTGGAAATAACACATGGACAGGACGAAGATAAGCCAGAAAAGATTTGTAACACCGCGTAGCGGCTCCCGTCAGGATGATACTGGCGACCCAGCGGCCACACTGACCGTCAAGTACGGCGACCAAAGCTGCTGACGTGCCATTCTGTATGGCGACCCAGATTTATCGCCGGGAGTGATTCAGAATAGCACATTAGCAGATGCCAGGAGTAGGACAGGACAGTCAATGATGGTCGTGCCGAGAGTGAGTACCAGGCTGACGGTGTGGTAATAATCTTGAAGAGCAAAAATGAACATCAAAAAAGGGCGAGATTTCACATCTGGCCCTTTTTGCAAAGATAAGTTTGATTTTACGTCCGTTTTATAACGGTAAGAAAGGAGGCTTCGCTAAGCCTCCTGAGTCTCTTCTTTCTTCTCCACCTTCTCGATGGCTGTAGCCTTCCAGGAGATAGCGAAGTGTTCCTTCTCGTCCTTGCCAGTGTAGCTGCGAGGCTCGAAGTAACCGGTCACCTTGACAAGGGTACCTTTCTTCAGCAGTTCCAGCTTGGGGCTGTCAGCCTTGGTGCCAACCTCGATGTCCTGCAGGGCTGAGATCTTCTTCTCGTTGCCGTCCTTATCCTTCTTCGTGGTGCGGATGGCGAGTGGGAATCGTGCGAAAGCACTGCCGTTGTTGTTCTTTACTACGTTAGCGTCTACTGCTACGAAACCGATCACTGTGAAATTGTTGTTAGTTGCCATAATACTTTAATTTTAAAGGGTGAAACTTTCAATTTTTACGTGCATAGAACAGCAGGCAAGAGGCAAGGTGTTCATAAGGCCAAGGAATTACAAGGAAATTTGACGGAATACCCCATTTTCTTTAGCCACTTTGTTGGCGTTAAGAAGAAAATGCGGAAGGCTGCCGACAAATTTCTGAAGGAATCGGGAACCATGGTGACCAGTACTTGCCGGACACCGCTTGCGCTAACTTTGCAAAGGAAAAATAAAGCGACACCCGCCATGAAAAGAAAAGAGGCAACCCATAACGGAAATTAGTGACCTCATCGAAAGCAGAAGCATGGGCAATGTAAAAACAACAGGCAACGCCTTTGGTGGTTTCCCACCATCATGTGCCAAATGGACAAGGATGATAAAGAAACGATGTCCAGAAGAATGAGCGCAGTCCGCTATAAGGAACTGACACAAAGCCTGACGGCGCTGGACTGGAAAAAGAAAAAAGGTCACAAGATGACAAAAGGATGATAGAGCCTAACGCTACTGAGAAAGACAAAGGAGAGGAACACCATCGTCTGCAAGGCAGACATCACCAGTGAAAGAGAAGAAAGACCGAATTAGAGAGGCATTGGGTGGGGATTACCGAGTAAAATTGGATTATTTCCGTAATTTTGCAAAAATTTCGGTGCAAATGTCGGGACTGTTTAGCTAAGATAGCTAAAGTGGTACAACACACTGAATAAGCTAATTTAGCAATGTAAACATGTATACTGGCATACATGTTTACATGTAAGTATGAATACATTGTTTACTTGTCAACATGTTGACACTTTCCATATGTATACATGTTGACGTGTTTACATTGTCATCTCCCGAGAAAATTGTCACATGAGAACATATTAAAGATATTTTAACGGTTTAGAGGGTCACCCCCTATAGACCCTCTGAAATGTGAATAAATGTAAATTGACAGTCGTTTCTTGTGTAATCATGTATACATGTTTACATGTAGGTATGAATACATTGTTTACTTGTCAACATGTTGACACTTTCCATATGTATACATGTTGATGTGTTTACAAGTAAACGTTGTAGACAAATTGTATATGGTGACATGTTTTCATGTATGCAAGTATACATGTCATCAGATGACGATATTAAGAGCTGTATGATGACATATAGTTATCATTTGTTAGAAATCAACAAATACAGAAATGTTTTGTTGGCGAAGCATCCTTCATCGTCCTGGACTGATATAACAGTCACCAGTGGTGGGCCTGGCAAGGGAGAACATGCAGCATTGCCAAGGGCTGGAACAGGAGCGTGGTGACTTAGAGTAAGCCGTGTATTACCGAATAGGGAGAACGAATATTGCATGATGGTGCTGTAAACAGCTGAGTACTCGCCCTCTGTGGCGGTCAGCCGTTTGCGGCATGAGCAGGTGTGTATGACCATACTCTCCTGATCAAGTCAGGCATCATTCATTCTCACCGGTGATACTCAGTGTCTCTAAGGATTATCACCACCCTCCAGAGAAAGCCCAATGCCGTATATTCTCCTGCAGCCGTAGAAGGTCGACACTGGCGTTATACCTGGACAGGATGTAAGAAGGGTATATCGAGCCGTGTGAGGGTAGAAGAAGGGAAACAGCATCGGTACCGATGCGGCAGATGGCCATCATTTCTAATGGGCATCTGGAGGTGAGTTAGCACCTTCCCTGAATGGCATATCTTGAATTATCACGGGAAAATCGCGGGAAAACTCCAAAACAAAAATCGCTAACCCGCTGATTATCAACGTTTTAGCGATTTTGTAAGGTCGGGATGAGGCGACTCGAACGCCCGACCCCTACGTCCCGAACGTAGTGCGCTACCAACTGCGCTACATCCCGATGCTTTGTAATAAGCGGGTGCAAAGATACTGCAAAAAAATCAAATCCGTGCAGTTTTATAGGAAAAAATTTGTGGATGCGCAGGAAAAGAACTATCTTTGCAAGCAAATAAACTGTAAATGAAACGAATTCTACTATTCCTATCCTGTATCATATGGTCCTATGTTAGCCTTTCACAACCAGTTATTGTCGTGAAGAAAGGCGACGCACGAAGTCTGCTCGATGCCATAGAAGAGGCTAACCGTCGTAATGCAGAGAAAGATGCGGAGCGCTTGTACATATTGATTCCCAATGGCTTCTACGACCTTGGCGAAACAGTGCTTACTCGCATTTCAGGACATAACGTCTCTCTCATAGGCCAGAGCATGGAGGGAGTGGTTATTCAGAACAAACCCGACATCAAGATAGAGAGCATCAGCAAGACGGCTGTTTTCCAGAATCGTGGTTCAAACAACTACTATCAGGACTTGACGTTGAAAAACGCATTGGACTATTATCGCTGTGAGCCCGATGGTCGAGCCGTGACGTTGCAGGATAAGGGCACGTTGACCATTTGCAATCGAGTGCGCATGTTGTCGTACCAGGATACCTATTATTCTGATAACGAGCGATGCTTGAGCTATATGCAGGATTGCGAGATTCATGGAACGCTCGATTTTATTTGCGGTGCTGGCGATGTGTGGTTTGAGGGTTGTAAGATAGTGACGGAGAAGCGCACACCTGATGGTAGTGGGACGAACATCATCGCGGCCCCACGTACTTCGGAAACGCCTTGGGGCTATGTGTTCAACCATTGCACGATAGAGAACATCGTTTCTGCGTTTAACTTCGGACGTACGTGGCATACTAATCCACGTTGTGTATGGATGTACACCACGCTGATGACGCCTGAAAAGCTAGTGCCCACCCGTTTTGATGCAGAGGGAATGAAGGTTTCCAGCAACTATTTCAAGGAATATCGTACGAGAGATGCCCAAGGTCGTGACATCACACCAAAGACCAATGTGGTGACCTTCACACTCCGTGACCATACCAATCCCTTTGTGGCAGAAACCATTATGACCAAGGAGGAGGCCAAGAAATATACCCTCAAGAATGTCTTTGGTGAGTGGCAACCCGCAAAGGTGCTGAAGAAACTAGAAAAAACTTCCCAAAAACTGAAGAAAAATTATAAACTGGGCTTATGAAGAGGATTATTTTGATGAAACTGTTGCTGTTGGTGGTACTGACAGGGTTCGCCCAAGAGGTGATGTACATCCCCAAGAACGACGTGAAAGCTTTGCTGGTTGCTATTGAAGTTGCCAACAAGAAGAATGCAGAGAAAGATTCAAAACCCTTCTATATCCTGATTCCTGACGGATTCTACGACTTAGGAGGAACGGTGCTGACCAAGATTATGGGTCATAACATTGCGCTGATAGGACAGAGCATGGATGGAACCATCATCCAGAACAAGCCCGACATTAAACAAGAAGGAATCAGCAAGACTGCTGTTTTCGTGAATCGCGGCTCGAACAACTATTTCCAGGACTTGACGCTGAAGAATGACTTGGACTATTATGCTGCTGGTTCGGCGGGTAGGGCCGTAACCTTGCAGGATAAGGGTACACATACTATTTGCAATCGGGTACGCCTGCTTTCCTATCAGGACACATATTATAGTGATAACGACCTGTGCCAGCACTACTTTCAGGACTCCGAGATTCATGGTACGGTAGACTTTATCTGTGGCGATGGTGATGTGTGGTTTGAGCGTTGTCGCATTGTGACAGAGAAGCGTACAGCTAATGGTTCTGGTCGTGATGTGATTGCAGCTCCCAAGACTTCCAAGACCGATTGGGGCTATGTGTTCAACCATTGTACCATTGAGAATATCTATTCTCCCTTCGAGTATGCTCGTGGTTGGCATTCTATTCCCCGTTGCATCTGGCTTTATACCACCTTGCTCACGCCAGAGAAACTAAATCCCAACCGTTTCGATACGCATGGTATGAACACAGTGACGAACGTTTTTAGGGAATACGGTACGATGGATGCGCAAGGTAATGATATTACCCCCAAGACCAACGTGCTGACATTCTCGATGAAACGTAAGAAGATGGAGAATGGTGAGGAAGTGGTCACGGAACAGCGCCATTCCGATGAAACTATCATGAAAAGTGAGGATGCTGCCCGATATACAATGAATAATGTGTTTGGAAATTGGCATCCTGACGAGATAATCAAACAAGTGGAGAAGAAGGTCAAGAAACTAAAGAAGCGCCTATAACAGGCGCTTCAATTCGTTTAATTCTTCTTCTGTCGTTGCCCAACTGGTGACGAAACGACAGATGGTGCGATGACCTTCCGTTTGTCCCCAATGGGTAAAGTCCATCTTTTGTGAGAGTTCCTCCACCTTGGCATCGGGCAGAATGACAAACTGCTGGTTGGTAGGCGAGTCGATCCAGAATTCATAGCCTTTCTCTTGGAAGATTTTCTTCATCTGCATCGCCATATCAATAGCGTGGCGAGAAAGTTTGAAATAGAGGTCGTCAGTAAAGAGTGCCTCAAACTGCAAGCCTATCAGTGCACCCTTGGCAATCACAGCTCCATGTTGCTTCTGGATAGAGAAGAAGTGCTTATGAGCCTGCCGATTGGTAAAGACAACAGCCTCGCCACACAGAGCACCAATCTTTGTACCTCCGATATAGAACACATCGCAATGGCGAGCCAGATAGGGCAGGGTAATGTCGCACTCATCGGACATCAGTCCATAGCCCAGACGAGCACCATCAATATACAGAGGAATGTTATAATGCAGACATACCTTGTAGATTTGGTCTAACTCCTGAGCGGTATAAAGTGTACCCAATTCGGTGGGGAATGTGATATAGACCAGGCCAGGGAACACGGCATGAGCATTGTTACCATCGTGCATGAAGTCGTCCAGATACTTGTCGAGCGTCTTAGCCTCCATCTTGCCCATATTGTCAGGGATGGTGATGATTTTATGCTCCGTGAACTCTACGGCACCAGCCTCATGAACGTTGATGTGTCCAGAGCCTACACAGATGACGCCCTCGTACTGATAGAGCATCGAGTCGATAGTTGTGGCATTGGTCTGTGTTCCACCCGTCAAGAAGAATATCTGGGCATCGGGCATGCCACAAGCCTCGCGGATGCGCTGCTTGGCACGCTCAGAAAACTCGTCGAAACCATAGGGAGTAGGTTTTGCGTCGTTATAACGTATCAGGTTTTCAAGCACTTTCGGATGTGCCCCATTGTTGTAATCGCATTCAAATGATATCATAGCTAATGTTTTTCTTATTTGCCTGCAAAATTACATAAAGTTTTCCTATTAATTTGTACAACTCAATAGTTTTTTGTATTTTTGACCCCAAATTAGGAATCATGACTAGACTATTAACCTTTATCTGTCTGTTTGTGGCGATAGCGCATGTTCAGGCAAAGTCTTCCCAGGAAGTGGAAGTGAGAGCAAATGGAGTGGTAACGCGGGTGACTTTCTTCTCACCTGAGATTGTTCGTGTGGTGAAGTGTCCCGGAGAAACGATAGACCAGACGAAAGAAGGTTTGGTGGTAACAATGGCTCCACAGGACAATCTTGACATATCTATCAAAGAATCGGCTTCTGCGATGGTGGCAAAGAGTGCTCTGCTGACCGTTGTCATTGACAAGCGCACAGGACAGTTGCAGTTTCAGCACAAGGGAAAGAATCTGCTGAAAGAAAAGGCTACTACTTTTGAATTGCTTACGGAAGGTGCTGATGCGGGTGCTTATCGTGTCACCCAGTCTTTTTCGCTTGACAAGGACGAGCCCGTTTATGGCTTGGGAACCATTCAGGATGGAAAGTTGAATCGTCGTGGCATCCATAAACGCATGGAGCAGTCGAATCTGGAGGACTTTCAGAATGTGTTGCAGAGCATCAAGGGGTGGGGTGTTTATTGGGATAATTACTCTCCTACGGATTTCAACGACGATGTGCAAAACGGCATGTCGTTATCTTCGGAAGTGGGTCGTATCGTAGATTATTATTTCATGTATGGCGGGTCTGCCGATGGAGTCATAGCACAGATGCGCCAGCTTTCTGGCGATGTTCCTATGTTCCCTCTCTGGACCTATGGCTTTTGGCAGTCCAAGGAACGCTATAAGAGTGCTGCTGAGACGGAGGGCATTGTCGACAAATATCGAGAGTTACAGGTGCCCCTCGATGGTATTGTGCAGGATTGGCAGTATTGGGGTTCCAACTATCTGTGGAATGCGATGGACTTCCTTTCAGAAGATTTTGCCTGCGGTCAGCAACTCATCAAGAACGTACATCAGAAACATGCCCATTTCATGATTTCCATCTGGGCGAGTTTCGGTCCTCAGACCCAGCAGTTCCGAGAACTGGATGCGCAGGGTCTTCTGTTTCCTTTCGAGACATGGCCTCAGAGTGGCTTGTCGCATATCTGGCCTCCTCGTATGGACTATCCGTCGGGTGTGAAGGTTTATGATGCTTTTAGTCCTGTGGCCAGAGCTATCTACTGGAAACACCTGAAGCGCCTTTTCGACTATGGAACGGATGCTTGGTGGATGGACTCTACCGATCCGGACTTCTTCAATCCTCGTCCTTCCGACTATGACCATAAAGCAGGTAATGGTACTTGGCGCTCATTGCGCAATGCTTTCCCTTTGGAAACGGTACGTGGCGTCTATGAAGCTCATCGTAAGGAGTCGTCCGATAAGCGTGTGTTCATCATGACAAGAAGTTCGTTTGCAGGTCAACAGCATTATGGTTCTAATATGTGGAGTGGCGACGTGGCTTCTTCGTGGGATATGCTTCGCAAGCAGGTGCCTGCAGGCTTGAATTACACATTGACGGGTAATCCCAATTTCAATACAGATATTGGTGGATTCTTCTGTAATTCATACAACACGCGTGGACCTGGTTCTGCTCCTCGCAATCCCCAGTTCCAAGAGCTCTATGTGCGCTGGATGCAATATGGTTTGTTCTGTCCTGTGTTCCGTAGTCATGGTGCTGATGCGCCTCGTGAAATATGGCAGTTCGGTAAGAAAGGCGAGCCCGTTTACGATGCTATTGAGAAAACCATTCGTCTGCGCTATCGCCTTATACCTTATATATATAGTATGGCTTGGCAGGTAACAAGCAATAACGAGAGCTACCTGCGTCCCTTGTTCAGCGACTTTGCTGCTGACAAACGTGTGTGGAACATGCCCGACGAGTTTATGTTCGGACGGTCTATCCTTGCCGCTCCTATTGTTGAGGCTCAATATACGGAGGAGAAGATTATCAAAGAAGATGCCATGACAGGGTGGGACCGCAAAGAAGTGAATAGTGAAAGAGTGAATAGTGAAGAGAGGGATTGGACAGCCGTAAAAATTACTAGGAAATATCTGCCTAAGGGCACTTATTGGTATGACTTCTGGACGGGTGCCCGATTGAAGGGTGGGCAGGAAGTTTCGTTGCAGACCACCTTCGACCGTGTGCCGATGTTCGTCCGTGCTGGTAGCATTCTGCCTCTAGGCCCTGAGATGCAGTATGTTGGCGAGAAGGCTTGGGACAATCTTGAACTGCGTGTCTATTCTGGTGCTGATGCCACCTTTACCCTTTACGAGGATGAAGGTGATAACTACAACTACGAGCGTGGAGTTTATACTACCATTCCAATGACATGGAACGACCGCACCCAGACCCTGACTATCGGACAGCGCAAGGGCAACTACCCTGGCATGTTGCAGTCGCGAAAGTTCACTATTGTATTGCCCGACAATACCTCAAAGGTTGTCGAGTATCAGGGTGAACCGATAACTATTAAAATGTGAACTTTAGCTGCGAAAGGCGCAGCTAAAGTCCATAAGGGTTTATAAAGCCTCAAGCATTCGCTTGATGACTACTGAGCAGCTGATCTCACGGTTGGCTGCTTCTGGTATGACGATAGAGTTCTTGCTCTCGATTACATCGTCGGTTACGATAAGACCGCGACGTACAGGAAGGCAATGCATGAATTTACCATTGTTGGTCCATGACATGTGCTCTGTATCTACCGTCCATGACATGTCTTTCGAGGTAATCTTACCATAATCGGCAAGATTGGTAACACCAGGATTACTCCAGTTCTTGGCATAGATGAAGTCGGCACCCTCGAAAGCTTTCTTCTGATTATACTCCACACGAGCATTGCCCACAAACTTCGGATCAAGTTCATAACCCTCAGGATGAGTAATGACGAAGTCTACGTCTGCAGCATTCATCCACTGGGCAAAGCTATTGGGTACAGCCTGTGGCAAAGCACGGCAGTGGGGAGCCCATGTGAGGACGACTTTGGGGCGTTCTACCTTTTTATATTCCTCAATGGTAATGAGGTCGGCAAAAGCCTGCAAGGGGTGTACGGTTGCCGTTTCCATAGCGAATACAGGCTTACCGCTGTATTTGATAAACTGGTTCAGCACTGTTTCAGCATAGTCGTACTCACGATCGGTCAGTCCGGCAAATGAGCGTACACCAATCATATCGCAATAGCAACCCATCACAGGGATGGCTTCCAGCAAATGCTCACTCTTATCACCGTCCATAATCACGCCACGCTCAGTCTCCAGTTTCCAAGCACCTGCATTCACATCCAGCACGATGACGTTCATGCCCAAATTCATGGCCGCCTTCTGGGTTGACAGACGGGTGCGCAGTGAGTTATTGAAGAATATCATCATCAAGGTCTTGTTCTTGCCCAGATGCTGATACTTATAACGGTCTTGTTTAATCTCCATTGCTTCGGCCATTGCTTTCTCCAATGGACCGATATCTTCTACATTGATAAATGTTCTCATTGTTTTAGCCCCCAAAGTTAGGGGGATGGGGGTCTGAACAAGCGTTTATCAGACCATTTATTGTTATTACTTGGAGCCTGCGCTTGTTCAGACCCCTGTAGTCCCCTAACTTAGGGGATGTAGATTATGCTCGCACCTGTCCTTCTCCCTCTATAATCCACTTGTAGGTGGTAATCTCTTCCAGTGCCATAGGACCTCTAGGACCCAACTTTTGTGTTGAGATGCCAATCTCTGCACCAAGTCCGAATTGGGCTCCATCGGTAAACGAGGTAGGGGCGTTCCAATAGACACAGGCGGCATCTACGGCTTGCTGGAATCGGCGAGCTGTTTCCTCGTTTTGGGTGATGATCGCCTCACTGTGTCCAGAACCATACTGGTCGATGTGTTCAATGGCTTCCTCCAATGACGCCACCGTACGGATAGCCATTTTATAGTCCATGAACTCTGTGCCGAAGCTCTCCGCAGTGGCTGGCTTCAATAGAACTTCAGGATAATTGCCATTGAGGGAGGCATAAGCTTGCTCATCAGCATAGATGATGACGTTCTTCTCAGACAGAGGCGCTACTAGATTATCTAGATCATCTAGACGGTCTAGATGAACTATCAAGCAATCCAGCGCATTGCATACAGATACCCTTCGTGTCTTGGCATTGCAGATAATCTTCTTGCCCATCTCCAGGTCGCCATCCTTATCGAAGTAGGTGTTTACCACCCCAGCACCCGTTTCAATCACGGGTATGCGAGCGGTGTCGCGCACGAAATCGATGAGGCGTCTGCCTCCTCGTGGAATGCACAGGTCTACGTAGCCCACAGCGTTCAGCAGTTCGCCCGTGGCCTCATGGGTTGCAGGCAACAAGGTTACCACATCAGGGTTTACACCATAGCTTGTCAACACCTCGTGAATCAAAGCTACAGCAGCTTGGTTCGACAGGTCTGCATCACTGCCACCCTTCAGCACGCATGCATTACCACTCTTGAAACAAAGTGAGAATACATCGTAGGTCACATTGGGTCTTGCCTCATAAATCATACCAATGACGCCAAAGGGCACACTTACTCTGTGCAGGCGCAGTCCGTTAGGCAGTGTCTTCTCCTTAGTGATATGTCCTAAGGGCGAAGGCAGACTAGCCACGTTGCGCATGTCGCTGGCAATGTCGTCCAGACGTTTCTCCATCAGTTGCAGACGGTCGTACAAGGGGTTCTGCCTATCCATCTTTGCCAAGTCCAGCGCATTTGCTTCCAGGATGTTATCCTTTTTGGCGATGATAGCATCAGCCACCGCTTCCAGTATCTCGTTACGCTGCTGGTCGCTCAACAAGTTCAATTTGCGCGAAGCAGCCTTTACTTTTTCAAAAGTCTCTTTTAGTTGCATGGAATAAATTCTGTGTGTGGTACGTTCTCTTTCTGTTGCATCAGGTCAACCAATATGTTGTCGCGCTTGCCGTTGGCAATGATGACGCAGATGCCAGCGGTCTGAATCTTCGATGCGGTGGCATATTTCGACTGCATACCACCACGACCGGCAGAACTCTTCTCGGTCTGGATATACTGTGAGAGGTCTGTACCTGGCGCTACCTCCTTGATGAGTTGCGACTGTGGGTCGGAGGGGTTGCCTGTAAAGATGCCGTCGATATTTGACAACAGGATGAGCGTGTCGGCTTGCATCATCTGGGCTATCAGTCCTGACAATTCGTCGTTATCGGTGAACATCAACTCCGTTACTGATACCGTGTCGTTTTCATTGACGATAGGCAGTACACCGTTCTCGAGCATCACACGCATACAGGCCTGCTGATTGCGATACTGCTCGCCAGGCTGGAAATTTTCCTTCATGGTGAGCACCTGACCTACGTGGATATGATACTCGCGGAAGAGATCGTAATAAAGGCCTATCAACTTGGCTTGTCCCATAGCAGAGAATAACTGACGCTGTTCAACGGAGTCGAGTTCATGTTCAATATCCAGTTCGCGGCGTCCGCAAGCTACGGCACCTGATGATACCAGAATGACCTCGCATCCTTGGGCGCGCAGCCACGCAATTTGGTCCACGAGTGCCGACATACGCGTAACATCAAGCCTACCATCGGGACGGGTTAGTGCATTAGAGCCGATTTTTACAACAATCCTTCTCATTGTTTATTTCTTCTCGTCTTTCTGTCTGATTTCTACACGACGAATCTTTCCTGAGATGGTTTTTGGCAACTCATCTACGAACTCTACGATACGTGGATATTTATAAGGAGCCGTTTCCTTCTTCACGTGTTGCTGTAGTTCCTTCACCAACTCGTCGCCAGCCTTGTCCTTCCATTCTTTGCCCAGCACTACGGTAGCCTTTACCACCATACCGCGGATATCATCAGGCACACCTGTGATGGCGCACTCAACAACAGCAGGGTGGGTCATCAGTGCCGATTCTACCTCGAACGGACCGATGCGGTAGCCAGAAGACTTGATGACATCGTCGATACGACCCTCAAACCAGTAGTAGCCGTCCTCATCGCGCCAAGCCATATCGCCTGTATGATAGATTCCATCGTGCCAAGCCTCACGCGTTTTCTCGTCGTCACGATAGTAACCTTTGAAGAGTCCGATAGGTTTCTTGTCGCCTACACGGATGACGATTTCACCCTTCTCACCATCCTCACACGAGGAGCCGTCAGCGCGAAGCAGGTCGATATTGTATTGTGCATTGGGAATACCCATACTTCCTGGTTTTGGCTCCATCCAAGGGAAGGTGCCCAATGTCATAGTGGTTTCTGTTTGTCCGAAACCTTCCATCATCTTGATGCCCGTCTTTTCATAGAACTTCTCGAACACGGCAGGATTCAAGGCTTCACCAGCAGTACAACAGTATTCAAGTGAAGACAGGTCATATTTGGAGAGGTCCTCGCGAATCATAAAGCGATAGATGGTAGGAGGAGCGCAGAATGATGTCACCTTGTATTTCTCAATCTGACGAAGCAGATTGTCTGCATTGAACTTCTCGTGATCATAAACGAACACTGTCGCACCAGCGAACCACTGGCCATAGAACTTACCCCATACGGCTTTGCCCCAACCCGTATCAGCAACGGTAAGATGCAGAGAACCCTCATGCAGGTTATGCCAGAATACACCTGTGGTAAGGTGTCCCATAGCATACAGGTAGTCGTGTGCTACCATCTTAGGCTCGCCGCTGGTACCTGAGGTGAAGTACATAATCATCGTATCGTCATTCTCGTTGACAAAGGCTGGACGTTGGAACTTGGGTGCCTGTTGCCACTCTGCCTTCCAGTTGCGGAAGCCTTCTTCATCGCGCAG
>Ga0310694_10000802_pt1 | contig 39354 bp, 30 predicted proteins | sample 174DNAGHGhighgp2_FD_203884 | JGI IMG/M metagenome (GOLD analysis project Ga0310694, IMG submission 203884) | Sheep rumen microbial communities from Palmerston North, Manawatu-Wanganui, New Zealand - 1742 DNA GHGhigh gp2 (v2) (version 2) | ecosystem: Host-associated > Mammals > Digestive system... | reverse complement strand
TGTGGAAGCCAAGGAAAACGTGAAGGTAGAGGCTGCTACGCAGACGTTTGCAACGATTACTCTGCAGAACTACTTCCGTATGTACACCAAGCTCGCCGGTATGACCGGTACAGCCGAGACAGAAGCAGGCGAGTTCTGGAACATTTACAAGCTCGACGTCGTCGTTATCCCCACCAACAAACCGATTGCGCGTGTGGATATGAACGACCGTATCTACAAAACCAAACGCGAGAAGTACAACGCCGTGATTGACGAGATCACCGCCCTCGTGGCACAAGGCCGCCCTGTACTGGTCGGTACTACCAGCGTCGAGATATCCGAGCTCCTGTCGCGTATGCTCTCCTTGCGAAAGATCCCGCACAACGTGCTGAACGCCAAGTTGCACCAGCAGGAGGCAATGGTGGTGGCACAAGCCGGACGACCGGGCGTAGTCACCATCGCTACGAACATGGCAGGTCGTGGTACGGATATCAAACTCACGCCTGAGGTCAAGGCTGCCGGTGGCCTGGCTATCGTCGGCACCGAGCGCCACGAGAGCCGCCGCGTCGATCGCCAGTTACGCGGTCGTGCCGGACGTCAGGGAGACCCGGGTAGCTCCGTATTCTTCGTCAGTCTGGAGGACGACCTGATGCGTATGTTCGGCTCGGAGCGTATAGCCGCTGTGATGGACAGACTGGGTATGCAGGAGGGCGAGATGATTGAGCACTCGATGGTCAGCAAGTCGATCGAAAACGCGCAGAAGAAAGTTGAGGAGAACAACTTCGGTATCCGTAAGCGCCTGATTGAGTACGACGACGTAATGAACCAGCAGCGAAACGTGATCTATGCCAAGCGCCGCCACGCCTTGATGGGTGAGCGTATCGGTGTGGATATAACGAACATGATCTACGACACCGCCGAGGCTGTGGTAGCCAACTTCCGCCCGATGCTCGACTACGAAGGATTCAAGGACGACGTGCTGCAGGTATTTGCTATGGAAGCACCGTTCGATGAAGATACGTTCCGCAGCAAGAAGGAGGCAGTACTTGCCGAGGAACTGGCGCAGGCTGCACTCGACATGTTCAAGCGCAAGATGGATCGCCTGGCTCAGATAGCCAACCCCGTAATCAAGCAGGTATATGAGACCAAAGGACAGATGTACGAGAACATTCTTGTACCGATTACTGACGGCCGCCACGTATATAACGTTAGCTGCAACCTGAAGCGTGCTGCCGAGACCGACAGCAAGGAGGTAATCCGCGAGTTTGAGAAGCGTACCCTGCTCTACGTGATTGACGACGAGTGGAAGGAGCACCTGCGCGCCCTGGACGACCTCAAGCGCAGCGTACAAAACGCCAGCTACGAGCAGAAAGACCCGCTCTTGATCTACAAACTCGAGTCGTTCAATATCTTCCGAGGTATGCTCGACAACTTCAACCGTCGCGCCATAGCAATCCTGCTGCGCGGACAGATCCGCACCGAGGCGCCGGAGAACGTACGTCAGGGTCAGGCTCCGCAACGCCAGGATTACAGCCGTTACCGCACGCAGAAGGACGCAGCCGAGCAGGCAGCACAACGCAGCGGGCAGGCCGCAGCAGCCGGACGTGACACACGCGAACAGCAACGACCGATGCCGTTGCACGTGGATAAGAAACCGCGTCCGAACGATCCATGCCCCTGCGGTAGTGGCAAGAAGTACAAGCAGTGCCACGGGAGGTTGGATGTTTAGGGACATCCCCCAGCCCCTTCTCAGAAGGGGAGAAGAGTTGAGAGTTGAGCGTTTAGAGTTGAGAGTGAAGAGTGAAGGCAAAGAAATTATACATAGTAATTTGTCTGCTGACAGGCTGCAACACTGCGTGGGCGTTTACGCCTACCGGTGTTGCGCCTGCATTCTTCGGTCCGAACGCACTGCCCATACCCGACATGTCGGACGGACAGACTTACGACAAGTTACGCGTCGAACTGGCGGCAGACGGCTACTTCGGTTACGACGGCAGCCGCACGGCTGACCTGTTTGCGCGCGTACAGGTGCCGCTGTTCACACGCTGGGCGAACGTGAGTATATGGATGCCGGTTTGCGAGTGGTACAAGCAGTACGACGGCAGCGGGCGCGGCGCAGGCGATGTATATCTGAGCACCGATGTTCAGGTGCTGCACAACAGTTGGTTCAAGGGCGAAAACGCACAATGGATTCCGCAGATCGTTATCCGCCTGGGTATGAAAACCGCCAGCGGTGAGCAGTTCGAACGGCGCAGGCACTTTGATGATCCCGGGTACTTCTTCGACGCAGCCATTGGCGAGAGCATACCTATGGGACCCGTAGAACTGAGGCTGAGCGGCTCGGCAGGATTCCTATGCTGGCAGACAGCCGATGCACGGCAGAACGACGCAGTAATGTACGGACTACAGGCGCAACTCAGGCACACCTACGCCTCACTGCAAGCCACATGGGGAGGCTACGTAGGATGGGAGGAGTACGGCGACCGCCCTATGTCACTCAAACTGCGCGCGGCAGGACATATACAAGGGTTCGAGCCGTACGTGCAGTACCAGTGGGGAATAAAGGACTATCCGTTCCACCAGTTGCGCATAGGAATAGTGTACAACATACACATACTGAAAGCGAATAGCGAAAGATGAAAGGTGCAAGGATATATCGTAAGCGGTTGACAGGATGGATAGTCCTGTCATTGTTTACTATTCATTCTTCACTGCTCCCGGCTCTGGAAGTCAGTCACACGGCTATGGACGGCAGCGACAGCGTGCCGGCGGAGTACTTTCGCAAGTGGTATCACCGCAGCGACCTGATATACTATCTGGAGGCACTGAACGACCACACTATCGTCGAAACACCCGCCACCGGACAATGGTGGCAACCCGACAGGCTGAACATAGCCATAGCCGGACTGCCGTGTACGATGAGCAGTTATACGATTGACGGACTGCGCGTGGACGACCGTTTTGCCCCCGGGCACAGCGTGTTTGTGCCGAATATGCAGCAGTACAACCTGCTCATCGACAACCATAGCGGGCAGTTGCAGTTCACCCGCGACACTACGGCACGCGACTATGTGCAAGTGCAATACAACTTCGGTCAGGTTGGCAACGGCGAGCCGGCGGCAGGTACGGCAGCCGTGGTGAACATCACACACCGCACCGCCATGCAGAGCGCAGAAACATTCAAGCATATCAACGCTCGTCGCCATTTGCGCGGAGCAGGAAACATGGACGCAGCATATACCTTCCGCGACCATGAAGGCAACGCCTACCGCCAGCACCTGTACGCAGCCTTCGGTCAGCGGCTTATCACCCGCGAGAACGAGCGCGGACTGATTACCGATGATCCACTGTATGCCGCCAACTACTACAAGGTGCAAGCCGACGGACATCTGCCCATGAAACCGAACAGTGCGTTCACGCATCTGGGCTACCGGCTGAACTTCTCCGGCAAAGAGGACGGAGGCAGCGAATACTTGTACAACTACAACGAGGTGTTTGACCTCAAGAATTATACAGCACAACTATACGCCAAGAGGCAGTATCTGACCACCGGCTTGACCTGGGCGACCAACGTGGTGCACCACCGTGACATCAGTTTCCGCAAGAACATTCTGGATATCGACGGTGAGAGTTTCAGTCCCTGGGTGGCGGACGGCCGCACGCACGAACTGAGTTGGACGGTCAACTATGCACAACCTGTTCTGCCATGGCTCAGTGCACATGTGCGCTCGTATAACTCACTGATCATCTTCCGCCCCGAGCAGCAGCGGTTCAGCAATGAGGTGTATTTCCGCTCACCTGTTGCTACCGCCGATACGGCACTCTACCGCTACGAGTGGAGCAGTAAGGCATTTACCGGCGGAATATTGGAGAACACCTTCGGGCTGAACGCCGACTACAGTATCTGTCGCCAACTGGATCTGCACGCGCACTTGGATCTGACGCTCGACGGATTGCTTCTCGGTAACGGCAAGAGCAAGGTATCTCCGAACATTGAGGCAGGCGTGAGTCTGGATCTGCATCCTTGCCGGTGGTTTGAGATGGGCGTGAGCGCAGCGCACAAACGCGTGCCGTACAATGCCGACTACCTGCGGTACTTCTCTGCCGACTACATGAACGCCGACATCTATCTGGCAGGCACCAACACACTATTCGCCACCACAGGCGGCAAGTATCACCACTATAGCAAGCATCTGCCACAGACCTCGTACGTAGAACTGCATATACCTATCCGGTTCATGTTCCGCTCCACGCACGGGCAACATGAGATTGTGCTGCAGAACGCCTACCGCAAGTTCTTCAATGTATGGCACACCGGTTATGCCGGAGGCACGGACGCCAACGGCACCTATGCATCGCTGAACGGAGTGGACGTATATCTTACGCGCCCGGGCGAGAAGCAGTACGAAGTAGGTACAACTCCTGCGTTCGGAACCAACGGACTGATGAACTCGCCCTACTACTTCTCTCAACTCACGCGTTACACCTACACGGGCAAAAAAGTGACAGTCAGCCTCAGCTGGCAATCCATGCAGGCAGCGGGCTACACGGGATTGGGCAACGGCGCGAACAGCAACACCATAGGCGTACTGGCGGAGAGTACCGCCAATCCGAACACGACCCGCGTTATCGACAATCTCAAAGGTCCGCACCCCGGCGTAGGACGCATGGATCTGGACAAAGGCTACGTGGCGCGGTTCTATCTGGGCTATAACATCTGCCAATGGGTGCAGGCTGGCCTGACAGTCAAGTGGACGGACGGCAAGCCTGTAACGGCGTACAGGTACTATTACGACCGTACATCGGCGCAGATGGCTATACTGACCACCTGCTCCCGCGGCACCAATCCCACTGACGGAAACTTCGGCACACGGCACGGAGCTATCTATAACATCGACCTGCACCTGCAGGGCACATGGGAGGTACGCGGCGTACCTATGCGGCTGAACGTGGAGTGCTACAACCTGTGGGACTTCTGCAGCGACCTGGCTGAACTGTCGTTTGCACAAGACACTCCGAATGCCTTCCGCGCATCAATAATCATGGGCGTACCTACGGGTATAATTGCCACCTATACGATTGACTTATGATACGTGCTTTCGCCAAATATTACGTGTACTGGCTTGTGTTCTTTCTGATTCAGAAGCCACTGTTCATGCTCGTCAACCTGCCGCTGACAGGTGATATAACGTGGCTGGATTGGCTGTTGGTGCCGGTGCACGCCTTCCCGCTGGACCTGAGCGTGGCATCGTATCTGATGGTGTTCTTCGGACTGCTGCTGACCAGTATGTCGGTAGTGCACATTCGTCAGGCTACACGCATATTGGATATCTACACAGGCTTGCTGCTGTTCGTATGCCTGTGCGCATTCATAGGCGACTGCGGAGTCTTTCCCGCCTGGGGCTTTCATCTGGATAAAACCGTATTCATCTACCTGAGTTCGCCCAAGGAGGCACTCGCCTGTGCCGAGTGGTGGGTGTGGCTGGCAGGACTCGCAGCACTCATCGTGCTGTGGGGCGGATGGTTTGGGGCATATCGCCTGTGGATGCAAGGCTGGGAACAAGCCCTGCGGTACAGCAACACCACGCGTACACGCTGGCTACAGGCGGGAGGACGGCTGCTAATGACCGCACTGCTGTTTCTGCCCATCCGCGGCAGCGTAACCACATCCACGATGAACACCGGGCGCGTATATTTCTCCGACAACCAAATACTCAACCTTGCTGCCGTCAATCCGCTGTTCAATATCATTGAGTCGCTCGGCGAGAATACGTTTGATACCGACAAATATACCTATATGTCATCAGCGCAGGCGCAGCAGTTACTGGGCGAATTGCTGTCCTCAGAGCCGCACAACGCCACACAGCAGGTGCTCAAGACACAACGGCCGGACATTATTCTGTTTATACTGGAGAGTTTCTCTTTCAACGCTTGGGAAGCAATGCCTGCTATGCAGCGTTTGGCAAGTGAAGGAATATTCTTTGCCAACGCGTATGCCTCTTCTTATCGCACAGACCGAGGCGTAGTGGCAACGATGAGCGCCTTCCCTGGGCAGCCTACATCCTCGCTGATGACCGTACCCTACAAGTCGCAGCACTTGCCGCAACTCAGCAAGAGCCTGGCGCCACACGGCTACAACCTGAAGTTCTGGTACGGAGGCGATGAAGATTTTACAAACATGCGTTCGTATCTGATCAACGGCGGATTTGCCGAACGCGTAAACGACCACTCGTTCCCTGTCAGCGAACGGCTGTCAAAATGGGGAGTACACGACCATTTGCTCTTTAGCCGTGCTGTTCGGGAGATAAGCAACCGCCGGGATTCGGCACCACACCTGGATGTTATACTGAGCCTTAGCAGTCACGAGCCGTTTGAGGTACCTGCCTCGCAGCGGTTCGACAATATCTATCTCAACTCGATTGCATATACCGACAGTTGTCTGGGCGCGTTCATCGACTCCCTGCGCTGTTGTCCGCGGTGGGACAACACGCTGGTTGTACTGGTAGCCGACCACGGCTATCCCTACCCTGCCACGCTGCAGAACTTTGAGCCGAGACGTTACCACATACCCGTTATCTTCTGCGGCGGTGCAGTGAATGCACCTGTGCGCATTGACCGCGTATGCTCGCAGACAGATGTCGTGCCGACCCTACTGGCACAGATGGGAATAGACCATTCGGAATACTTGTTCGGCAAGAATGCCCTGGACAGCCTCGGCACACCTTTTGCGTTCTACAGTTTCAACGACGGCTTCGGATTGATTACTGCCACCGACACAGTGGTTGTTGATGCCAAATCCGACCGCCTGCTACTGGGCAGTCATTCGCACACCGAGCAGCAGGCACGCGCGTTTGTACAACGTGTGATGGAGACGATTGACGGCTTATAGCCTCAGTCACCATGCGCCTCTGACTGCAAGACAATAATCAGCAGTCCCACAGCCCACAAGGCAATACCGCAGAAGCGGCCGAACATACAATCGGTGAGCATGTTCATCATAAAGATAGTGGTGAACAGCAGCGAGGTGAGTATGCCTTGCCTGCGCGCACACAAGGGAATAGATACCCACGCCAGAATAAACAGCAACAATCCCGGCAGGCCAATCTCCATTAGTTCCTCCAGATACTGGTTGTGTGCATTATACTGTTTGTTGGCGTAATAACCGAACTTTGCCTCTTTGTATTTCTCAATCATATACGGCGTGCTCTGTCCCGCACCGAGTCCGTGAGCCAGATAGTCCGACGGCTGTTGCAAGGCTACCCCCCAGATATTGAGCCTGGCATTATGATCGCTGCTCACTTCGCGTATCTCTGTCAGGTCGGTGTAATCAAAGTCCTGCATCCGCGGGTGCAGGTTCAGCACACCGAATCCCAACACGATACCTACCAACAATATACCTATCCCGTAGCGCAGGCGGTATCGGCCGGGCAACTCATACACCATCGTTACCGCTATCAGTCCCGCTGCTGTCAGTACGGATTGCCGCGAGCCGGTCAACGGGATAGACGACAGCATAACTATCAGAGCCGGCAAAAGTATTGCCGGACGCTTACGCCATAACTTATAAGCGATTGCCACGCCGAACAACTCCACACTACACAGGAACAAACGGTGCTTCAAAAAGGATATATTCTCCTCAAAGTACCCGAACCAACCGGATATAGCCTTCCACTCGCCACCCAAATGCAACTTCCCGATCCACTCGGGGTGGTAGTAGAAGAATGTCATTATCGCTATATATACAGGCACGGCAGCCACACAACTGCCCACCAGCACTTTGCCGGCTACACGCCAGTCGTAGTGTTTGTTTACACCCCACACGGCTACCGGCACAATCAGTCCGAATGTCAGGTAGCGCTCGGTCTGCCACGACCAGATAGCGTGATCCGCTGCCCAGAACCACGACACAATACGCCATAGATACCACAACCCGAACAATAGAAACGGTATAAGCATCCGATTGTCGCGTATCGGTTTGGGACGATTGAGCCAACGCCCCTCCAGCAGCCAGCACACAAACCATGTCACAAACGCGTAACGAAGAAGCAACTGGTCGAAAGGAAGCAGTGCTACGATGGCAAGAAACAGTCCGTAGTTGAACTTGCCGATTATTTCCCGGTATTGATTCATAGGTTGGTTATACCTTGTTTGACATGTTTGTACCAACGGTGCGCTATAACAAACTCCGCATCCTTGGCAGGATCATCGCCCATCGCGGCGGCGTATGCCTCAACCATCGTACGCAACGCGTCACGGTCGATATTCAGCCGCTCGAAGTTCAGCAGACGTTGTTCGCGACTCAACCGGCTGCAGAAACGGATACGATTGAGGTCTATCACTTCCACACGGCTGCCGTCAGCGGTGAACAATATATTGCCGCCCGAATAGTCGCCGTGCAATATACCGCGCCGGTGCAGCGTTGCCGTGAATCGGCCTATAGCCTTCAGTATATCTGTTCGGTTCGGATAGCCGGGTTGCCCGATCAGTTCGTTGAACGTATGTTTGCACTCCGACTTGCGGCAGGCGTACCAACTCTCGCGCAACACGCCCAACATGCGCACCTCGCGGTACGCAACAGGCGCAGGTGTCAGGCCATTCATCCGCAGCGCATACTCGTAACTGCGGCGTGCCTTACTCCTGCCAAACAGTCCGTACCACAACCCGCGCAACAGGTTAGGCACAGCAAACTGCTTGACCACCACATCACCTGTCAGCCGCAACGTATTGCGCCGGCTGAAGATAACCTCGCCCTCGTGCCAGCGGTCAAACTCGCCGACCTGCTTAACCGAACGGAAGCTGTTCAGCCACTTTGACCACGAGCGGTGGTAATGCAGCGGACCGCCCAAGTACCTCTCCATATATGCCGGGTGCCGGCGGTTGACTGCATCTACTATAGCGCGTTTCTGCTGCTTGGCTCTTGCACGCCGGGACACGGCTTGTACCCTGTAGTATAACCCGACTTCGTTCAGGCGCAGGTATGTGCCGCCCTGCTCCATCAGACTGAGCCAGAAGTCCCAATCCTCACGATAAATATCCTGTTCGCAGAATCCGCCTGCGCGCTGCCAGTCGGCTCGGCGGAACAGACTGCTCACGTGTATCATATTCTTGCGCGCAAGCAGTTCGGGCGTGTAGTCGGGAAGTCGCCACTCGCCTTGTTTGGCACCGAAATATTCCGCCCTGCAACCCACAACGCGCACCTGATCGGCAAACGCCGCTACAGCATGTTCGATATATGTGGCACCAATCTTGTCATCGGCATCTACAGGCAGTATATATTCGCCTTTCGCCTCGCGGATAGCATGGTTGCGTGCCGCACTTACACCGCTGTTCGGCTGACTGAGCACTTTCACCTCCTTATGCTCGCCGGCAAAAGCCTGCGCCACACGCAGACTGTCGTCCGTACTGCCGTCATTCACCACGATTATTTCAATCGGGCGGTACGTCGATGCCACAATGCTCTCCAGCGCCTCACCTATATACGGCGCTGCGTTGTATAGCGGTACTATGACAGATACGAGCGGTTGCATTTTTCTTCCGTTTTTGACCTTGTTATATCTTATCCAATCCTTTTGTCAGTTTGCGCCAATAGTACAGCAGCGGATTGGTATATTTGAGTTGCTTCCACGGGCGCGAGGAGTGCGGCTTGTGCAGCACGGGATTGCTGACCTGCAATATGTTGTCAAATCCTAACTTCTGCGCCATGTGGCTTATATGCACGTCGTACCAGTTCTTATTCGGGTCGAGCAGGTTGAAGTCGTAGGCTTGCAGAAACTCGTTGGTCAGCAGCGTGCAGCAGAACGAGAACCGCTTGCGGCAAACTCCGTCCTCACGAATGCCTCGCGCATACTCGTATGGGAAGTTTATCGTGCCGTTTTCGGAGGTAGTTACGGCCGCTATCAGGCCAATCCTAGACCTTATAAATTTTTTAAGCGTGCTAATGGTTGATTTACTGACTATTACATCGCTTTCTACGATGATCAAATTTTCGCCGTTTTTCAGGCATTCGCGCTGTGCATCTATCAGCACCCAGCGATAGTTAGGCGACGGATGATCGGTGTACTCACCTATATGAATGACGCGAATACCCGTCTCGGCTGCCAGTGTATCCAACTTGGCAGCATTCTCGGCTGTCGAGTTGTCGTCATACACGGTCAGCGTGTACCCACTCGACACAATGGCGCGAATAGCCTCTTCTGCGGTCGGCAGAGAGTCCTTGACAGGCATTATGATATGTACGATTTGGTCATTTACCATTTACCATTTACCATTTACTATTTACCATTTACTATTTGGCTATTTTTTTACCATTGCGTTATTATTCCCCGTTTGCTGACGGTTAGTTGTGCTCCGAAATGATTTCCCCATTGCGTGCCGAAGTCTGCTGCCAGCCGCAGCCCGAAATCCAATCCCCAGGCTTGCTCTACGTGCTTCTGCACCTCCAGCAGCAGAGCCGTGTTCTTGCTTTGCAGAGCACGCCGCGTGACATCGTTGCCGTAGTTACGCGCGTAACTGGCAAGCACACGATACCTGTAGCCGTAAATATCGCCCCGCACGCCTAAATGGTGAACCATCACACGGCTGTTGAGGGTGTAGATCGTCCCGTCGGCGTTATACAGAGGCGAGGTAATGAACGGCGTACCCATTGAGCGATACCAATAGTTCCAGCCGTTGACGAATACGGAATTTCGATAATACGTATCATTGCCGCCATAGCACAAGCCGTCTCTGTCGTGCCACGGCCCGGACTGGTCGGTTGTATTCAGGAACTCGTATGTCACTCCTTCCACAAACCGCCAACGGGTCTGCTTGAGGCTTATGCCCCACAAGCCGTCGGTAATGTTCTGTCCGTCACCCAGAAAAGCAAAGTTATCTTCAAAGAAGTTCTGCCAGTACGCTGTTACCTGCCAGCCGTCGCCTTTGCCTGTCACAGTCAGTTGCTGACTGCCGACATGGTTGCCTTGGGCGTTCAGTTTGTCATTACTCATCACACCTCCCGAACGAGCCAGCAGCACGTTGGCAAACGAACGGAAGTCATTACCTATATCGCCATACACAGGACTGTATCCGCCCCATTGAGCAGCATGGTGGAACTCATAACTCACATTTACCGGCAACCGTCCGCCAAGACGAAAAGCCACAAACTTATGGTGCAGATAACTGCCCTTCATATATACGTTATCCACCAGCCACGCATGCGTCAGTCCGCCCTTCAGTTCGAAGTAACCATAGCACCCGGGGAAAGGTATATAGCGGTCTATACCTATTGTCACACGCGGCAATGGCTGGCTGTTACCCGACAGAACCATACTGCCCATACTTAGTGCCGTGTCCTGCGTCTCGTAGATCATCGGTTTGATACCTGCCGTTAGATCGAACACGTACAACCGCAGGTGAGCATACAGGCGGTTGAAGTACCCTGTTGCCACACGCCGCTGCACATCGAACGGACTGCCGGCTATCGGCTTCTGTACACGACCGGTCAACTCGACTGCAAAATCATAATCCCACCAGCGCTCGTCGTGCACGGCATCCTTGTATATGCCTGCACGCAGATTGCCGCTGTACGGACTGCTGCTTATATCGCCATTCGTATTGCTCTGCAACCAGAACGGTGCATACTTGCCGCTGGAAACTACGGCACTCACGCCTAATGTATAACACAAGGTATCGGCTCCGGCAGGTACATCTGCCTGAATGCCGGTAGGCCACCAGCGCCAACTCAGCTCACGCGCCTGCGTGCCTGCACACAACGCGCACGCAAACAATAGTATTATGTACAGTCTGTTCTTCAAAGCAGTACAGCCTATTCCTCAATACAATACAGTTTGTTGCTTACCTGCCAGTCTTCGTTCTCTCCCAGTCCCCAATACACTTTTCCGCCGATAGCGAAGCATACGTGGTTAATCAAGCCTTGTGGCATAACTGCCACCCATTGCCAACTGTCGGTATCGGGATTATAGCGCCTGACGTCTTTCAGCACCTCGCCGTCGGTATTCATACCTCCGTAGTGGATTCCGCCGCACAGGTAGATATATTTGTCGGTTGCCGCCGACGCAGCCAGTGTACGCGTACGACCGGGTACATCGGTTCGGCGCTCCCAACGGGTGCCATCCACCAATTCTCCCCACCAGTTCAAACTGTTGCGGTAATAGCCTGTGCCCATAAAGTGCCGTCCGCCGCATGTGCAGCCTGTGCCGCCGAACGAGCGCTGAGGGAAGCCGTGAAACGCGGCACCTACGTCAATCGAATCCCAACGATTGTCGGCTATCGTATAGCGGAACATGTCGCGGCGGTATTTCCAGCAGAAGCCGTAACCTACATACAACTCGCCGTCACCGGCAAACGCCGTAGCACAATCCGTATTTTCGTTGGGATAGTCTGCCAATGCTTGCCAACTATCAGTTTCCGGCGTATATTCCCACCAGTCGCGCAAGTAACAGGAGTCCACACCATATCTGCCTCTGAACCCCAAACCGATATATACTTTACCGTTTTGCACGCATGCAGCAGCATTCACACGAGGCGAGAGAGGTGTCTCGCCGAGGTTCTGCCAACTGTCGGTTGTCGGCGTGTATGCCCATAGGTCGCTATGCAGTACGCCCGCGCTATCCCGACCGGCAAACACGTATGCTTTACCTCCTGCCACAAACGCCGTGGCACAGGCTCGCTCCTCAGGCATTGGAGTACACGCGTGTACAGCCTTCTCCATATCCGGACGACTGCAGCCGCATAGCACGGCACAAAAGATGGCTATATATACAACGTTCTTCATTCTACTGTCAGTTCGTCGTTCACCATGCGGTGGATATACTGCTGGATATACGCCTTCAGATAGTTTACCATCGGGGCAATACGTTGCTCGGGCACCTGTGCGGCTATGTTTGTACGCAAACAGCGGTCAGCGCGATAGTCATACACACTCACCACCCGTTCTCCGTCAAACTGCACAAGCAGACTGTCGGAAAAGATCTGATACACCGGCGCATTGTAGCACACGGCGTACGGGTGCTGCTTGCCTGTAGTAAGAGCATCCTCGCCAAAGGCAAAATACGATTCGTCGTAGCCAAGGTAACTCAACACCGAAGGCATAATATCCGTCTGACTTATGACCTGCTCAAGCCGCTCAGCCGGCAGTCCCGGGTGATAGAAGGCTACAGGCACCTCATACAACCCGCGGGCGTTGGTATATTCGGGCAGTGTCAGTTCGTTTGTATGGTCGGCAGTTATGACGAACAGCGTTCGCCCGAACCACGGCTGCCTACAGGCTGTAGCAAAGAATTGCCGCAACGCATAATCGGCATAGCCTACAGCCTCATGCAGCGGAAGCGTACCTTGCGGAAAAACGCCCTGATACTTGTCCGGCACCTTATACGGGTGGTGGCTCGAAGCAGTAAACACAGCAGTCATAAACGGCTCTTGCATCGCGTTCATCGTTTGGGCATAGAACTGCAAGAATGGCTCGTCCCAGATTGCCCACGTTCCATCAAACTCGCTGTTGTCGCCAAACTCGTTCATCCCATAGTACGCATCGAAGCCTGCACTTCGCGCATACGCCTGAAAGCCCATACTGCCATTGGGCGCACCGTGGAAGAAAGCGGTTGTGTAACCTTTCCGCTTCAGGCAGTCGGCAATCGACGAAACAGCATTGGTGGAATACGGCGTAACGATATACGGCTCGATGAGCATCGGTATAGACGAGAGCACGGACGGCATAGCGTCAATGCTCTTCCTGCCGGAAGCATAGGAATACTCGTAGGTCACCGATTGCTCCAACAGGGAGTCAAGAAACGGCGTATAGCCGTTGTAGCCCTCTATATCGCGGTTATAGAAACCTATATACTCCTTGCTGAACGACTCCAGGATAAGCACGACTACATTCTCGGTACGCACCGCGCGTGTGCTGTCTGCCTTGTGGACAGGAGACATCTGTTCCGGCAGTTCATCGGCAGAGAAGTACGCCGGTTCAACGTAGGTGGTGTTCTCCAGCGATTTCATCAGTGAGAACGGCGTATTCAGCACCAGTGCACTCTCACGCGGCGTGTTGGTATATTGCAGCGCGTTGCTCAATGTGATAGGGCGCGTGTACTTGCCGAATCCGCCCCGTATGCCGATCACTACAAAGTACGCAGTTACAAGCATGATCAGCGTCTCGCACACATAATAGAAAACAGGAGAGACAGCAGGCAGGCTATAGGTCTTGCGCGAGCAAACAATCAGAACAGCAATAACCGCCACGCCGACGAGCGTCACATACCAGAACTGGCATACGCCTTGGGCAAAGATACCGAACAGATTGTCGTCATTGGCAAACTCGGTGAAGAACGTACACGTTGTACGGCGGTCGGAGAAACGGATATATACGATATCTATTGTATTGACTATAAGCCCCAATATGTTCGGCACAAGCAACACCCACAGCGACACGCGCTGATAGACTTTGTTCTCGCGCCAACGAGCAGGCAAGGGCAGTAGCATAAGTAGGATATACAACGAACTGAGATAAAGGACTGCCGTCAGGTCAAAACGCACACCTCCGGCAAGTATCTCACGCAGATGTTCACCGTCCATATTCGGGAACATTGCACCGTTAACCCAATAGCACACAATACGCAGCAGACTGTACAAGGCTAATACCAGCACTATATTACAGGCTGCCACTACCCAAGGATGTCTCCACACGTTTTTCATCCGTATTGCTTAGTCTGTTACTTTGGTCTTACGCTTCAACTCAAAATCGCGACCGAGATAGTTGTTGCGCACAATAGGATTAGCGGCTAACTCCTCCGGCGTGCCGTGGAAAAGGATCTTACCTTCAAACAACAAGTACGCACGGTCGGTTATGGACAATGTCTCGTCCACGTTGTGGTCGGTGATAAGGATGCCTATGTTCTTATCCTTGAGTCGCCACACCACATCCTGGATTTCCTGTACGGCAATAGGGTCAACACCGGCAAACGGTTCGTCCAGCATGACGAACTTCGGTTCGATAGCCAGACAACGGGCAATCTCCGTACGGCGACGCTCGCCACCGGATAGACGGTCACCGAGGTTCGTGCGAACGTGCTCGAGGTTGAACTCTTTGATCAGTTGCTCCAGTTTCTCACGCTGGTAATCCCTGCTGAAATCAGTCATCTCAAGTACGGAGAGGATATTATCCTCCACGGTCATTTTCCTGAACACCGAAGCCTCCTGCGGCAAGTAACCTATACCGAGTTGTGCACGTTTGTACATCGGATAAGAGGTTATATCCGTGTTATCAAGAAAGATCTTGCCGCTGTTGGCTGTCACAAGACCTGTAGTCATGTAGAACGTAGTTGTTTTGCCGGCACCGTTCGGACCGAGCAGACCTACTATCTCACCTTGTTCAAGGTGGATACTTACATCGTTAACTACGGTACGTTTGCCGTACTTCTTATACAAATGTTCTGTACGTAGCGTTTGCATAGAACGTTAATTTTCTGCTATCAGTTTTCAATCTCGAGCGATACAGGGCAATGGTCGCTGTGTACTGCGTCGCTGTAAATACGTGCATCGCGCAAGCGTCCGCGCAGCGGCTCGCTTACCCAGAAGTAGTCAATACGCCAGCCGGCGTTGTGCGCACGTGCTCCGGCGCGGTACGACCACCAACTGTACATCTCAGGCGCCTGGCAGAACACGCGGAACGTATCAATGAGTCCCGACTCCTGCCAACGATCCATCCACTCGCGTTCTTCCGGCAGGAAACCGCTGACACCAATCTGTCGCTCAGGGTGATTGATATCAATAGGCTTGTGGCAGATGTTGAAGTCGCCGCAGATGATTACATTCTCACGTTCCTTACGCAGTTCGTTCAGCCACTTGAGGAACACTTCCAGAAAATCCATCTTGAACTCCTGACGTATATCTCCTGTTGTACCGCTGGGCACATATACGCAGACCACAGTCAGTTCGCCGAAATCGGCACGTAGCACACGTCCCTCGCGGTCGTAACGGTCACTGCCCATGCCTGCCACCACCTTGTCGGCAGGTTGCTTGCTGAAGATACACACGCCCGAATAGCCTTTCTTCTCCGCCGAGTTGATATAACTTGTGTAACCGAGTTCGGCAAAAGCGGTTGTATCAATTTGCTCGGGTTGCGCCTTGCTCTCCTGAATACAGAAGACATCGGGGTTGGCGGTCTGCAACCAGTCCAACAGTCCTTTGCTCAGCGCCGAACGAATGCCGTTGACATTATACGAGATCAGTTTCATTGCTCACTATCAGTATAAGGTTATAACTTTTGTTTGTTCCTAACATATCACTTTTGCTTGTTGCCTAACATATCATAATATACTCCGTTGTGCAGTAGCAACACTCTGCCGTCACGGATAACTTTTTGCATACAAGCGTCGGTCTGCCGGAAGACCGGTTCAACGTCAAGACGTATTGTTTTGCCTCCGCCTTTGACCTGGAAGTATATCAGCATATTCTGCTCGAATATATTCGTCACGGGGTAATCAGTCAAATCGGTAAAGGAATCGGAACCTGAGGGATAGGCATCCGTTGTTTTGCCCAGATATCCTGAATAATTATTGTCCGGAGCACTGCCGTCAGCCTCAATCAGGTCAACGCCCATCACCCGTTCGCTGTTATTCACCGAGTTGTACATCCACTTATTGGCATCGTAACGGATCCTGGTGACCAGCAATCCGTGGCCCGGGAGGTACTGATCCCAACCTTGCTTTTGCCTGTTCTCAAGCATATAGAACGAGGTAGGGCTCGGGTTTAGTCCGCTCATGTTATGTACGCCGGAGGCAGTCAATAGCACGGCGCAGTTGGCTTCATTCAAGTCGGGCAGTTCGACATCACAAGCGGTATTGATCAGTGTCGGCGTGAGCCACCCCATAAAGAACCGCTCGTAAGACGAGTATGCCGGAGGAGTATTGCCGTCGTTGTTATACGGACCATAATCGAGGATATCCCACGAACCCATCGTTTTATGTCCCGCCTGATTGGTGGTATAGAGATCCGGCAAGCCTAAGACGTGCGAGAACTCGTGGCAGAACGAACCTATACCGTCGTGCTGCCTGCTGCTGTAATCCAGTTCGTTGGAGCAGGCATAATTATCCACCACCAATCCGTCCACTACACAACTGACACCGGTGTAGGATAGGGCGTAGTTGTGCGGCCAGATATAATCGGAGCCAGCGCCATCCGACTCGCCATAGCCGGCATAGAACACGTACACAAAATCCACGCGTCCGTCGCTGTTGTTGTCATACAGCGTGAAGTCCACCTGATCATCAACAGCCTCACACGCCTCTTTGATCATCATATCAACATTGGAGTCACTGTCCTGAGAATCGTTCTTGCCGTAATACTGATAGTTCTTCGACAGCGTAACCGGTCCTACTACGTCGAACACGGGGTTATACTGCCCGAACGAGCTGTCATGGAAATATTGCTTTGCACTGCCTTCGGATTTAATTATCGTACGCCGACCTTGGGCGTTGTAACCCGTATATTGGCGGGTATAGTTTTGTCCGTTGAGCATCGAATCCATCTCTGCCACGGGCGTGGTGAACTCCTTATTGGCAAAACTAACCAGAATAACCAATCCGCGTGGTGCGAGATTGATTTCCGTGCCGAGCATCTTCTGGCGGTGTGCGTATCTCGGGTTATTCATTCGGAGTTCTTGCAGTTCATCGGCAGAAGGCATAGGCACGGGGTTATAAAAACCCGAGTTGTCACGCTCAAGCATTGCGCCTTCGGCATCGGTGTAATAGTGAAAGAACGCGTCACCGTGCAGGTACACCGTTATCTGTGTACCATCGGGTTGAGTCAGAGTGATAGCATCTCTGCGAGCCGGTTTGGCGGACAGAGACAAGGGAAGCAGGCAAAGAGCCAATAGAGTATAAATATATGGTTTCACGGGTTATGATAAATTAGTTGTCTTGTTTCACTCCATACACGGAGTAGATGTGCCCGTTGCTGTGAATGAGCAGTTGTCCGTTGGTGAGCGTCTTGTACACAGGTTGTTCTGCGACAACGGAAGAAACGCCCGTCGGAGGATCGACTTTTTTGCCGCCACGGTACACAAAACGTATAATACCATCGGTCATCGTGATATCCGTGATTGCGTGGTCGGCAATAGCGGTGTACTCGGTAGCACCGGCAGGAAACAGATCTCCGGGTTTGCCATAATATCCGTTGTCCAGATTTTTTTTGTTATATACAGGTGTCAGTCCGTCCGCCTCAATCAGGTCAATGCCCAGATCGGCAGGGTCGTTGTTCACCTTGTTGCCGGTCCACAGCGATGAGCGGTAGTGAATACGCGTAAGCATCAGTCCGCTACCCGGCACACCTATATCCCAGCCTGTGCGCTGTTTGTTCTCCAGCAGGTAGAATGTATCGGGATCGGGCTGCAAGCCGTTCAGGTTGTGGGTATCGGTTTCGCAAATGAGATACGCCTTGTTGGCTGCGGCTAAGTTCTCCAGGGTCAACGTATCGCCTTTGGTGATCACTTCGGGTGTCAGCCAACCCATATAGAACCGCTCGTAAGCGGTATATGAAGGCGGCGTATGCATGTCGTTGTTGTAGGGACCGTAGCACATTATATCCCACGAACCCAAGAGTTTCTCGTCGTGTGCACCCGATCCTGTCGAATAGGTATCAGGCAGTCCCAGCGCGTGCCCGAACTCGTGGCATAACACACCTATACCGGAGATTACCTTCTTCGTAGTTGTGGAGTAATAGCCGTCCAACTCGTTGCTAATCTCGTAATCGTAAATTTTCTTTCCGTCAAACTCGCGGGGATTGCTGCCGTAGCCGGCAGATACCACATTCCAATAATGCGGCCAGGGCAAGTTGCATGCTACAGGAATCAGGTCAGTGGTTGGCGGATCGTTCTCACCGAAACCTGCAAAGAAGACATAAACCAGATCGACCTTGCCGTCGTTGTTGGAGTCGTACTCGGTAAAATCCACCTGCTCATCCACCAACGCACATGCCTCGGTCACCATATATCCGGCTCGGGTAGTGGAACTACATCCTCCACCGTAATATGCATAACCGTTTGACAGCGTTACAGGTCCTACTATATCAAACTGCGGGTTATACTGCCCCATTGACTGATCGTAGAAGTATTGGCGTACACTGCCTGTTGCTCCGTCTTTGGTCCAATTGACAGCGTTGAACATCGAGTCAACGTCTGCAGTCGAAGAGACCAGTTCGTAATCGGTGAAGTTAGCCATTATCACCAATATACGCGGAATAATCGTACGCTGCCCTACCGCCTGCTCAGCAGCAGGCATTCTGGCAATGTCGCTACGGTTTATTAATTGCTCCTGCCACTCCGCGCGGCGTGAAGGATCACGCGGCGGAACGAGTGCCAGTGCTGACACCGAGCAACACAACAACAATACAGGCAGAATACGTTTCATAACAAAAGGGAAATTGGGGAGTTAGTCTTTTTTGATCTTCTGTATGCCATGTTTCTCCAGCCAACGCTGCTCACATTTGCTGCGTTTGGTTGCGTCATGAGCAGTACGGCAGGTGCGTGCAGGCAGAGCGCGCATGCCTTCGCCTTTGATTTTGCGTTGCTTGAGTTTGCAGTAGCAGATCTTGCCCTTCTTATCCTCCATAACTTGCCATCCATCGACAGTCATCATGAAGTGGTGGCGTTCGTCACCGCGCAGGAAGACATGCAATGTGTCGCCGTTAGGCTGAACACGTTCGATCACTCCCGGACGTGCCGGCACACGCGCCGGCTGCTGTGCGCAAACGTTGAGCGTGAACGCCACACAAGCAAAAAGTATAAACGCTATTTTTTTCATCTTACAGAAATGTTTGTTGTTAGTATGTTTCAAACTTCGATTTACTACCGACAAAACCCCGAGTATTGTCTAGGATCACCCCGATAAAGTATCGATATACCCTCGATAAAACCCCGATCGAACGGAACGTTTTTGTTACTTGTGCACCTTTCGTATCTCTTGATACAACTGCGAGGCAAAGACAAAATTGTTGAGTGCTTCGTTGTCAGCGTGGAAGATCTCGTTGCGCGAACCTTCCCACTCCTTCTTGCCGCCTTTAAGGAAGATAATGTTGTCGCCCACCTCCATGATGGAGTTCATGTCATGGGTGTTGACAACGGTACAGATGTTATACTCCTGCGTAATGTCCTGTATGAGTTTGTCAATCACGAGTGAGGTTTGCGGATCGAGTCCCGAGTTCGGTTCGTCGCAGAACAGGTACTTCGGGTTGAGTGCAATGGCACGGGCGATAGCGACGCGCTTCTGCATACCTCCGGAGATCTCTGACGGCATAAGTTCCAGAGCATGTTCGGCTATCTGCACACGTTTGAGGCAGAAGCGTGCCCGTTCCTCCATTTCGCTTTGCGACATCTTACCGAACATCCGCAGCGGGAAGAGTACGTTCTCCAGAACGGTCATTGAGTCGAACAACGCCGACCCCTGAAACAGTACACCTACCTCGCGGTGCAGCATACGCACCTCGTTTTCCTTCATATCCGGCAGGTTACGTCCGTCGTACTCAATCCGTCCGGAAGTGATCGTGTGAATACCGATGAGCGACTTGAGCAGGACTGTTTTGCCGCTGCCCGACTGCCCGATGATCATGTTTACCTTGCCGTCCTCGAAGGTTGCATCCACGTGGTTGAGGACAGTTATGCCGTCCTCAAACGTCTTTACTATATCCATAGCACGAATCAATTTACTTTTTACCTTTCAATTAATGGTTGGTGAGTTCGGTTTACAACAGTAACCTTGAGAGGACAAGGTCTAACAAGAGGATAATGATGTTGGAGTTCACCACGGCGTTTGTCGAGGCTTTGCCGACCTCCAATGCGCCGCCGCGGACCATATAACCGTAGTACGCCGACAGCGAGGTTATAACATACGCAAAGAAGAGCGACTTGATAATACCGTACCAGACAAAGTACGGATTGAAGGCGTACTGCACACCCACCAAATAGTCCGCCACGGTGATTATATCCGTGAACGCTCCTACCGCCCATCCGCCGACCAGGCCGATGGCTGTTGACAAGATAACCAGCATAGGCATCATTGTCATGAACGCCAGGATCTTAGGCAGGATAAGGTAGTTGGCAGAGTTCACGCCCATGATCTCCATTGCATCAATCTGTTCGGTGATACGCATGGAGCCAATCTCCGAGGCAATGTTCGAACCAACCTTGCCTGCCAAAATAAGACAAAGAATAGTGGAGGAGAACTCCAGCAGCAATGTCTCGCGGGTAAGCAGACCTACAATATACTTGGGAAGAAACGGATTCTCGGTGTTCGTCTTAGCCTGAATAGTCAGGATAGCACCGATGAACAGGGAGATAACAATCACGATCGGCAGCGACTGCAATCCCTGCTTCTCCAGTTCGCGGCTATATTGCTGCCAGAACATCCTCGAGCGATCAGGCAAGCGGAACACGCGAGCCATCAATACCCAATATTCTCCGAAATGCTTAATTATGTTCATTGTTCAATAGATGTCAGAGATCAGAGGTCAGTTATCCGTTTTGCTTGAACAGCATACGTACTGCGTCGGTAACGCGTGCGACCTCTACGACTTCAATACCTTTTACAGTCTGATGTTTTTGTCCGGCAGGGATCAGGATACGCGAGAATCCGAGTTTGCGTGCCTCGCCTATACGCTGGTCGATGCGGTTGACTGGACGTATCTCGCCCGCCAAGCCGACCTCGCCTGTCATGCAACAATCGGTAGGCAGCGAGATATCCATTGAGGAGGACAATACAGCCACCAGCACCGCCAGATCGATAGCCGGGTCGTTGACTTTCAGTCCGCCGGCGATGTTGAGGAACACATCTTTTGTCAGGAGTTTGAAACCTATACGTTTCTCCAGTACGGCAAGCAACATGTTCAGCCGTCGTGAGTCAAACCCTGTGGACGAGCGTTGCGGCGTGCCGTAGGCGGCAGAGGATGTGAGAGCCTGCACCTCGATGAGCAAGGGACGTACACCTTCCACGGCTACGGCTATCGAGATACCCGAGAGGCCGTCTCTGTTCGAACTGAGCAGCAACTCCGAGGGGTTCGTTACCTCGCGCAGACCGTCCTGCTGCATCTCGAATATACCGATCTCCGAAGTTGAGCCGAAGCGGTTCTTCTGCGCACGCAGCACGCGGTACATGTAATGCTGGTCACCCTCGAACTGCAGAACGGTGTCCACAATGTGCTCCAGCACTTTCGGTCCGGCGAGCGAACCTTCCTTGGTTATGTGCCCGACAATGATAAACGGGGTGTTGGTCTCCTTGGCAAACTGCAGGATACGCGCGGCGCACTCCCGCACTTGCGACAGCGAGCCGATGGTAGCCTCTATAGCCTCCGTGCCGATAGTCTGGATCGAATCCACCACAACGATATCGGGTTTTAGTTGCTTGGCGTGCTCCAGAATCTTCTCCAGCGATGTTTCTGCCACGATGTAGAGGTTCTCGGGATTACCGGCAATACGTTCGGAGCGCAGTTTGATTTGCTTGACCGACTCCTCGCCGCTGGCGTAGAGCGTTACGGCCGAACCCATCTGCATCAGGACTTGTAGTGCGAGCGTTGATTTGCCTATACCCGGTTCGCCGCCCAAGAGCACGAGCGAGCCGGGCACCAGACCGCCGCCGAGAACGCGGTTGAGTTCGATACTGCGCATGTCTATCCGGCGATCCTCCTGTACGCTCACGTCCTGCAGTTTCTGCAGTGTTGAGCCGCTGCGCTGGCGTACACCTTTAGCCGGTGCGCCGCTCTGCACCACCTCTTCAACCATTGTACCCCACTCGCCGCAGACAGGGCAACGACCTAACATCTGCGAGGCTTTGGCGCCGCAGTTGGAACAAACGTATGTAACTGTTGCTTTCATGTTTGAGAGAAACGGTCTTTGCTCATTCAGCGTAGCAGTCTAAACCGCATAGGTGTGGCACTCCTGCGCCATAACGGTGTTGTCGAAGACTGCTTTTGCCTCATTGAGGAACTCCTGATGATCGTCCACGCGAGCCGAGTAATGCCCGATGATAAGTTGTCCGACATGTGCCTTCAGCGCAATCATCGCAGCCTCAGCAGCAGTGGAGTGCATAGTGCTCTTGCAGCGGTCGGCATACTGCTCGATGTACGTTGACTCGTGGTACAGGGTCTGTACTCCATCGATGATAGGAATAACTGTTTCGGTGTAGCGGGTGTCAGAGCAATAGGCGTAACGCTTCACAGGCTCCTTGTCGCGGTGATGCTCGGTGAACAGGAATCCGCATGTAGGCACTTTGTGCTTGAGCGGGATCGTGGTGACGCTGACTGTACGGTCTTCGTAGATTACCTCGCACTTCCGGGGATTGATTGTATGGAAGATCACCTCGTACGACATTCCTTCGCAGTGGTAGTCGAGCCAAGGTTGCAACAGGCGCTCGAGATCAGCCGGTGCATAGATATGCAGCGGCTGTGTGCGCCCCATCATAGCGAAAGTAGAGATCAGACCGATCAGTCCGAAGCAGTGGTCGCCGTGCAGATGGGAGATAAAGATGTTATACAGCCGTGCGGTCTTCAGCGCCATACGGCGGAACCATATCTGACTTCCCTCACCACAATCAATCATGAACGACTTGTCACACAACTCCAGCACCTGACATGCAGGTGAGTTCTGGAACGTAGGCAGAGCACTGCCGCAGCCTAATATGTGCAATTCGTTATTCATAAAACGCAAAAAGATCAAGATAAATCACCAAAAATCAATTGCCCTTCTTCAGTCGTTGCTGGAGTTTGATGTTTGCTATTACGTTCTTTGTTGTTTGCGGGAAATCGCCGTTCATGATCCATCCGTAGTATCCGGAATCCTTGACGAGCACTTCGCTGACCGGGACATCTTTGTACTTGCCGAAAGCAAAGACCACCTCGCCATTGGCGTTGTACGACAGTTTACCTGCCAGGTCGGCGAAACGCTGTGAAGGAGCGGAGTATTGCGCCAGCCCTTCGACTGTTTGCGGGAGGTCTTCGTAGCGTTCGGCCTGCGCCAGCAGCACCTCGTAAGTAGCCATGGTGTCGGCGTTAGCGGAGTGCGCGTCCGTCAGATCTTTGCCGCAGTAGAAGGCGTATGCTGCGCTGAGCGTGCGCTGCTCCTTGCGGGTGAAGATAGTGAAGACGTCAATCATGTTGCGGTCGGCTATGTCGAACGCCAGTCCGGCACGCAGGAACTCCTCACCCAACAAGGGTACATCGAAATGGTTGGAGTTGTAACCTGCTATATCTGCTCCCTCGAACACGGATGCCACCTCCTGTGCGATCTGAATGAAAGTCGGGCAGTCCTTGACATCATCGTCGTAGATGCCGTGCACTGCAGACGCCTGCTCGGGGATATGCATCGTGGTTTCGAGTCCCAGAGCGTCAATTATAGTTGGACGTACGCGGTAGGTTTTGCCCTCCTTGGTGCCGTTGGGAAAAACCTTGTAGTACGAGAGTTCGACTATTCTGTCCTTGGCAATGTTGACGCCCGTTGTCTCCAGATCAAAGAAGACAAGCGGGCGGGTTAATTGTATCTTCATACGACACGATTAATCGTTCAACAACATAGGCATGAGCAACATGAGCAGTTCCTCGTTCTCCTCGTTCTCGGTAGGCAGGATCAGCCCTGCACGTGCGGGATCGGCGAGTTCGATTTGTACCTCCTCGGACTCGATAGCACCGAGTATCTCGCACAAGAACGGTGCTTTGAATCCGATAGCCATCGGCGTGCCGGCGTACGAGCAAACGAGTTTCTCCTCGGCTGCAGTAGAGAAGTCGATATCCTGGGAGGAGATTGTCACGCTATTCTCAGCGAGTGCCAGACGGATCAGCGCTGTGCTGGTGTTAGCGAAGACAGCCACACGTTTGCAAGCCGAGAGGAGCGTGAGGCGGTCGATAGTCATGATATTGGTGTTGTTCTGCGGGATAACGGCGTTGTAGTTCGGGTAGCGTCCCTCAATCAGTCGGCAGATGATAGCTGTATTGCCGAAGGTGAACAGCACGTTGCGTGCGCCGAAGCGTACATCGACTTCCTCGTCGCCCTTGAGCAGAACGTTCTTGAGGAGCGTAGCAGGTTTCTTGGGAAGAATGAAACTTGCGGGCTCATCGACGTGTACGGAAGTGTTGGTGTAGCGCACCAGTCGGTGAGCATCGGTGGCGACAAGTGTAGCCTTCTCGGGCGTGAGGTCGAAGAATATACCGTTCATAACGGGTCGCAGTTCGTCCTCGGCGGTGCAGAAGATTGTTTTAGAGATAGCCGCGAGCAGCAGATCGCTTGACATTTTGAAGGCGTGGCTGTCCTGCTCAGCCTCAAACGGGATTTCTGGGTACTCGGTGCCGTTGACGCCAACAACGGAGTATTCACCGTTGGGCGAACTGATCGTCATGCCGAAGTTCTGCTCGTCGATCTTGAACTGCAGCGGTACTTCGGGGAACTGTTTGAAGGTCTCAATGAGGATCTTGGCTCCGAAAGCTACGGTGCCTGCGCCCTCAGCGTTTTCAACCTCGAGGCGAGTACGGATAGTGGTTTCGCCATCAGAAGCTGTCAGCGACAACTGGTTGCCCTCCAGGCTGAACAAAACATCATCCAGGATAGGAAGACTGTTCTTGCTGCCAATCACACGGCTGACTGCTTGCAGCTGGTTGAACAGCCGTGTACTCGATACTTGAAATTTCATACTTGTATAATTTATTTAATTTGTTTTCACTTTCTCCATTTACTTTTCCCATTAACTGTACATTTTCTTATATTTTAAGAAAAGCCTACAAAGTTACGAAAAAAATATCAATTTTGCAAATTTTTGCGGATAAAAATGTCAATACGTCTCAAAATACTTGTATTTTGGGCCAAAAATGAGCATTTGAGAGCTTTCGATACAAACTTTTGCGTAAGATTTGCTTGTTATGCTCGGCGATGAGATTCGCGCATCCGGTGGGACAAATGCCAGTGCGCGAAGGATATTGCCAATCATCTCGGGCGTGGCGGGCGAATAGTGACGGTATTGTGAGGATAGGCGATGAGAGCGATGAGGTTGGGATTATCATCTACTAATCACCTATTGATCACCTATTATTCACCTACTAATCACCTACTAAAAGATCGAAAAACAAATAATAAAATAATAGGACTTGAGGGGAGAGCCCGGAAGTCAAGAGCAGCGCACAAATCAACCTAAGAGTCCTAAATTAACAAAACAATAGCAATATAATACAGAAAACAAACAGTGAACACTACAAGAAACCAAGCGGTACAGAAAAAACAGAATTTACAACCGTCCTACACGTACACCTAACTTGACAAATGCAAAGTGGTCGCAATCGGAATTATTACCCCACAATTCATAGCCAATACCAAAGACGAACCTGTTAAACTCACCGCCAATACCGATACGAAACAGAGCCGCATAATCACCGGTTGTTCTGTATGAATCGGGAATAGGTCCGGTGCTAATGGTAATTACCTCATTTTTAATTCCGGCAGGAGAAGATTTTTTACTGCTTGTATTGGTGGCATTAGCAAAATAGTTGTCCGACATTTGTACTTGTGCTCGGAGTGGGAAACATACACCGAGAGCCAGTTCAACGGTTGGACGGAAGGTTTGTGATGGAATGGGAATCCAAAAACGTGCATCGGCATATAGGGGAATATTCACCGCAAAGAGTTCCAGAGATTTGCCATAATAGTAACCCGATTTGCCACCGGCTACATTAACCCCCAGTCCAGCACCGATAAAAGCAAAGTCGGCGATTTTCACTCCAGCAGTGAACGTTTCGCAAGAACCGCCAAGAACGACGCCCACAGGTTCAGGTGATCCTGTGAGTGCAGTGGAAATTTCTCCTCCTACAATCGGAGAAGCCTCAATGTATCCTACAAAATTTACATTACTGTGACTTTTACTATCAACTGACACTATGGTATCGGTCAAGCTATTACCTGATTGAATGTGAGGTTGTATTATTTGCTGTGGTTCACTAAACAATGTAATAATAGTTGTTTTCCTGTCATCCTCGCGCACGCCTTTAGAAGAGTTCGCGTCATAGATTTTAATCACGAGATCTGATCTTACGTGCTGAAAGAGTGGTCTGTATTTTTTGCCATTGTCCGAAAGTGTTGCAAGTTTGTCGAAATAGCCGTCAACTCCTTGAAGCTGAGTTAATTCGTACGTACTTTTGTATATGTTGGCAAAATATAACTTGGAAAATGTAGAATGTTTTTTTGCCTGTTTGTAAGGAATCAAGTTACCTGTTTCCGCCAACAACTGCCATTGCCCTGATATACGGCAAAGTCCGAATATCTTGAGGTTGAGTGTATCGTCCGTCATGTTTTCGACAATGAGTTTTTCGTCCGTTCTTGGTGCATCCGGATTCAGGGTATATGTTTGGATACAATCTGACTTGATTGTATTCGCTGGTTGACTTTCAATTCCCTGTTGTGTAACGGAAGAAGGTGTTGCACGCTGTTCAAAAGTCTGCACCTCACCATTTTCATAAGCAATCAGCCGTATATCGGCTGTATTCATGACAAACAGAGGTCCTGCGGGATTACTGGTTTTGCGGTACTTGATGTATTCCGCACTAACTTCTTCGACTTTTGCATCAATGCGTTTGGAGTCAAGGGTTACGATGACATCCTGCGAGAACATGTTGATTGCCATCAGGGCGGCAATAGATAAAAGTAGGAGTTTTTTCATTATATTTTGATTTATTTAAGTTTAGATGCAAGTGTTAACATGCAAAGATACGAGAGTTTGCATACATATAAAAAGCGTAGACCTCGCTGTTGCTTAATTGCAAAACGAGGTCTTCGCATTACCCTAAAGCCAAATAAACAACAGGAAACCTACGCTGATATGACAAAATGCAATGTTACAAAAACAAAGCATCGTATAAAGTCATATCCATAGGCATCTATTGCTACTTTGCTTTGGGCTTTAATCATCGAAAGTTGCGAAGTTTCGTTTTGCCAAACGCAAAGCGTCAATAAACGCTATATATTATGTCCGAAAATCTACACGTAGCGGGAATCAGCCGCAGCAAGCAGAATTTCGGGTGCAAAGTTACAATAAAAAAATGAAATATGCAAATAAATCTTACAAAAATTTGGAAAATTGCATTATTTTTTGTACCTTTGCAGGCGAAAAGAGTAATTGCGGCAATGATTGGTGTATTTGACAGCGGATATGGGGGACTGACGATCTTGAAAGAGATTCGTGAGCAATTGCCGGAGTATGATTATATCTACCTCGGCGACAATGCTCGTGCACCTTACGGGACACGTTCTTTCGAGTGTATCTACCACTATACGCTGGAGGCAGTGAACTATCTGCAGCAGCAAGGTTGCACGCTAATCATCCTTGCGTGCAACACCGCTTCAGCCAAAGCCTTGCGTACTATTCAGCAGCACGACATAGATCCGAAAAAAGTGCGTGTGTTAGGCGTTATTCGTCCGACTGTAGAAGTAGTGCCTCAACTGACGCGGAGCGGTCATGTGGGCGTACTGGCTACGCCGGGAACGGTGGCGTCGGAGAGTTATCTGATTGAGTTGGAGAAGCAAGACTCGCTGCAGCGGAGTCAAGGTGCACTACAGTACAAGCAGTTGGTAGTCAGCCAACTGGCGTGCCCGATGTGGGTGCCGCTGATCGAGGCAGGCGAGCACGAGTCAGAAGGAGCGCGGTACTTCATCAGCAAGTATGTGCGGGAGATAATTGGTCGCGACCCACAGATTGACACGTTGCTGCTCGGTTGTACACATTATCCGCTTATTCAGTCAGCGATAGACGCCGAGTTGGCTGTTGCCGGTCACAGCACATGCAAGACCATTGCCCAAGGCGAGATAGTGGCGCAGAGTCTGAAAGATTATCTACGACGCCATCCGGAGATTGAGCAACGGCTACAAAAAGGTGGTGAGTGTACGTACCTCACCACCGATGATTCCGACAAGTTCGCGGATTCAGCGACACTGTTCCTCGGCTCGCCTGTAGGCGCCAAGCATGTCGAGTATTGATTCAAAAATGCGGCTTACTGAACCGTAGATCCGGTTATTTGCCGGTCTGCATACCTCCGCCACCTCCGAGACGTCCGGCTTCGTCCATCTCACCGACCTTACGCTGCTTGTGCTGCTGGTACTGACCGAACATCCACGCTACAGACAGCATGACACGCTGCTGGCGGATCGTATTGCTGTACCAACTGCTGTAGCCGGGTTGCTGCCCCATGTTGGTTGACGAGAATCGCATGGAACGTGCGAGATCCTGGACATTGAGGTTGAAAATCAGACCTTTCTCCATCCACATTTTTCTTACTCCGAAATTCATGTAGAACGTGCTCCCCTGCCGGTCGTAGCCCGTGGTCATTGGCGACGACCAGTTGCCGTCGAGGGTGATGATCCAGTTCTTGGGCAGATAGGCGGAGAGTGTGCCTCCGGCGTATCCGTAGTGGCTGCCAAGTTGATAGACCGGCGCGCCGTCAGCCTGCTTCTCGTAGGAGCGGTTGAGGAAATGGTAGTAGCCGGCATTGACAGTCAGAGCGAGCCAGGCACCAACAACGGATCGCTTCGCTGTTTGACCGCTGGCGCTGTTGGACGTTGGATCGCTGTCGCTGTTTGAAAATTTGGGAACAATAGGCAGTTCGGTGAGTGATATATTACCGCCGTGAGTGGTGCAGGTGCCGAAGTTCGTCCACTGGGTGTAACCTGTGCCGTTGGGCAACAGAGTGGTTTTCTGCGAGAACATATCCTGCGTATGCGCGAAGTTGAAGGTCATGTTCAGGTACTGCGTCCAGGAGAAGTTAACCTCCACGTCGTTGTTGAACTCCGGGGTAAGGTTGGTATTACCCATCTGCGAGGAGTAGGCATCGACGTAGGTGACGAACGGGTTGAGCATCCAGTAGTTAGGTCGCTTTATTCGGCGTGTGTACGAGAGGCTGACGCTAATCGGTTGAGCAATCTTCCCCAGCGGGCTGCTGGTATAACCGACATAGGCTGTGGGGAACGGGTCGAAGTACGACTTGCGCGTGACCGAGTCGGCGCTGAGCCAGTTGCCGTAGCTGTAGGTATATTCGCCACGCAGACCGATTTTGACCGACCAGTGTTCGCCAAACTGCTTGCCGGCGCTGATATAGACAGCGGAAACGTGCTCGTCGTAGCGGAAGTTAGAAGGTGTCTGAATCAGGTGTGAGCCGTTGAGCAGGGAGTCGGTGGTCATATTGTTGTCAGTGGTGGAAAGTGCGTACTTCACGCCGCACTCCAGCATGCCCGTCTCCCAGAACTTTGTCTGGAAGTCGAGTTTGCCGCTGTAGATATCCGCCACCTGCCCGGTGTTGATATCCAAACCCACGGTGCGCACGCCTATATAATCCGTCTGCTGGAAGTTGTGCGAGCGTGTGCGGTAACGGTTGTAATCGACGTTCACAGTCAGTTCGCGCTCCAGAGCCTCGTTGAAGGTGTGGGTGAAGTTGAGGTTAGCGGTGTGTTGCGGTGCGCGCATCGTGTTTTGCGAGGCAGTGGTGCTGCGCGTGGTGTCGGTGCCGGCTATTGTGTAGGCGTAGTTGCGGCCATCGATGATCCGCTGGTCGGCAGCCATGAACGGCACTTGGAGGATAAATCCGAAGGTGTTCAGCGAGTCGATGTACCAGTCGTTGCCGAGTTTGAGCATGTAGTATTGGAACTTCAGGTCGTAGCCTGAGAGCGAGTAGTTCTCGATAGCCGGGTTGGTGGCAGTGGCAGGCAGCGTGCGTCCGGACTCAAAGTCGATGTCATTCTCGGCAAAAACCTGCGTGAGTTGGCCGAACGTATAGGTTTTCTCGCCGCGGTAATTGAGGTTGAGCGATACCATATCCATCTGCAGCCAGCGTTTGACATCTCCGAAGTACATTCCTCCGTAGGCGGCACTGAGCATACCGTTCAGTCCGCGCATCATGTTCCGCTTGGTTTTGATATTGATTATACCTCCCTGTCCGCTGGCGTCGTACTTGGCGGATGGGTTGCTGATGATTTCAATCTTCTCTATCGTATTGCCGTCCGTACCGTCGAGCATGGCTTTTAGTTGTTGTCCGCTCAGGTAGGAAGGCTTGCCGTCCACATACACCTCCACGCTTTTGCCGTTGACGGTTATGTTGCCGTCCTTGTCGATACGCACTCCCGGTGCACGGCGAAGAATGTCGTTGCCGTTGGAGCCGGCGGATAGCGGCGACTGACTGACGTTCAGTACGAGTTTGTCCATTTGGCGCTCAATGAGCGGACGCTTGGCTTTCACCTCTACTTCAGCGAGACGCTCGGTTTCCTCACGCAACACGAAGTTCGGTCCTCCGCAGGCTGTCTGATAGCCAACGTACGAAGCCTGGATGATATAAGGTTGAGCGTTGAGAGTTGAGGGTTGAGTGTTGGAAGGCGGCAGTTGGATGTTGTACTTGCCTTGCTCGTCGGTGATTGTGCCGGTAATAAGGGCAGAGTCCTGCGTGAGTACAGAGATTGTTACAAACGGCATAGCATCGCCGCGTGAGTCGGTTACGGTACCTGTGATGGTCTGCTGAGCCACAGCACTGACAGCAATCAAAAGCAGCAAACTAAGTATGATTTTTCGCATAATGATAAGTTGAATTGATTAAAAAAACGGTGCAAAGGTACGGCTTTTTTTGTATATTTGAAAGGAAAAATCGGACATTTTTTAAGATGAAAGGTGAAAAACGAAAGGTTTCAGGCAAAGAACACCGAGAAGTCCTCTGTCAGCGGTATTCCCAACATTCTAAACTGACTTGGCGAAACACATCCCATCTGCTGAAACTCCGATGCCATGTGACTCAGGTCGTAATATCCGTGCGCAAGTGCAATCCCCAACAAGTCAACTGACGATTTGCTGCCCGCCGACTGCATATCCTGCAGTGCACGGTGAAAACGTCTGAGTCGCACAAACTGCTTGGGCGGGACACCTACGTACTGCCTGAACACGCGCAAGAACTGCCGCTCGCTCAGGCAGGCTACGGCAGCCATCTGTGCCGCGGAGATGTTGCCCTTGGCTGCATCGCAGGCTGCTACCACCTTCCTAAGCCGCAGATAGTTCACATCCTCGTTGTGCGGCAGATGTCCGAGCAGGAACGCATCTACCAGAGCGGCTATCTGCGAGGCTTCGGGTGTTGACTTGAACATGCGGTCCAACTCCTGCAGCCCTGTGTCGCCCGAGGCTTCGGCGGTCAGCACTTTGCCTGCCAACTGCTGCAGATCAGCGCCTAACAACGCGTGCATTCCGCCCGGCTCAAAGTCGAGCAACATCCCTTCAAACCAGCCGCTGAGCGTAGTCAGACCAATAGTGCGCTGATTGGCACCCAGCATAACCAAACCCCGGCAACGCGTGCCACCAAGATCAGCCTCCACGTTGCGCATGAAGATCAGACTGCCGTAGTTGGGCAGCAAAGGCTGAACATGTTTGCCGTTAACGAAACGCAGATCATCCGCCGGCGGTGACATGGTGTCTGTCGAACCGTCGGCACGCACAAACACGTACCTGTAAACATACGGCCGCAAAGCCTCGGTTGGGTAAATAATCCGGTGTTGCATATCTGTAACGTCAAACTCGGACACAAAGATACAAAAATATTCTTACATTTGCAAATTTATGCATGTTTGAGTGCTACAAATTTGCATTTTTCAATTATTTTTTGTACCTTTGCGTTCGTTACTTCAATCGTTCGATACTATGCGTCAGTCATTATTCAGCAATCAACTATCCTGTTTCCTAATCCTGCTGTGTATTGCAGCACTTACCTCCTGTGGCGACAAGGCCGGCAAACCCAAATCCATCAGTCTGCAAGAGGGATATTACGTGTGCACGGACACCACCTTTGCGATGGTTTTTCCCGAAGGTCAGCACGACGGCCAATACGTCACCACGCTGGTGATGCGTGACTCGGTTCTGATTGCTGCCCGACCGGAGGTGGTGGCGGAGTATATTGACTCTACGGGCACAGGCGTGGTGTATATGGGAGACAGCGTAGTTTGGTTGCGCACCAACGGGCGCGACTCATTGTGGCTCGGAAGCAGTACGGACACAATGGTGTATGTCCGTCAGCCGGAAGTCAAGCATGCGCCTAAATCGCTGAAAGGCGAGTGGAAACTGCTGTACCACATTGACGAGATCATTTCTATCCGCCTGCTGGACGCCGTGATCGACGACCGACTGGTTTGCACTATGACGTTCAACATCCCCGACTCTGCCCAACTGGCTGAAATGATTGAGATGATTACCGCTGCACAGCAAGACACTGCCGGCAGCGAGAACGACAGTACGGGTTGGGCGGATATGCTGCCCGAAGATATTGCGTGGGGAGAAATGCTTGCCAACCTGCCCACCTCCGCCACAGCGGATATATGGTACAGTCTATACGCCGGCAGAGGCGTGCTTGTGCCGGATACAAAAGACCTGAACATCGATCTCGGACTGCCATTCACGACGCCCAACGGTAACACGATGCGTTTCAGCATCGGGTCTGTCAATCTGGATATGACGAGAAATAAATAAGACTTACATCACCCCGCGTGCTTTCATTATTCAGCGCGGTTAGAGCGTATATACGAAACTGACGTGCCATTGCCACTCCGCCATGCGGTCCTTGCTATAGACGGGTGTGCGGATCAGGTTGTTCAGTCCGAAATCGTAGCCTGCCTCAAGGCGGTAACGATCCCAGGTGAAACCTCCGCCCACACCGAGCATGAAATTGGTGCGGAAAAGTTCTTTGGCTATGTACTTGTCGTAGGTATCAAGATGTTTGCCTTGTGCGAGCAGCCATTCACGGGTGTCGGGACTGACCTGCGCATCGACATAATCAGTCTGAGCCAGGCCGACCATCAGTTGCGGTCCGCCATACAGGTGCATGCTCAGTTGTTTCCACAGCGGTATATTATATTGTACGCGCACGGGTATAGTGAGCGCGTGCTCGACTATATGGTTGTTCACCACCTCCGCCTGCACCTGTTCGCTGCTGACAGAGTGATAGTGCTGTCGGCTCACGCCGTATAACACGCTGTACAGCAGACCGATGTTCAGCGACAAGTGCTTGGGCAGAAACAACTCTATCTGCCCTCCGACACGTGCACCGTGCAGAAACAAGACACTGATTGTATCGCTGGTCATTCGCTGATGATCCTGAGCATAACCGCCCTCAACATGATAGGCGATGCCGAACGAATAGTTCTCCTCAACCTTGTCGGTGCGGGTCGGGTCGAAAAAGTCGTGCTGCTCAAGACCTGCATCCTTGATGGATTTCTCCTGCGCATGCACGGGGCGTACAACGCCTAACATGCACACACATAATATACTTACGATGGTAAACTTGCTGTTCATTTGCGTATAAAAGTCATATTTTGACATGCAAAGATACAAAAAATAAATCAAATGTGCAAATAAGCAGGCAAAAATCTATTTTTTTTATAATAAAATTTGCATAATTGAAAATAAATTTGTACTTTTGCACCCGCTTTCGGCTTCAACGCACTGATTTGAGGTACACAACTTACCCTGTTCGTTAGCGCAATATCCGAACGCAATGGTCCATTCGTCTATCGGTTAGGACGAGAGATTTTCATTCTCTAAAGAGCAGTTCGACTCTGCTATGGACTACCACTTTCCTCTCTTAAGAATCTTGTTGGCTAAGGTTTTAGCAAGATCGTGTAAATGTAAACATTTAACACTAACAAACAAAAATCAGAGGGTTGCATACCCTCATTACAAAGATGGCAAACCACAAATCATCACTGAAACGTATTCGTCAGACCGCGACCCGCAAGGCTCGCAACCATTACTATGCAAAGACCGCCCGCAACGCCGTTCGCGATCTGCGCGCCACGAGCGACAAGGCTGCTGCCGCAGCTATGCTGCCCAAGGTAAGTTCGATGCTCGACAAGCTGGCGAAGCGTAACATCATTCATGACAACAAAGCAGCCAACCTCAAATCGAAATTGGCTCGTTATATCAACAAACTCGCCTAAGCGGGTTCCTTGTCAGGTGATACAACAAGGCTGCCAGCATTGGCGGCCTTTGTTGTCTTAGACACCCCTCCGGCTCCCCTCATAGAGGGGAGAGAGTTGAGCGTTGAGGGTTTAGAGGTGAGGGGTGAGGGGGAGAGAATTTGAAAACTTGAATAAATTACAACGAATATGAACGATTTCCTTAAATTCGCTACCGCCCAGGGCATGAACAGCATGCACGTGGAGCAAGTTATGCACGACTCTATGGCTGCGCAGCCCAGAGCGAACTATATCAGTCCGTCTATTCTCGAAGAACGCCAGCTGAACGTGACACAGATGGATGTGTTCTCGCGACTAATGATGGACCGAATCATTTTCCTCGGCACGGAGATTAACGATTATACTGCCAACGTGATAGAGGCGCAACTGTTGTATCTCAACTCCAGTGACCCGGATAGAGATATCCACCTGTACCTGAACACTCCCGGCGGCTCGGTGTATGCCGGATTGGGTATATACGATACGATGCAGTTCGTGTCGTCGAAGGTGAGCACTATGTGTACGGGGATGGCTGCCTCGATGGGTGCCGTACTGCTCGTAGCCGGTGAGGCAGGTATGCGCAGCGCACTACCCCACTCACGCGTCATGATTCACCAGCCGATGGGTGGCATACAGGGGCAGGCCAGCGACATTGAGATTACCGCACGCGAGATACTCAAACTCAAGGACGAGCTCTACCAGATCATAGCCGACCACTCGCACCAGACTATCGACAAGATCCGTCAGGACGCTGACCGCGACTACTGGATGACCGCACAAGAGGCACTCAACTACGGAATGATCGACCGCGTATATACGAAGGCGGAGAGATAAGGAGGCTGAAGATCATGAGTAAAAAGGACAAAGGCCGTTGTTCGTTCTGCGGCAACGAGTTGCCGTACGAGCAGTTGTTTCAAGGCGTGGACGGACGGTTCATCTGCTTTGAGTGTATCGAGAGCGCTCACGCCATACTCGCCGAGCAGTTTCCCGAGGCACTGAAGGGCAACAACCCGCAGGAGAGCAAGCAACGCAAGGAGAAGAACCGCGCCGAGGCAGCCGAGGCGGGTATAGTGAACGACGGCAAACTGGATATGCAAACGCTGCCGCGCCCAACGCAGATCAAGGCGTTTCTCGACCAGTATGTGATTGGTCAGGACGAAGCGAAGAAGCACCTCGCCGTAGCGGTATATAACCACTACAAACGTCTGCTGCAACCCGAGACTGCCGATGGCGTGGAGATTGAGAAATCGAATATCATCCTTGTCGGTTCGACCGGCACAGGCAAGACGCTCATGGCGCGCACGATAGCCAAGATGCTCGCCGTGCCGTTCACGATCGTCGATGCCACGGTGCTGACCGAGGCAGGATATGTGGGCGAGGATGTGGAGTCGCTGCTCGTCAGGCTGCTGCAGGAGGCAGATTATGACCTGGCAAAAACCGAACGCGGCATAGTGTTCATCGACGAGATAGACAAGATCGCCCGCAAGTCGGACAACCCGTCGATCACGCGCGACGTATCGGGCGAGGGTGTGCAGCAGGGACTGCTAAAGTTGCTGGAAGGCTCGATAGTGAACGTACCGCCCAAGGGCGGACGCAAGCACCCCGAACAGGAGTTCATACACGTCAATACACAGAACATTCTGTTCATCTGCGGCGGAGCGTTCGACGGTATAGAGAAGAAAATCGCCCAGCGCCTGAACACGCAGGTTGTAGGGTTTGAGTCGCAGAACAAAACCAAACGTATCGACAAGGACGACCTGCTGCAGTACATTGCTCCGCAGGATCTGAAGGCGTTCGGACTCATACCCGAGATTATCGGCCGACTGCCGATCATCACGTATCTGGAGCCCTTGGACCGCGCAGCCCTCAAACGTATCCTGACCGAACCCAAGAACGCCATCACCAAGCAGTACGAGAAACTGATGCAGATGGACGGTATACGTCTGACGTTCGACGAAGGTGCGCTCGACTATATAGTGGACAAAGCCGTTGAGTTCAAACTGGGCGCACGCGGATTACGCAGCCTGACCGAGACGATCATGATGGATATCATGTTCGATATACCCGACAAGGACTGTGTTATCACGCGCGAGCTGGCGGAGCAGAAACTGGCGAAGATCGATGCCAACCGTCTGGTCGGCTAAACCGCAGCCGTCACGGGCTGCTCAAGGATAAACGATATTATGGATACAGCACTACCATTCATCCTCTTGTCGGCAGGCATTGCTTTGGGTGCGCTGGTCGTTTGGCTGGTGATGCGCAAGCAGTGGGAGCAGGCACGTGTCTTGTACGATCAGGGTGCAGCGGATACGGCTGCCTTGCGCGACAAGGTGACCTCACTCACCGCCGATCTGGCGGCTGCCGAAGCCGACAAACGCCACCTGCAGCAACTGCTGGACAAACAACTCGGCGAGGCACAAGCCGAGCAACAGAAGCACAAGCAGGAGATAGACGAGATGCAGAAGCGCCTGACCACGGAGTTTGAGAACATTGCCAACCGCGTGCTGCACCAGCGGCAGGAGGATCTAGCACAGCAGAGCCGCAAGCAGATTGGCGATATGTTGCTGCCACTGAGCGAGCGGCTGAAGGATTTTCGCGAGCAGGTGAATAACGCCTTCAGTCAGGAGACCCGCGAAAAAGCCTCGCTGCAAGCCGAACTCAAGCAACTTATCGAACTCAACCGCACGCTCTCCAAAGACGCCACCAACCTCACGCAGGCACTGAAAGGTGACGTGAAGAAGCAGGGCAACTGGGGCGAGTTCATCCTGGAGAAAGTGCTGGAGGCGTCGGGACTGAGGAAAGGTGTCGAGTACGACCGCGAGGTGGTGGTGCACGGCACAGAAGGCGAGACGCTGCGTCCGGATGTGATCATCCGCATGCCGGACAACAAACATATCATTGTCGATTCGAAGGTGTCGCTTGTAGCGTACGAGCAGTTGCAGCACGCCGAGACAGATGAGCAGTACAAGATGCTGCTCAAGGCGCACACCGAATCGCTCAAGCAGCATGTCAAGGAGTTGTACGACAAGCAGTACCAACGTGCTACAGGACTGAACACGCCGGACTTTGTGCTGATGTTCGTACCGATAGAGGCTTCCTACAGCGTCGCTATTCAGGCAGACAACACCCTGTACGACTATGCGCTCGAACGGAAGATAGTGATTGTCAGCCCTACCACACTGCTTGCCACACTGCACACCATCAGTTATGTATGGAAACAAGAGAACCAGAGCCGCAACGCGCAGGAGATAGCGCGTCTTGCCGGTGCGATGTACGACAAACTGTGTGGCATGACGGAGGATTTTCAGAAGGTGCAGAAGAGCCTTGACGCGGCACAGAAAGCGTACAGCGAGGCGTTCAAGAAACTCTCGGAGGGCAACGGCAACGTCCTGCGCACGGCTGACCGCATCCGCGAACTGGGTGCCAAGACCAGCAAATCGCTGGGAGAAGGGCTGGGAGGAAGTTAAGAGTTGAGCGAAGTTGGAGAAAACGGTACTGCAGAAGCGGTGCCGTTTTTTTGTTGTGCGGCAATGCTGGAATGAATTTTCATGTGTAGTGAGCAAAAATGAAAAAACGCGGACATCAACAGCAGAAAAAGATGCCGATTTGCGAAAACAATTTGCATATTTCTAAAAAATAATGTAAATTTGCTGCTGTTTTTTGAATTTAATCCGATTAAAAGCAAAAATCAGCGTCATTTGCTTAAACATACACTAATATATCCTATCCAATATGAGCAATATTCGATTTGAGGCCCTCAAGCTTAGTATGAATCACCGCGCGCCCGGCGTTCAGGAGTCAGCAACGCTGTGCAGTGAAGAGAAGGTAAAAGACTACTTTGCACGCGACGTATTCACCCGCGAGCGGATGAAGGAGTATATAGCCCAAGATGTACTGGAGCAGTTGTTCGACGACGTAGATAACGGTCGCACGATTCACCGTGAGATTGCAGGCATAGTAGCCATCGGCATTCGCAAATGGGCTATGGACCACGGTGCAACACACTTCACGCACTGGTTTCAGCCGTTGACCGGCGGCACAGCGGAGAAGCACGACGCATTCTTCACGCTGAAAGACGGTACGCTGATCGAGGAGTTCAGCGGTGAAGCGTTGTACCAGCAGGAGCCGGATGCTTCTTCGTTTCCGAGCGGAGGCATACGCAACACGTTTGAGGCACGTGGTTACTCGGCGTGGGATCCCTCGTCGCCTGTGTTCCTGATAGGAGATACATTGTGTATCCCGACTGTGTTTGTGGCATATACGGGTGAGGCGCTGGACTACAAGACACCACTGATCCGCTCGACCGCCGCACTATGCCACGCCGCGAGAGAGGTGTGCGCATATTTCGACAAGCAGGTGAAGCACGTTCATGCCAACCTGGGTTGGGAGCAAGAGTATTT
>Ga0310694_10000801_pt1 | contig 39388 bp, 34 predicted proteins | sample 174DNAGHGhighgp2_FD_203884 | JGI IMG/M metagenome (GOLD analysis project Ga0310694, IMG submission 203884) | Sheep rumen microbial communities from Palmerston North, Manawatu-Wanganui, New Zealand - 1742 DNA GHGhigh gp2 (v2) (version 2) | ecosystem: Host-associated > Mammals > Digestive system... | reverse complement strand
ATCATACTCAGTTAATGAATTTAATAATATCATCAATCAAGATGTAATAATGAATAAAGAATTATTAGATAAAGTCAAAGAAATAATTAAATAATTAATATCATTTTTATATTCACAACTTAAATCGAAGCCGATTATATAATTTCGGCTTCTTTTTTAAATAAAGGTTTTGTCCCCTCACTCGGTGGACCATGGTCTTTCAACCAGCCCAAATGAATTTTATCTTTTACATTGGCGGAGGAAATGGAAACTCGGGTAAAATTATTTAATCATTTCTAATCTTAATTCTAATGTTCTGATATAATATTCTTTTCTAATATCACTTATAATTTCTATATCATCATATTTATTAGGAATATTATAAATAAGTTCTTTGATATCATTCATTTTGGCTTTAACAATATTAACAACTCTTTCAATTGAATAAGAATTATATTTCTTTACATATTTTATTATTTCAGTGTTTCTAATTTCTTTTTCATTATCATCTTCATATGCAGTAATACCATTTTTAGCACTGCTATTTAATCTTTCCATATCTGACATTATTGTTTCTATCTTTTCGTCACTTGTCTTCCCGTAAAAGCAATTACCACAATCATATATCGGAGCTAATTTATATAAATCCTCTTTTTTATATTTTATTACTCCCCAGTTATCCTCGTTTCTATCATTATTGTTAATTAACATATCTATTAATACAACATCCCAGAATCTATCCTTAGCATTAGGTATTCGAGATAATATAGTATTATGTTCTAACTGAAATTCTATTTCGTTAATATTAGATGGTGACATTAATGAATCATCATTACGATCCATTATTATTGGATTAGTATCATTGCGAAGTGCTGTATAAGGGATTAATAATTCATTTTTATCATCGGCAATAAAATCTTTACATGCACAAACAACTTTATTTCTTTTTCCATCATTACATATACCAAGTATTGTTTCATGAACATCATATCCTAATATCTTATATATTTGACTACCAATATATTCAGATAAGGAAGATGTAACATATGATAAGCCTGTAACTCTATTCATACCAATAGTGTTTTTAGGAAACTTTAAGAACCATAATTCATTGTTATAAATTATCCCTCTTTTCTCACCAGCTCTACCTGCATATTCAAGATTTCTATTACTCAATTTACAATTTGTAAAATCTACTATTTCAATCATAATTCATATCTCCTTGATAACATTCCCCATTCTCTTTCAGTTAAAAGATGTCTAGATACTTCTCTTTTTGCTCGTGCATCAATAGCGTACGCTAAATTCATATATAATCCATAATCCTCTAATATATCAGCTTTCTCTGCTTGTTCAACCAAATCTTGCATAGTATTAGATAATTCAAAATCTATTTTTATTTCATTATTAATATAATTGTATTTTCTATTTTCATATATATCTTTAGTTATTAATCCAATTAAATATTGATTTATATTGTCAACACTATTAATCTTATTAATTAATAATTTGTCATCATTACGTATTCTTAATTTAATTGTTTTATAATTATTCTTTATAAAATCATTAATGTATTCTTGTTGATTAAACATAAGATCATCTCCTTCAACTTGATAATATCACATTTGGGCACAAATGTAAAATGATAAAATAAAAAGGTATCAATTATACCTTGTCATTTTGTAACCTCTTTATATATTTAACTAATGTTAATAACGTATTTGAATGATATAATGGTGCAATTTTTATAATAAAATTAAAGTCTAATTTTAAAAATAATTCTTCATCAATTCTTAAATCATCAAATAATAATACTTTTAAATCAATTATAGATCTAACAGGATATTTTGAATATAATGTATCGCATAATGCTTTTTCTTTTGTTGCAATTTTATATCTAATATTTTCTTCATTCTTTAAAAAAGTAATGCCTTCATGAAATACATCATTAGGAATACTTCTATATTCAAATGATACATCTTTTAATCTATATATTTTGTTATTTTTCTTATTATATACTGCAGATGTATATAACGTTACATATTCTGGTATTAATCCATAATAGCTTAACGCATATTCAAATGAAATATACGATGGAGAATAACATATATTAGCAATTATTGGTGAATCAATTCTAATATTATTAGAATATAGACCTTTTTTAATTCTAATTAGATTTCCTTTTTTTGTTTCAAGACTTACTTTTTGATTAATATTAGAATAATCTTTATATATATTTCTTAATGCTTCTATATTATATACCATTGTCAATTCACCACCGATAATCTTATTATATAATATTATTTGTGGTAAATCAACATTTTATTAGTTAATGGTATTCGAACCAATTATTTTTATAATTATTTTAAAATACCATATACACTAAATCATCAATTCTATCAATCAATAGATTATTAAAGCTCCATGGCAATTTTGCCACTGCCGTTGGCAAATTTGATAAGTCCTTATATGTTTCATAAAATTTCCTCATTCTTGCTAGATTTCTAGGTGAAAAACCAGTAATATCTGGAAATTCTATTTTTAAAGATGTAGATAAAGAATTTATAAAATTAGATCCATATTTTTGTTAGAAAATCAATATTTTGTTAGATATTGTTAGAAATTGTTAGTTTTAATTTTAATTGTTAGCAATCTAGCAAATAGAAAGCAAAACATAAAAATAAAAATAAAAAGGTACATGTTTAAGATACCTTGTCATTTTCAAGTTGGCGGAGCATAAGATAATGGTATTCGAACCAATTATTTATAATTATCATCATTAACTATTCAATAACCAGACTTTGTTGAACCCTGATGTTGAATAATACCTTTATTTTTTAATGTATTCAAATGATATTTAATACCATCTTCAGATACATTTAATACTATAGCTAAGTCTTTTCTGGTCAGCGATGGATTGCAATAGCTTCTTGTAATCCGTCAATATTAATGGTTAAAGATTTAGAAGTATTCTTCCACAAGTTGTGGAAATATTTGTATTTTATCTTTATACAACAAATAAAATCTTTAGGTCGATTTTTCTTTTGAAAGTTAATTTTATTATAATTCGCATTTTTTATTAATGATTGTTCATTAATATCAATCATTAATCTTATTCTCCAAATCATTAGTTTTCAAAAATTCATAAAATTTTTCTTTTATTCTTCTTCTCGTTAAGTAAGTATTTAAAGAATATTCATCAATCGCATATTCTTTAAAAATTTGTTTGTAAATCCATGGCAATTCTGATGTAGAATAATATTTTCTTAAAATATCATCAACAAATAAATCAACAATTATTTTTTCTAATGTAAATGATTTTTCTTTTCTATTTATAGGAGATCTAGAATATAATGGCTTAATAATTATTAAATCGCTTAATGAATATTTCTCAATTTCTTGCATTGAAGGATTTACTAAAACATTTTTATATTCATTATCAACTAATAATTCATAAATTGAATTAAAATATTTCTTATCAACTTCAATAAAAATTGTATTTTTACCTATTAATTGATTTAACCATTGATTTAAAAAGGTGATGTTATAAATTATATAATCATATCTAATTTCTTTTAATAAATTAATTAAATCTTTTGTATTATCATATTCTCTATAGATATGATACTTTCTCTTATTTACAATTTTATATTGATTATTACAGATTTTAGTAATTATTCCATCCTCAATCAACTTTTTAATCAGCATATCTTTTGTTCTAGAGCTCATATCATTCTTTTCATATTTATTATAAAGCTCTACTTTAGACAAATATGTATTCAAAGCAATCACCGCCTTTGCGTTTTAACCACTTTTTTGCTTTGTGGCAGTTTCGCAATATTATTATAGCATATTAATTTAATTATTAAAAGAATAAATATCATAATTAGGAAGTAATTCAATTACTATCCAATAATACTATTAGAAAATCAATATTTTGTTAGAAATTGTTAGTTTAAATTTTTATTGTTAGCAATCTAGCAAATAGAAAGCAAAACATAAAAATAAAAAGGTACCTGTTTAAGATACCTTGTCATTTTCAAGTTGGCGGTCCTTGGTGAGTGGATGTTGGCAAAATAGCCTGTTTTTCACCAGAATTATTAGGATTATTGTCATTATTAATACTAATATCACCTAATACCTTTAATTCTATTACAATTTTGTCATTATATAATATAACCTTTTTAACAAAGCGTTCTATTAATGCTTTTCTTTTAGCTTCTGTATCAGAATTTAAATCAATTAATGTATCTAAAAATTTAAAGGCAGTTTCAGGTCCAATTTTAGATTTACTTTTAGATTTTATTTTTATGTTCTCAGTTTCTAATCTAGTCTTTTCTTCTTGAAGCTTATCTAATTCTTCTTTTAATAAATCATTAAACATGCCATTTTTAATAGCTGTCATGATGTTATTAATTTCTTTTTTATTCTTAGCTAATGCTTTTTCATTTAAGACTAGCATTTGGTCTTCTGTTACAGTTGCATTATAAGCATTGCAAATACAATCAGCTATTTTATCCATAGCTTTACTTTCAAATATTGCAGTCTTTATTTTACTAGCTACTAATTCTTCTAATAATTCTTTTCTTACAGTCTTACATTCACATTTGCCCTTTTTTCTTTTTATTGTAGAGCATTTGTAATAACGTCTTATTTCGCCACCTTTACCTTTACCACCTTCTGCAGTTAGTCTTTCACCACAATAGCCGCAATATGCTTTACCCATTAATAAATAATCAACCTTAGCATTATATTTAGCTCCTCTATTGTGATTAGCATTCATTGTGTTAGTAGCTTTATCAAATAATTCATCATCAATTATTCTAGGAACAATATTATCAAATACTTCTCCATTGGTTTCTACAATACCAGTGTATTTCTTATTATGTATCATTTTAAATAATGATCCTTCTTTAAATTCTCCATTTTTGTTTTTAATTCCTTTAGAATTTAGTTCTTTACAAATTAATGGGATACTTTTACCTCTAGCTGCATCTTGAAATATTTGTTTAACTACCTCAGCTTCAGCTTCATCTATAACATATCTTTTGTCTACTATTTTATATCCGTAAATCACATGTCCTCCTGTATATAATCCTTTTATTCTAGATTCTCTATTACCTCTTCTTACTTTTTGTGCAAGTTCAGCAGAATAATATTCTGAATAACCATCAATTAAGCTTTCTAGTAAAATACCTTGAGGATCATCAGTTATATATTCTGTTACTGATGTTACTTTTACTCCATTTTTCTTTAATTCTCTTTTAGCAACAAGTGATGTTAATCTATCACGAGAGAATCTATCAAATTTATAAACTAAGACATATCCAAAGTTTCTATTTTTAGAATCTTTTATCATTCTTTGGAATTCTGGTCTATCTTCTCTTCTACCTGATATAGCTCTATCGATATAAGATTCTACAATAGGTATATTATTTCTTTGGGCATATTCAGTAATAACTCTTATCTGTCCTTCTATGGATTGCTCAGTCTGGTTTTCACACGAGTATCTTGCATAGATGACAGCACTGTTGTTATTAACTTTCATTGTTGTATCCATACAGATACTCCTCCTTTTATTCTTTCTCGTTAGTTTCTGTTTCGTATACTTTATTTGCATCTAGATCATCTAAAGAGCCACCTCGAAGTACATACTCTTTAATGTCTTCAGCAAATAATTTAGCTATTTCTTCTAATTCATTCACTTACTCCTCTCTTTCTCATCATATTTAATAAGCTTATGGTTTGTTTACTTATTAATCATCTTTTAATATTTTTCTTGAATTTATATAATCTTCTATTAAATATTGTAATTCTTCATTTGGATGTTTCTTTATTATTCCATATTCACAAGATAGAATGACTTGTGCAAAAGCATAAGCATCTATTTCTATTTCTTGTGTTACATCTAATCTATTGTAATGTTTTAATTCTTCCTTCCATCTTTTTGCTTTAGGTGTATCATTATTAGCTATATAAATTGTTTGCCAATGATGTTCTAATTCATGGAAACATGAATCTAATAATTCTACATAATCATTTATGTATTTATTATTTAGAATGATAGCTTGTAATTTAAAATCATATCTTGATACATCTCCATCTAATTTTTCAAATACTACTGGTATTGATTCAATACCTAGGTATTCTTTACATACTAAATCTACTGCTTCTTGGAGTGGTTTTAGGATTTCTAGTTCATTCCATTTATCTTCTCCAAAGTTATTAATGAATTGTTGTTTTAAGTTAGTCATAGTTTCTCCTTTAATCTCTTATCACGAGTTTTATATATTTATTATAACTCTTATTAAGAGTTTGTCAAGCAATATAGCCTCATATAACGAGTTTTTAATTGAAAATTAACTCGCGTAAATTTATAATTATTTTGAGGGAAGTGAGCCTAATGGATAATATCAATGAAATAATTGCTGATAGACTAAATAAAAAGTGTCAAGAGCTTAAAATATCACAAAAGCAATTATCTGAAATGACTAATATTAATATTAAGACATTAGGTCACTATTTCACTGGTAATACTAAAGCTACAATTGATAACTTAGTATTAATTAGTAAAGCTATAAATTGTTCAATTGATTATTTAGTTGGAATCGATGAAAACACTGAAGATTCAATATTAATTGAAATATTACATAGTGATCCTGATTTAAAAAATTATGTATTATCTAGAAGAGCCAAGTAAGCTCTTCTTTTTTATTAACCACGATGATGAGTCGCCTTTATTAAAACGGTAATGTTATTTCATCTTCAATCTGATCTAACATAAGTAAAATCTTATCAAAATCACTTGGGTTTAATGGTTTCCTATTTTTAGATGTTTCAGCTATATATTGATTTATTCTTTTTTGTTGTGGAAGATTTAATGATTTTAATGATAAAGATTTTAATTCAGTTAATACTCTATAACAAAATACCTTCCAGTCACAGTTACATTGAATAAACCATGTTAGCAATATGTTTTTAGCTTTAGGCATAATATAGTTATATGCTGATTCATATGTTGATTTTTTAAGATCTGGAGAAGGTAATTTACCTTTCTTAATATCTCCAACAAACGTCTTCCATCTTGGGTCTGTTTCAGCTTTAGATTGATCATGTTCACTATAGTTATTTTCTTCTTTAAAATCTATAGTTGCATATAATGCTTTCTCAGCAAAATCCTGTAAATTTAATCCATATACCGGAATATCAAGATTCTTGTAATTTTTAATTAAATCAAGTAATACTGCTTCAGCTTTCTTCTGTCTAAATCTCATTTCATATCTTACCCAATAATCATAGTCAACACGATTACCTAAATATTCTTGTTGTTTCTTCTTATCATAGATACAAAGCTCTGTAAAAGATGTTCTAGAACCAAAATCAATAGTCAAGCCATCTTCTGGTATTCCATGATATGTAGGCTTAGCTCTAAATATCGATGTATATTGTTTCTTTTTAGCTTTTTCAAATATATCGAATATTGTTATTTCATTACCTAAGTAATCATCAATAGTTACATCTAATCTTTTTAAACTAAGACCAAAGCCTATTAGGAATATAAAGAAATCATACCAATTAGAATCAGGTTTTAATCTCTCGATTTCTCTACATCCTTCTCCTTTTAATTCTATTTGCCACGTAGGTTCCAAAAAATCATTTAGTGGTCCACCAAATCTAAGTGTTATAAAATCAGATAGTACATATTGATATTTAAAATTATTAGTTGCGTATGGACAATCTTTAATTTGATATTCCTCTAAATTGAAATACTCCTTAAAAACATCCAAATAATTTGATACTGCAATTCTTTCTCCAGCATCATCTATGTGCATACCTCCTGTTGCACTTAAATAATCTATTATTACATTTTTATTACCCATTATTAATTTCCTCCTTATACAACTGGTAATTTATTATTAGTCTCTTATCACGGGGCTATTAGTAATGCCCCGTGATTTGCGCCTCGCATAGCTACGCTATGCTTCAAAAGGCTTCGCCAGAACACCGCAGCTGCTTTGTGTTCTTGGACTTACGCCTTTTTTAAACGCATCTAGTTTAGCTATTGGAACTGGCGTTTGTAATATCACTAGTGGTATTACTCTTCTTACTGATTCAATAGCGTCCTATTGTTGATCAGCCAGTTTCAATTACTATTTTTCCATAAGGGGTTTGTTAACAGGGTTGGGTAAAACCCGACTTTTTATTAAATTTTCATCTAATATAATAAATGATGCCTTTTTGCGTGAGGTCGACAGAATGTCCTGATTTCATAAATCTCAATAATAATTTACAATGCACCATTTAATATACAGGGAACCAGAATGGGGAATTTCATTATTTTTAAAATATTTTTCAATAAATATAATAAAGAGGAGTTTCGTCTTAGGAACGTACGAAATTTCCCGATTTCTTATTAATTCAAAAATATTTTAAATTCTTACTGTTTAAATGTAGGGAACCGGAAGCCCATCTAACCTTATTCTTTTATTATTTTTTGCAATTTTATTATAAGGATGGGTTATCTACTACATTCGGTGAAAAAATGCCAATTTCCTTTATTTATTAAATTTTCATATAAATAATAATGGAAAGTATTAGCGTAGGACTGTACGAAAAATCCTTTTTAGCATATATTCCAATATTATTTTAAGTGGGGCTGGTTTAAATGCAGGGAACCAGAATGGCCTTGAAGCATAATCTCAAGCACAAACTTATAATACTCTGGGCTTTTTTCAACAGAATCGGATTTTGAGCCAAATTCCATCATCTACAATAAATAATTTACAATGCACCAGTTCATATAGAAGGAACCAGAACGGGTTATTTCTACTTTTTTTAATTTTTTTCAAATTAATTATAAGTAGGGCTTTTCAACTACATTCGTCAAAAAATAGCACATTTCTACTTCTTCATTAATTTTTACAAATTTATTTTAAAGTGGGGTTTTAGCATAGGGACGTACGAAAAGTTGTCATTATGAATAAAATGAAAAAAAGCCTACAGCAAATGTAGGGTTAACTACATAAGCTATAGGCTTAAATAATTTTATTTTGTTTTATAATCATTTTCCTCAATATACATTCCATATCTATTATTGTTTTTTAAAACTTCAAAATATTCAGGATTGCTATTTTTTATTCTTTCAAAAACATTTAAAGCAGGTTGAAATACATAATATTTATATTCTTCTATTTCAATCCCTTCTTCTAAATTATCAAGGTAATCAGAGGATTGTAATAATAATGGATCAATATAATATGCATATATCAATATCACATTTTCTAATTTTTGAATACAATCAATTAATTGTTTAATTGTATTTACAATATTATGGTTGTACATATATTGTATTCCATTTGAATGAGCATAATCATTAAAAATTCTATCAAGTTTTGACATTGTTTTATTAATATAATCTACATTCAAATTTAATGATTCATTTAATGATTTTTTATAATTAGAATACTTAAAGGTGTTTTGAAATCTTTTATCATTATTTTCAGTTTTAAACCATTTATCAATGATTTGTTTTTCTTCATTTGAGGCATCATAATTATTTTTTTCAACAATATACTTTGCTAAATATTCAACCATTTCATCAATATTCTCAGATTTGAAAACTATTTCTTTATTCTCATATTTAGGAACATTGTTTATATAGTCATTTATAAAAAAATAATCAAGTAATATATTATCTCTAATTTTTCTTAAAAGGATAAACGAATCAACAACGTCGCCTATTTCGCAGAGTTTTAATATTCCCTTTATTGTTAATTCAGATGAAATAAATCCATTATTACATATTCTTATAGTATTGTTTTTGACTTCCAAATAATGCTGTGAAATAGTAAGTCCAATATATTCAATAAAAGATAAGAATTCATCAATTACATTATAAAAATTACATTCTTCTAATATTTTTTTTAATTTCTGTTCTTTATTTCCAAACTCTAACATTTTTGGAACCCCCAATATAAACGAAGAATATGAATTATTATATAAATGCTATACGAATGTTCATACAATCTATTTGAATTAAATCTATGTGATGTCTTATTTCTTAGACCAAATCCATAATTGTCAACCAAAAACCATTTTAAAGTAAAATAAAAATCTTCATCAATAATTTCTAATAAACATTCTCTATAATTGTTAGTTTCATCATCATTAAAAATTTGACTTAATCCGATATAATCTCTGGTCCCGTTCTTTTTTAAAATATTTAGTCCTTTATTCTTAAAATAGTATCTTAATGATTCTTCTAACTCTTGGACTATATCATACGAAGAATTAATAAATTCCATTTTGAAAAACTTGATATACAAATTTGATAAATAGAATGCTCGCTCTTTATCTACCAAAAAATTATTATTAAAAATTTCATTAATATATTTTTCACTTTCTTCATCTGAAACATATGTGTTAAAAAAAGGATTAATTAACACATCAAAATTCAAGCCCAACATTATCTTTATTGTGCTTCCTGATTTTAAAGAAAAATCTTCATAATCTTTTAATTTTTCAAAATTAATTACTCTACCATCAGAATCAATAATATTATTCGTTACTAATCCTGATAATCCTTTTTTAGAATCTTCGTAATGTTTTTTTAATTCAATTAATGATAACGGATGAGCTAAAACTAATAAAAGAGCAATTTTATCTGCATTATTTAAAGCCTTAAAATTGTTGGTTGTTTCCAATATTTTATCATCAAGCATTTTCTGTTGTTCTTTCGGAATATCAATTGTATATTCTTGCATTTTAGACAATTGTTCATGATTAGCGTCATCAAGTTCTTTATCTAGCAATAAATACTCTTCATCAGAATAACATTTTAAAAAATCCATTTTATTTCTTACTATTTGTAACTCAATTTGCTTAAAATGATAATCAAATTTTTTTATGTTATTTAAAATAAAATCACAATATTTTTTTAACCATTTTTTATAAACTACATTATCTTTAGATTTTAAATACTTAATAAAATCTTTGTACACATCAGAGTAAAAATATATTTCTTTTTCACTTGGATTATCATTATAAAATTTTTCTAATATATCCAAATATTGTTCTTTTGAAAATACATTTACCAAGTCAGAATCACGTATAAAATAATCACTAACAGCAAAATAATTAATATCGCTAACTTTATTATCAATTATTGAAGAAAATAATAATTCACTAATTTTCACTTTTGATTGAGGAAATTTATATAGTGTCCATCTCATTATTACTTCTAAATTATGAGATGATAGGCCTCCATCCTTGTTTGAAATATTACTAAAATATAAATGTATAAATTCTAAACAATCTTTAACTAGTTTACTATTTTTGTAATAAAGTTTGTTAGTTGACAATAAAAAATCAAGCAATGCTTTAACAATAATATTATCTGATTCATCATATAAACCAAACAATATTTCAGCTTCATTATCGCTAATTTTTATTTCTTTATATTTGTTTATGCAATTACAATATTTTTTTAAAATTTCTAAAGAATCATCTGAAAATTTATCAGTATTAATAAACCAAAGCAAATCATCAATATGCCATTTATTAAAATCAAGCTTATTAAATTTTTCTGAATAAAAATTCAAATAATCTCTCATTGATACTAACCTTTCTTCTTAATAGAAATTAACGGAATATTATTACATTTACAATATCTTACCATTTCATCATAATTATCTTTTAATATATTTTTACCCAAATATATAGCCTTAATTTTAGGAGCTCGTGGTTTTTCACCTGCTCCACCAATCAATCTCCATTCCTTTTGATATGACCATTTTTTATGTTTTGATAAAAATAATCGTAAAAATTGTGATTTCTCTGTTTTTATCTCACCATTTGTAAAACCCTCTATCATTTGCATGATATTGGTACTTAATAATTCTGTAACTATGTTATATTTTCTCTCATCATTATATACAACCGGTAAAATACAATCATTAAATTCATAATCATCAATTGAAAATTCAATACAATAACCAGAATGTTTGCCTGCATAATTTTTCCACATATCATTTAGATCATTGAATTCACATAACGAACAAACACCAATTTCTTTTCTAGCATTTAATGCCATTTCTATCAAATGCTCATTGTTACTTCTAACAGATTCTTGGTCTAAAATTTTAGGTATATTTACAATAAAATTCACAAATGGTGCTGTATCTATTTTAGGAAACATATTTTGAAATTCCAGATGTAAATCGAGCATATAATTAGGCTTTACCGTTCCATTAGGATTCATTATTTGATGGATTCTTTGACTTATCAATTCATAATTATCGCTACTAGTGTATGGTTTAATCAAATCAATAATTAATTCAACACATTCCCTTTTCAAATTATTAGTTTCAAAATCATAAATTTGGTTTAAATCAATTTCAGTTACACATTCTGTTTCATCATCTAAGTTTTCTGCAGGACATAAATAGAGATAATTATTTTTTAGCATATCAAATGTATATTCATCAAAAGGACGATACTTATATAATTTTTTTGGACCAGAATATACATTCTTTTTGTTTGCAATAATATTATTTAAATATTCAATTTGTTTATCCATAATTAATCCGTATATTTCTTGAAATTTTCTGCCTGTTGAATTACATCAGCATATACTTTTTCATAAATCTCTGGTGGTGTTGGAGGATAACCATACTGAGCAAGTAATAAAATAATATCAACTTGCATTTCAGCTTTTATATCTGCTCTATTAACCCAGTCAGAATATTTTGCCTTATCAACAATTTTAGCATGTATTGCCTTAGCTAATTCTATGTTTTTGTCTTCAGGGAATGTAAAATTATATTTTTCACCTACTGCAACTAATATATCGTAGAAGGCTTTTTCTTCGTAATCTATTCCCATTTCCTCAAATGATTCTTGTTCTATTTTTAAGTTCTTTAATAGCTCCATCATTTGATTAGCAACATCTTCTAATATTTCTTTAGTAATCTTGTCATCCATACGACTGTTATAATCTTTAACAATAGCATTTAATCTGTCTTCAAAAGAAATACCTTTAATTCTATTAATCTTTTTAAACTCAGATATAGTTTTCTTTAATAACTGAGTTAATACTTTTACTTTAGTATTTGGTAAACTAATTCGATTAATTCTATCTAAATATTCATCACTAAATAAATCAATAGCTTCTTTATTCATATTTGTTTCGTTTGAGAAAACTTCTTCAATACCTTCAGATTTAATAGCTTCTTGAAGCATTTTTGATACATGCATATTCATAGTATCAATATCAGGAGCATCTCCCTTTATTAATTTATAAAGAATAGATCTTACTGCTTGATAATAATGAATCTTATCTAATGTATCCTTATCAAAATCTCTTGCACTATTACATAAATTAAATGCCTTTGTCATTCTTCTAACATTAGACATGAATCTTTGTTCTAATTCTTTTGTAGTTTGTAAGAACTCTGCAGCTTTATTTAAACATTGAAGTTTTTCTGATGGAGTTCCATTAAAATATTTAGAATTATCGAATCCGTTCATAATAGCAGCTAGTACTTCAAGTTGATCTTTAACGATCTTAACGGCAGCTTCAACAGAATCATCATCAAATGTATTAGGATCAAAGTCAGTATAGCTCTTTAATGCTGCTAATAACCCCATCTTAATTCCAATAAAGTCAACTATTAATCCGCTATCCTTGCCTTGATATGAACGATTAACTCTTGAAACAGTTTGAATGATTGTATGTTTCTGAGCTAATGGCTTATCAATATAAATTGTATCTAAGAAAGGAACATCAAATCCTGTAAGCCATAAATCAACAACTATAGCTATTTTAAAATTACTATTTATATTCTTAAATTGAACAGCAGCATTCTTTCTATCAGCATCATTACCTAATAAATCATACATTTCTTGAGGATCATCTTTTGATCTTGTAGCTACTAATTTACACATAGGCATTGGTAGCAATTCTTTTTTATCTTTATCGGATAATGTAGCTCCAGGAGCTGCAACACTTAATTCAAACCAATGAGGTCTTTTTTCTTTTAATATCTTATAAAAATCAAATGCAATTTGGCGATTCAAACATACAAACATACATTTACCTGCAACTGTAGATCCTTCTTCTACACGTTTTTCATAATGTTTAATAAAATAATCAGCAACTGATGTTAAAACGTCATAATCACCTACAATAGCAGCCATATTAGCAACAGCTTTTTTAGATGCTTCAACTTGATATTCATTACTTCCTTCATTCAAGCATTTCTCATAATAAGCTTCAATTGCTTTTACTTTATTATCGTCAAGACATGCTCTTGCAGCACGTCCATCATATATTAGCCTAACAGTAACTCCATCTTTTACAGAGTCTGTCATGTTATATTGATCTACAAGCGGACCAAAAACATCCAAAGTCGCATCAATCGGTGTACCAGTGAAACCAATATAAGTTGCTTGAGGTAATGCAGTATGTAAAAACTTAGCAAAACCATACTTAGCTAATACTTCATCTGCCTTCATAACTAATTTTTGGTCTAAGTTAACCTGAGTTCTATGGGCTTCATCTGAGATACATATGATGTTAGAACGATTACTTACAATGCCAAATTCTTCAGCAAACTTTTGAATAGTTGTTAAAAATACACCACCGCTTGCAGTTTTTTCTAATATTCCTTTTAAATCCTCTCTACTTTCAACTTCAACTATTCTAGTATCGCCTACAAACTTCTTTGAATTAAGGAATGTTCCTGACAATTGTTCATCTAAGTCTGTTCTATCTGTTATCAATAAAAGTGTAGGACTATTTAGTGAAGGTTCATGCATCAATAATCTAGCTAAGAATACCATAATAAAACTCTTACCACATCCAGTAGTACCAAAGTACGTACCGCCCTTACCATCACCATGAGGACGTTGATGTAACAATACATTATTTAATAGTTTCTTAGCAGCAAAGAACTGTGGATAAGAAGCAACAACTTTTAAATTCTTGCCATTATCAGTATCTGGGAAGTAAATAAAATCATGAATAAATTCAAAAAAAGTTGATGGTTTAAATAAACCTTGAATCATGGTATCAAGTGAATCAATACCGTCAGCAGGTCTCTCATCACCTTCTTTTCTACGCCATGAGAAAAAGTGTTCATAATCTGCAAAGATTGAACCAACTTTAGTATTTACTCCATCACTAATAACTGCAAAACAGTTATATTTGAATAATTCAGGAATATCGCGTAAATACCTAGTTGTTATTTGGACATAAGCATCATGAATAGTCGTATCTTCTTTTACTGCTGATTTGAATTCCATAACAACTAATGGTAGACCATTTACATAAACAATAGCATCTGGTCGTCTAGTTGATGTAGCGCTTCTTATTGTTAACTGATTAACTATCTTGATAATATTTTTATTATTTTCTTTATCGAAATCAATTAATTGTAAAAAGAAATCCTTAGCATTTCTATCTTCTCTTACAAATGTCTCTCCTTCTACAATTCTTAAAAACATCTTTTTATTAGCAGAATAAAGAGGTTGATTAGAAGCCGACTTAATAGAATTTATAATTGAACTAATTTCATTATTAGTAATACCATTATCGGCATATTTTTTTAATAAGAATAATCGCAAATCTTCTTCAATCAGCACATCAGTTAATTCTCTATGAAGGTTATCACCTGATACAAATTCATATCCTTCATTATTAAATTTATCTATAATAGCCTGTTCTAATACAGACTCATCGAATAAAGGCATAAATATACCCCCTTAAAAATTACCAATTAGAATTTCTTTCAACTTTATTAATTTTTTTATTTCTAAGTTATTATTTGATATATTGTTATAAAATATAGTTGCCGTAAAATCAAATTTTTTTAATGATTCTTCGTCAATCAAAGGCACTTCAAATTGATTTATATCTTTACAATAGACATGTGGCTGAGCACTATGCCCATCTTTCAAAGTTTCTATTTTATCCTTTAAATATTCAAGGGAACATAATAAATAAATAATATGCTTAGAATCATTATTATATGAACAATCAGAAGCCCATATATTTTCTGAATGATAAGAAAAATAACCAGCATTAACTCCTGATGAACTAATAGTAACAGAAGGACCTTTAACATTATATTCGTTATGAACACCTGATGGCTCAATTCCTGCAGAAATTACATCATATATTCCTGACACCATTTCTTCATTAGTAATATTTTTTCCTCTTTTAAACTCACCAAGTTCAATAATTTTGCATCTTGTTTCAACATTCGTTATCATTTTTTTATATAAAAGTAAAACCTGTTCAGCTAAGTTTTCGTTGATTCTTTTTAATAGTTTAATTCTATCATCAATTACATCATAAATTTTTACAATACTTCTTTGTTCTTCAATTGGTGGAACTGGCATTTCAACTTTACACATACATTCCCAATCGAAGACCTCTCTTGCACTACCATTTGACATAAACCTTGCATACCTATCAAATTCCGGTCTCATAAACCAAAGCATTAAATATTCATTAAGTAATTCTTCTTGATTATAATTTTCAAAAGGAACATATGAACTCGATATAATGCAATCTGGTCCATTTAATAACGCAATAGATATTTTATCTCCATTTCTAGAAGTTACAGGGCCATATGCAAACTGACCTGTATGTACAATTTTATAAGAAGATAAATCTGTACCAATAATATTAGCAATTGATGGGATAAATTTTTTTTCAATGCTTACTCCTTGCAAATTAGTTATTCTTAAATCTCTGTTTCTTTCATCAGTCAATCTTAGGAATTCACCCAATTTTCTATAATTTGATTTCATAACCTAGCCCCCTTAGAACATCAAGTAGGTCATTTTTTGAATCATTTTCTTGTTTAAGTAAATTAGTCAACTCAAATTGAAGTTCTTTCATTTTTGAATCATAATCTAAATCATCTTCTCTTTTAATGAACTCAATATATCTGCTAGGTACAAGGGTATAATCTTTTTCAATGATTTCACTAGCTGAAGCACTATGGCAAAACTCAGGTACATCGTTATAACTATCATCTAACCCCACTTGTCTCCAAGAATTAAATTTATCAACAATAGTTTTTCTATCATCATCAGTAAGCTCAATGTATTTCTTTTCATATGGATGTCCCATCTGTCTTAAATCCATAAATAATATCTCACCACTACGATCTCTATATGATACATCGCAATTTTCTCTATGTTCAATTCTAGCTTTTTTATTTTTATTAAGTATCCAACAAGTTACAGAAATATCTGTGGTATAAAAACAATTTCTAGGCAAAACTATAATAGCCTCTACAACATCATTTTTTATCATTTGTTTACGAATTTCATATTCGCTACCATCTGCATTTAATGCACCATTTGCCAACAATACAGCTCCAACTCCATTTTGTCCCAATTTGGAAACTGTGTTAAGTAACCATCCATAATTTGCATTACTTGTAGGAGGTATAACATATCCATTCCATCTTGGATCATCTAATAATTCAGTTGATTCTCTCCATTCTTTTTGATTAAATGGTGGATTTTCAAGCGCAAAATCAGCTTTTAAATCCTTATGTTTATCATTTAGAAATGTGTTTGCAGCTTCATCACCTAGATTTGCCGATATTCCTCGGATAGCTAAATTCATTTTACAAAGTCTTCTAGTTGTATCTGTATATTCTTGACCATATATTGATATATTTCTCTTATTACCTTTATGCTCATCAACGAACTTCATTGATTGTACGAACATACCTCCAGAGCCACAAGCACCATCATATACAATACCAGAATATGGTTGTATCAATTCACATAATAAAGCAACAACAGATTTAGGAGTATAGAATTCTCCTTTACCTTTTCCTTCTTTTAATGCGAATTCCTTTAAGCAGTATTCATAAACTCTACCGAATACATCTTTATCTTTCTCTTTTTGTAAATCTATACCATTAATTAAATCCAATAATGATGATAAGCATCCTGAATCAAGATGTAATCTAGAATAATAATTATCTGGTAATGCTCCAGCAAGAGAAGGATTTTTTGTTTCTATCTCATGTAATGCTGTATCGATTTTTATTGCAATATCAGATTGTTTTGCATTTTTCATTAAATAATTCCAACGAGCACATTCAGGAATAAAAAAAACATTATCCTTAATATAAAAAGGCATCATTTCTAAAAATGCTTGTTGATTATTATCAATCATCTTTTGTCTATGCTCAGCAAATTTATCATTTGCATATTTTAAAAATATTAAACTTAAAACAACATGTTTATATTCAGATGGTTCTACTGCTCCTCGTAATTTATTAGCAGAATCCCATATAGTTTGTTCTAAAGATTTCTCTACTTTTGCTTTTGCCATAATAATACTCCTAAAAACACAAAATTATATAACCGATATTTTCTAAAAAATCGCATTAATACAATTATAATTATAGCAAAATTAGACGTTTTTGAGAAATATTATTTAATATTTCTTATAACTTAGTTATTTTTGGCGTAAAAAAATATACAGCAAAATTAAAGAGGCGCTACATTTAAGTAACGCCTTTATCCTGTTTATTTGTTATCATCTATTTTAAGGCTAGCAAAGAAATCTTTAAAAATATCAATTTGCATCCCAGTATTGAACCATTTTTGGTTTTTTATTTTTGAGTTTTTCTTCAAAATCTAGTACTTTTGTTAATAATTGTATTATTAAAAATTTTTATCAACCTTAATAAATCCATCTTTAAAGAACGAATCAACTCGTTTCAAAAATGAATCAATCGAATCACCTTCATTATATAGATATTCTCTATAAATAGGTGTCCATTTATTTTTTTGCTTTCCTTGTAAAAATACATCATTATTCTTTGTAAAATCATACCAAGTATTCCTGATTTCTGTTTCAGCAGGACCAATATACAAAGATATTTTACAAGAATCAATTCTATTTTCAAATTCCCATACAATCAAATCTTTTATTCCACTCCATGTACCATCACCAACTAAACCAACCCTATCTCTTATTTTAGTAGATGTAAAGCGAATATATATCTTTGAACGTGTCAAACTAACTATTAATCCATCGGCTTCATATTTTTTTATGATATCGAAAATTTTATTGCTACGTTCAATTAATACTTTATTATCTTTTTCTTCGCTATCATTAGCAATCGAAATCAATAAATTAGTATAAACATCATTTAATTCAGCCAGTACATTTTTAAAATCGCTTCCTTCAGAAAGATAAACGCGATAATTCAATGACCATAAATAGCCATCTGGTAAAACCTCTCCAGAAGCTTCTTCTAAATTACTTGGTTGTCGTGTAACAATACAAATTTTATGTTTTGAATTTTGCAAATGTATTTCTGCTATATTCCTACTAAAATCCTCACATCTTAGGGCGATATAATTCTTAGTCGCAACTTCATATAGTGTTGGAATTACTTTCTTTAACTCATCAAAAAAAGAAGAATAATACTTAATTAAATATAAGTCTTTTCCGTTTAAATAATCAGAAACCTTTATTTCACCTTTGTCACCAGAGAAATAAGAATCCCTTGAAGTATAATCTATGTCCACAATTTCTGGGATATCTTCTCTATTATCGAACAAAAATCTTAATCCTAAGACATCAATTTTGAAATTTTCATCTGGAAACTTGAAGTTCCAACGTTCTTCCATAAACTTAAGTAAATTCATGCCACGTTCATAAATTGTGTAAGGTGTCCAATTCTCATACTTGGCCACTTCCATCTCGGAATAAGACCCATCTGAATATCCCTTACGACCATTTGAAGGTTTCTTCTTCAATTCAAACTCGTCGTTTTGTAATGAAGAATTAACACTTTGAGATAAAGCCAATAAATTACCTAATGAATTAGCAAGTTTATGCTGTTCTCCATCATCTTGATATTTTCTAAAATTATTTCTCCAATAGTATGCTGTTGGTTTTTGCGGGAAAATATGTTCTATTGAAATTTTATCATTATCAGGCTTTACAAATGCTTTCCAATCAGATAACTTTGCAATATTTCTACCTTCTGATAACTTAGCTTCATATTCAAATAAAAAATATTTTAATGGATACCAAGAATAGTAACCATCATCATTCGTAAAACTTCTTTCAATATCAGCCTTAAAAGACTTTAATGCTCCATCAACATTCCTTTCAAATTCAGAATTAAAGAAATCAGTTATTTCATTAATATTAATTTCTTCAAAATAAAGCTGTCTAGCATACTTATATGAATTAACACTATTATAGTTAGAATTGTATTTTGCAAGTCTGAAACATAAGAATATGAATCTTTCTATTGCTTTGAACAAATTTATTCTTTCATCTGTCGATACCTTTTTATTCATCATCGCAGCGACAACTAGTGTTCTAAAATAATTAATACCAATATGGTTTAATCTATTTATCCATTTTTGTTCTTCTACTGTAAAACAATCAGCTTCATCTGGATTATATGATAAGTACCAGTATTCTGCCACTTCTTTAAGACTATTGACATAATCAATGATTTCTTTTGGAACTAAAACATCCTGATTATCATATAGTTCAATTTGGGCTTCTTCATCATTTTCAAATTCCTTATACATTAATTGAATTTGTTCACCATATATTGCTTTAGGAGTGAATTGCCTATTCAAAAGAAACTGAATATAATCATCACCCTTATTTCTAGTATATTTATAAAATAGAGTCCAATGATTTCTTAAATATTCATCATCATCAAGTGATTTATATTTATTTCTTCCTAATTGTTTATATACCTCACGCCATGTATCATTAATACTACTCCTTAGAGTGACCTTTTCAGCTTGCGGTAATATTGAATCAGAATAAATCGTAGATAAATAAATTAATCTATTTTTTAATATTTCCAAATTTGATAATTTCTTTCCACGATTATTCATAGTTTCAAACGCAACAAAAACATCAAAATCATCATCTATATAATGAGTATTAAATTGAAGCCTATTTACCAATTTTAAATAGATATTTTCTAATCCTTCTTGTCCTTTTTCATCATATAATTGAGAAATTTTATTATCGAAATAATCTTTAGCATTTTGTAAATTTAGTGTATAAAAACTCTCATCAACTGAACCTGAATACGATTCACCTAAAATTCTATAACGTAGATATTTAAAGGACGGATTATCACATTCATAGCCGAATTTATAAGCTTTTAATAAATTAAGAGGTTTTCGTGATTTAACTATATATTTTTCTTTTATCTCATCAAGACATACACCATTAAAATAATCAATTTTATTTTCAGATGCAATATTAAGAATTGAAGTCAATAAAATTATAGATGTTGTTAATCTTTGCTGCCCGTCAACAACATGATATGGTTTATAATCACAACTTATAAGCCATCTTTCTCCTTCATCCCATGACCTAGTTTCATTTTCAGACAATAGTTTAAGTGATAGCATACCAGTATAATGATATCTATCCTTTGTTAAATTATATAGATCATCCCAAAAATCATCTAATTGATTCGTATCCCATGCATAACCTCTTTGATAATCCGGAATTCTAAATATTTTATTTTCAAATAATGCTGATAAAGATGTTAAATCTGACATTAAATCACCTACTTGTTAATCATTTCGTCATTCAATAGAATAATCAATTTTGTTCTTCAACTTGTATTATATTATAGCTTTCATCAATTTTAACTAACTCATCACTAGATAGATCGAATAAAATATACTTTTATTTTAACATTCTTTTGTTCCATAATAAATATATTATTAAATTAGAAACTGTAAATTAATTAATTATAGATTGAAAACTAAGAAACTATATAAATTTATAATGATTTAATTGTTTTAAATAAATCTTTATTCTTTTCTCTTGACCATAATCTAAATGGTTCATTAAAACTAGTAAATAAACAATCATCAGTATAGAATGGATAATTTGAACATTTATGTTTAAATCTCTTAAGTAATTCTAAATATACATCTTTGTCATTAATTACTTTTTGATGGCATGTTGCTCTCCATGCTTGGCTTGTAACCCAACCTGAATACATATCATTTAATTCAGGCACTAAAAAATTAATAACTCCTCCTATACCAACTGCTTCAAATGGATTTCTTCCTTCAGCTGGATATTCACAAATTAATATATGGCAAAATAGATGTTCTAAATAATCACAATATACTATATTTTCAGCTAATTGCCATTCAAAAGGATTATTTTTAGCAAAATTAGGATCACCAAGCATAATAGCATGATCTTCATATTTATGATGTGCTAATAATCCTTCTTTTGTTCTAGTAACTTTTGAATTCTTATTCCATGACTTAGTAAAGTAATCTGCTTTTCCTATTCCATATTTATTCTGTAAATAATCACAGTATTCTCTATATGTCATATTTTTAACTTTATTATATTCTTGCATATCCATAATTATAGTTCCTCCTCAAAATATTTATCATAAATATCATTTCTAATTACCTTTTGTAAATAGTTAAATGTTTTTTCATAGTTTGGTTTATCATTTGACCAGAATACAATTCCTTCTCCAATCAATGCTTTTAAAACATCACAATTCTCATCAAAATCTCTTATCTTAGATTTTATGATAGAATACTTCTCTAAATATTCTTTTGGATTCAAGTAGACTGGTAACTTATTATATTTTGTATTCTCAACATCACTTGAAACAAACTTACAAATGTATTTTATTTTTTCACTTCTTAAAAGAATCTCAATTAAATCTCTGGTTTTATAATGAAATTTTGAGTTTAAATCAATACTATTTCCCCATGATTGCTTTAGTTCTTTTTTTATTTCAAATAAAACATCGGAATCTAAATATTTTTGACCCACAATTGTTTTGTCTGACAATTCATATTCATAACTTACTTGCAAATGTTGACAAAAATAATCGAATTCATCTGAAGTAACTGAATCATATGGTTCTTTATTATCAAGTATTTGTTCAATGTACCAACCAAATTTTGCATCAGCTTCAAATATAATATCTAAATCCCTATCTCTTAAATTTTTAAAATTCTTAGGATCATCTATTGCAACTAAGCCATAACACCAATCATTACCATTTGAGTCTTCTTTAGCATAAAATTGATCCAATGATACTCCAAACATTTTAGCTAAAAATACCTTTTTCTCTCTTGATATTGATTCTCCAGCTTTCCATTTAGCAATAGTGGTTGAGGTAACGTCAAATATATCCTTAAGATCATCAATTTTCATTCCTTTTAACCATAAACAAAACTCAATATAATCCCACTCTTTATACTCTCTATTATTAAAATAATCATCTAGTGAATAACTCATTAATGTTCACCTCCAATAGAAATCAAATATTCTTCATATGATAATTTTCTTACTTCATCAAGTAATTCATCAATAACACTAATATTATTAGGAATATTAATACTAATTCTTTTAGCCCCAATATCCTTTAAAGCTTCTTTTACCATACCACTAATATTCTTCATACTATATATGCAATTAATTACTACTTCATCAAATTGATTAATATATGCTTTTATAGTTTCTTTATCTTTTAACAATTCTAAAACATCTTCAATTATGATTATTTGTGGAAGATAATGCTTATCAGGTGAAAAATCTATTTTCTTTTTAAATTCAAAGTACTCTTCCTTCATATCGGTTTTATTCATTTTATATTTGTAAGATAAACCTCTTCTTTTTTTCATATCTTCATCAACTAATTTCCAGAAAGAATCATAATCAACCCTACTACTACGTGCACCACCATCTTCATCATAATGTCTTTGTGATAATGCAACTTTAAAATAGAATCTAAGCTTTTCATCCTCTTTTTCTGTTAGATATGAGAACAATTTCTTTTGTAATAAATAATTAATTTCTTCTTTAAAATCTTTCTGCTTGTTAAATTCCTCAATTGTAATCCAATCATCCTTAAATTTATCCTTATAGAACGAAGGATAAAATTTGTCTAACAAATCCAATTTATTGATATTGGAATTAATAAATAAATTGTTATATTCGTTATTCTTTATATTTAATTGAGCATTTGGTAAATATAATTCTTCCATACTAACATTAAAAATTTTTGATAATTTAGAAAGATCTTCTAATGTAGGAAGACGTTCACCTGTTTTCCATTTTTTTAACAATTCAAAATAACTATCTCCTAATTTAGAAACCACATCATTTGCTGTAAAACCATTTTCTTTTATTAATTTCTTAAGATTAGAAGAAAAACCTTCTCTATCTTCTTTAAAGTAATACATTTCTCTTAGCATAATACCTGAAGCTCCTTTATTCTATTTTTCTTTAAAATATAATTGACTCTTTCCATCCTACTTGAGAAAGATTTTTTATATTGTTTAAAACTTGATTCCAGATGACTAACATCTAATTCACAAATTATTAAATCTTTTTTTGAATGAGCCTTAATATACTCATTATTCTTGAATGATTCTAACTCATTAAGATAATCCTCATAATTTATTTCTTCCACGAATGTAATTGCATTCTTTAGATGTTTCTTAACTTTTGGTCTTTTTAAAACTATTTGAGCAGCATCATGTGCTGTTTTAGCATAAACAGGAAATGCTACTTCTAAATAATTCCCTTTTCCTACATGACCACATTTTGCATAAACTAAATAATAATTGATATTTTCCATTTTTTGCTTCCTCCTGTCTTTTACACTTTCATTATAGAAAACTGATGTTACAACAAGAAGTCCCACAAAAATGGTACCTTTAGTTAATTATAGCATTTTTATAAAACTATTTGTACCCAAAAGAAAAAAAGAGCCAACATTAAAGTTGACCCTAAATTCTATTCGTAATATCTATAATTTCCATTTACATTTATAAAATTCATACCATAGATTTTCTTTAATATTACTTCATTAACTATAGACGAATCACCATATGTTAATACATTACCATCATCAATAATAATTACATTTGTTTTTGCTTCTATTACTTGATTTGGATTATGTGTGGTAAATATTATTGTTTTACCTTCATTAACTAGTGATTTCATTAAATCTAATACTTTATATTGATTACCAAAGTCTAGTGATGCTGTTGGTTCATCAAATATTAATATTTTAGATTCTTGTATTAGTGCTCTACAAATACATACTAATTGCTTTTCTCCACCACTTATTTTATTTATATCTTTATCTAATAAATGTGTGATTCCACATTTTTCAGCATTAGAATAAATGATATTCCAATCATCTTCTTTTAATCTACCATTTATTCCTAAATATGGATTTCTACCAAATGATATAAATTCTTCAACAGTGTAATCAATATTAATAGTTGTATTTTGTTGAATATAAGCTACCTTCTTAGCTAATTCTTTACTAGATAAATCATTTAAATTAGAACCATCAATTATTATTTCACCTGATTCAATTTCATTAAAGCCTAATAATGAATCTAATAGTGTTGATTTACCAGAACCATTTTTTCCAAGTATAGCTGTTAATGTTCCTTCTTCTATATTTAAAGATAAATCTTTAATTACAGGTTTATTTTTAACATAGGAAAAAGATATATTTTTTACTTCTATTATGCTCATCGTATCTCTTTCCTCCTTTTATAAATTGCAAATATGAATAAAGGAGTTCCAAGAATACCTGTAATAACACTTAGTGGTATTTCATTTGGAGCTAAGCTTCTTGCTAGCATATCTACTATAACCATAAAAATTGCTCCTATAAGCATTGATATTGGTATTAGCTTCTTATTATTGCTGCCAATTAATAAACGCGTAATATTAGGAATTACAAGGCCTATCCAACCTATTGTTCCTGATACCGAAACTGATATAGCAGTTAGTACTGTAGCTACTACAATTAATAATACAAAGTTAATCTTATAATTTACACCTAATGATTTAGCTTCCTTTTGACCTAATGATATTATGTTTAATCTCCATGATAAAACTATAGTTATAATTGAACATACAACTACAACTGGTAATAAAACATAAAAATCATCCATTGTTACTTTAGATAAATCTCCTAGTAACCAGAAAGTCATTTCAGCTAATTTCATTTCGTTATCAGCTAAATACTTTATTAATCCAACAAGTGATGACATTACGCCACCAACTGCAAGACCAGCTAATATCAATATTACATTTGATTTATTCTTAAATGCTTTAGCAATTAATAATGTTATAAAGACTGTTACAAATCCAACTATAAATGCAAATACACTAATCATTGCTGTTGAAAAACCAAGTAGTATAGCGAAGCAAGCACCAACACTTGCTCCACTTGAAACTCCAAGTAAATCTGGAGATACTAACCTGTTATTAAATGAGCTTTGATAAATAGCACCAGATAATGTTAATGCAATACCAACTAATACTGCTATTAGTGTTCTTGGTAATCTTAAATAAAGCATTACATTATACGATGTTTGATCTATTTGCTGACCTGTAAAGAATTTAAACACTTCTGTAAATGAAACATCATATCTACCAACGCACATCGAAGTAAAGAATGCAATAATTAAAAGGACGCTTAATACCACTAATAAGATATTAATTTTTTTATTTTCGCCCTTTATCTTATCCATTTACCATTACTTCTCCTGCTTTTGATAATCCTTGATACATATTATCGATATCTTGATTTGTCAAATCATAATTAAAGTATTTCTTAATATAATTCTTTGTTTCTGTATACTTATCAAATTGATAATCATTGAATAAGCTTGCAGTATATTTAAGCATTAATGGTGTTTCGCATGAAACATTCTCGATGCCTACCATACAAACTGGAATTCTATATACTCTATTATTAGTTACACAATCAAGACTTGACCATACACTTGATGCATTTAGTTTATTTACTAAATCATTTTGGTATGCTCCACCAATCATCATCGCATATGGATTTAAATTAACCATTTCTTCATCTGATACTTTATGAACATTTAACACTTCATATTTTTCAGTAGCTAATTTTACATTACATACATCATAGATTCTTGAAATCATGGAATTACCACCATCTGAATAATATAATCCTTTTGATTTCTCACCATTCACATAATATACAGCTTTATCTGAATTAGTTGTTCCACACTTAGTATTAATGTCACTAATTGTATCTTTAACATCTTTAATCCAAGCATCAGCTTTATCCTTAACATTAAAGATATCTCCAATTAATTTAGCTGTATCATATACTTCATCATCAAATGCACCTGTTGGTGAATATTGATGTACTGCAACTACTGGAATACCTGCATTTCTAAATGAATCAGCATTTTCAGTATCTTGAATGATTACTAAATCAACTCCATCTTGTAGTAATTCTTCTGCAGATACACTATATGAATATGCTTTAAAATCTTTAGCCTTTGGATATAATTCAGTAGTCCATGTATTATAAGTAAATGATCTATATGTTCCTTTAATCTTATCACCTAGACCAAATGAAATCATGAAGTCTGTTGCAGATTGTGATATACAAGCCACATTTTTAACATCCTTTTTGATTTCTACAGTTTTACCTTCCATATCAGTTACAGTAACTGTATCACCTGTATTTCCTGATTGACAACCTGTAAGGCAGATTGCACCTAAACCTAAAACTCCGAATAATGCAAATATTTTTTTAACCATAATTACCTTCCTTTTCATTGGATATTATTATTGCTTAAATCATCTACTGAAATTGTTCTATCATGATAATCATCATATTCTTCTTTAGAACATTCTTCATAGATATCTTGAACATCGTAAATTTGATAAATAGGATCAATGTCTCTAATCATTTCTTCATGTTCTTGACATGCTTCTAATGATTCAGTCATTACATAACCTAGACATTCATCAACTATTTCATCAGTACCTTTATTTTTAATAATTTGTGTTAATTTATAGTATTTCAAATTAATAACCTTTCAATAAATTAGAAATGCATGGAGGATATAACATATCAATGTTATACCCATCCAACTATTAAATTATTTTTGAAATGTGCCTATTTACTTAATTATATCACATTTACTTCATTTTTAAATTCTTCGATTAGTACTTTCATTTCATCAGGACCTATATGTTCTGATTTCTTTAATTTATCAAATAAGAATTCTATTAAGTTTTTGTTTTCATTAATGATGTTATTAGCTAGCTCTAAATATTCATCAAAGCATTCAACTCTAACATCACTATCTGAAGATTGTTTAACTGGTGCTGCTATCGGTCTTCGTCTACCATTCATTGAGAATATATACTTAGTACCAAGCATACCTGATACAGCCATTTCAGTTATAATCTCTTCGAAGTTTTCAAAGTCTCCAGAATTACCTGTATAAGCTTGACCCATAAATATCTTTTCTGCTGCATAACCACCAAGGGCTACTATAGCTTTATTCTTACATTCTTCGTAAGATAGTATCTTATATGAATCTCTACCATAGATAGGTCTTATATGACCTTCTACATTACCAATTCTTTCAACTGATACTTCAGAAACATTATTATTTAATTTATATTCGCAGATAAAGTGACCAAGCTCATGATAGCATACTTGATCTATTGATGTTCCATGGTCTCTTTTTCTTATTCCTTTGAATAAAATTGTAGGAATAATATCATAGAAATCACTATTAGATGCTTTATCTTTATTGGTTGATACTGCTTGTAATAATGTTTCATTTACTAATGTCTTTAAGTCAGCTCCACTAAATGTATTAGTTCTAATCGCTATTTCTTTGTAGTCAACATCAGTTAATAATTTATTATCTTTTGAATATAATTCTAAGATTGCTTGTCTTGCTTCTAAATCAGGCAAATCAAAATCTATATGTTTATCCATTCTACCTGATCTAAGTAAAGGCATAGGAATACGATAATAATCATTTGTAGTAGCTATTGTTAATATTCCTTCTGAATTCTTTACTCCATCAATTTCAGTTAACAATGTTTTAAGCATTGTTCTTGTGAAATCCGACATGTAATCATATGAACATACTAGTTCATCTAATTCATCAATGAATACAATCGCAGGAGCATTTTCTCTAGCTTTTTCGAATAAGTCTCTTAAATTAGTGATACTCTTTTCTTGAGAATCATCTTCCATAGCTTCATATTCGAATAATGGAACATTAGCTTCAGCTGCTATAACTTTAGCCATTAATGTTTTACCAACACCAGGCATTCCTGATAATATTAATCCCTTAGGGATAGAAACTCCTAATTCTTTTAAAGAATCATAGTTCTTGAATAAGTTAATGATTTTTACTGCTTCTGCTTTCTCTTCAGCATAACCAGCAATACTATTTAAAGAAAATTGATTAATTTGATTTGTTGTTAAATTCTGCATGTTTTACCTTTCTCTTAATTAATATGCGCATTCTAGTCTCTTTGACTGAACAAATAAATTTACTCTTCTCCTTGAATATTTTTGTTTATCACCTCTCATGTAGCGTGTTTCAGGACGAATCCTGTCTTGAATCAAAGGCATAATCTGATTCTGTTGATGTCTAGAATTACAACATAGATATGGATCTTGCTTATTTTCTGCAATTTGATTTAAGAATCCTTCATAGTCCGTTTTGACACAGTCCAATATAGCATCAATATGGTTGTGTTTAACTCTTGGAATGTCTCTTGCAATCTTTGCAGCCTCTCTACCATTCTCTGCTTCAACTGGGAACCAAATTGGCATAAAACACCTACGTCCTAAGTGTCCCGCCTTACATAATACTAAATAATATGCCATAATATCACCCTCCTTAAGATGCAAAAATCCCCAACTTGTGGGGATTAGTTTATCGTGCCATTTTGTGGCAGTCATAAGAGTATCTAAATTTCAAGTTTTATATTATATAAATATAATATAGATTTTTGTTTTACGTTAGTATTTAATCTAATTTATATTCAACCCTAATTCTTTTACCAAATAAGAATTGGTCACCATTAGAATCTTCAATTATTACCGCTGTAGGTTGTTTCTTAATATATATTTTTCCAAATATATTAATATCACCATCTTTAGATTCTACTAACTTAGATAATGCTTCATATTTTGTTTCAGAATTTATAAAACATGCATTGAAGTTTTCTTCTTCCTTTTGTTTTAAGAAATATAATAAATACCAATATAGTGCATAATCCTTCTTACTACTTAACTCTTTTAATATAAGTTTTATAGTTTGTGGGCTTTGAAGTTTTCCTCCAATTTCCTTTTCAGCTTTAGCATATATTCTTGATATATCATCTTTTACTAATTTAGTATTACTATCATCAAGGTCATTAATCTTCATTATTTTATTTAATTTATTGATTTCATTTTGTGTATTCTTTAATATCTCTATAACAGCATTCTTATTATCATAATGTTGTTTTGAAGCTTTTTCAGTTTCACATATTAAATCTAATAAATCAATCTTGTTACTTCCTCTTGATGTTTTCTTAATTGATATATCATTTAAAGCCTTAGAAAGATTATCTATTGATGTATTATAATATCTATATTTTTCAGGTTTATCTTCATTTAATAATATCATTGGTTTTTGTTTATATTCATCAGGAATTCTTGCCTTTATTTCATTAATAATCGAAGATACATTAATACCATAATCTCTTTTAGCTTTATCAATTTCTGCGCCTGATAATACAGCTAATTTAGCTATTTCTTTATATATTACAGTATGATCTTCATTATTATTAATCTTCTCCCATAAGATACTATTAAGCCATTGAGATAAATTAACAATATCACCAATCTTGTTATTTTGGATATTATAATCAATTACACTTAAATCGGATTCTTCTATCTTAGTTACTTCAAGTCCGCATGTTGGAACCTTGAATTTATCATAATGCAATCTTGCTTTTTCATTAATGTATTTGTTATTAGTAACTAATACACTATCTGAATCATAATCACATCCATTTAATCTTTGTTGAATATTTTCATCTATAGCATTAATACATATGATTTGTCTTGTAAGATTAAACCACTTCTTATATTCTTCATAATGCTTATTATTTCCTATAAGAATATTGCCCATAGTAATATGAGGATTTCTTTCACATGTTAATTCTTCTCCGTTTTTGAAGAATGTTGTCATTACTTCTCCAGGATGTATTAATGATATAGGATTATTTCTATCAAACTTCTTAATAGTTTCAAGTAACAATTCATAACCATTACCAAATAGATAAGCATATGTACCATTAACTAAAAGATTACCTTTTTTCATTTTAGAAAGATAACTCTCTACTAAATCTGTAACATAATCAGAATATAATTTTGTATTTATAAAATCTTTATTTATTCTAAAGAATGCACTAGTTAATATTGATTTAATTGCTAATAAGCTAACATTTGATTCTGACATCTTTTTATTATGATTTACGTTTGATTCTAAATGAAATCTTACTATGTCAGGATCATTTTTTAGTTTAGTTAAATAATCTTTTTCATCTGCTATTAAATCTTTAATATCTTCTTCTTTAAAATTTAAAGTGTTTATTAATTGGTAATTTGTAGATACCATATTACCATTAAAATAATGTGTTGGTTTATCAAATTTAATTATTCCAAATGTACTATCTACATTTTTAACCCATTCTTCAAATGAACTAAATTTAAGATATTTCAAGCTACTAGTTGTTATAACCATTTTAATATCTTCAACTTTAGTCGCTAAGGTTTTACCATTTAATTGATTAATATCTTTGATATTATTAGCTTTAAAGAATTCTTGTAATTTAGTGTTAAATACACATGACTTGAAGAATCTATTTCTTAAATAAAGCATTCCTTGGTGTTTATAATGACCTTGGAATAAACTCTCATCAAGTAATCCTTCACCATCCCATATGTTATTCTTAATTGTTGTTTTTTCTTCTTTAGCAATAACATCATTTTTTTGCTTTTTAACATTAATACATGAATCCTTAAACTCATATTCAAAATCATCAATTAAAAGGATATTTTTAGGGTTTATTTCAATTGTTCCAATAATACCTGATAAAGATAAGGCCTTATATGCTTCAAATGAAACTAAGTCATTTTTGATTAAATCAGAGCTTTCGTCTAAACCGCATAAAGTCCACTTATTCATCGAATCATATAAAGACTTTTTAATGAATAAGCATTTACCTTCTCTAGATAAACCACTACTTCGTTTATATCTTACATATTCAATTTTAGAATCTTCAAATTGAAGTGTAAAACCCTTATATATTTCTTTTCTTAACTGCTTGGTATTTAAATTTGTATCACCAGTTCTAGAAAAAGAAACATTTATTATATCTTTTGTATAATCAAATTCATTTCTTGTTTCTACAATAAAGTCTTTTTTATGAGACTTTTTAAGATATATCAAGTCTAATGAATTTGTTAATATTGATTTATATTTTTTATTAATATCTTTTATATCATTAGAGTATATCTCATATGCTTCTAATGATAAGATTCTAATATCATTCACTCTACCACCACCATTAGTAAGAATCTAAAACGCAGAATATATTTTGATTATACTGGATTCCTATCCCCATAGTCCAGTAATCAACCTATCTACTTTTTAAAATCTTTAAAGAAATCTGCAAACATATCACCTAAAGATGCTGATGCTTTATTCTCGTTTTGTTCTTTCATCATTAAAATATGACTTTCAATCCATTGGTTTGGTTCATACTTTTTTATCATATTTTCTACAGGATTCATATTATCTAATTCTTCATTAGTAACACCCATTTTGGATATAAAATCAGAATATTTAATTATATTAATTTCGCCTTTTTCTTGTTTTTTTAAGGCAAACTTATATCTTACATCTTCTACATCGATAACATCATCTGTAACGAATATATCGCATCCCATTACTTTTGAACAATATATTCCTCCAGCATCAGTTACCTTCTTAAACAAGTTAGTAGCTCTTACCATTTGCTCTTCTTCAAGTTTTCTAGAAAAACAGAATGTTTTATTATTAACAAATTCAACAGGTTTTGCTTCTTGTTTTATATAATATTTAGTTAATTTAAAGCTAGATAATACTTGGATTTGTTCATCCTTATCAGCTGTTAATCTATAATCTTTAAACTCATCTGTATTATGCTTCTTTAATAATTCATCAATGTTTAGCTTTAACTCATCACAAATATGCTTACAAATGTTCATTGTACTCTTTGCATCACTTAATGAATCATGTTGATCATCTTGTTTTCTAAGATTTAATAATTCACTGGCATTACTTAGTGATATTCTTCTGTTAAAACTAAATTCTAAATCAAATATTTGCTGAATGTCATAATATTTGAAATTAATTGGTGGTAATTCATAATATAATAATTCAGTCAATATATATCTAACATCATTATCAGTTGAATAACCAATTACAGTTGTATTTGAATCTTCTAATAATGATTTTATTTTATAATAATGTTCAGGAAATTTTTCTTGTTGTCTAAAGAATTCTTCTGGATATTTTAATTCTATATCAACTTGTGTTTTCCTGCCTTTTAGCTTAAATCTTCCAGATGGATTAATAAATATATCTTCCTCTGTTATAATATTAAATTTTTCATCAGTAATTACATAACCTAAGCTACATACTTTACTTGATTCTACATATGAATTTGAACATTCAATATCGAAAAATAAATATTTAATAATACCAACTCCTCGATTACTAATTAATCTAAATATATTTCATATTCAACTCTAGAGCCTTTTACTCTTTGAGCATGAAATCTTTTGCCATTTGCTTTCCAATGTGGAAAGTTATCAGCTTTTTCTTCGTTTGTATCACAATGGCAAATTATGATATTTTCTAAAACATCTAGTCCACCTTGTGATAATGGTCTAATATGTTCTATTGTTGGGAAATAACCACTTTTAGGATTGCCGCAAGCAGATTTCATAATTTTTCTACCTGCATAATCTCTAACTTCTTTTGCATTACCAAAAAAAATATCCCACAATTCTTTTATATTATACTTTGACATTTTAATATCACTCTCTTTCGTTCAATTTATCTTTGTATAAATCTACAAATATTTGAGCAAATTTTAATGTCTCGTAATTACGTTCATAGTTATAATCTTTTTTATTTAATGCTGTTATTTTATTATTCAAATAATTATTTAGTTCATCACCTAATTTGATAGTTTTATCTAAATCGTATGTATCTATAAATGCACCTATGTTTCCTAATACTTTACTATTCTCCCTATATCTATCTGACATAGATGTCCAATGAACAAGTACAAATAAGATTTCATCTAATGGATTACCTATTGAACACTTAGACCAATTAATCACACCCTTGATGTGATTATTAACAAGAGATACATTATCTAAAGTTAATTCATTATGAAGATACACTTTTCCATTACCTAATTTTTTCTTTGCCAAATAATGAAATTGCTTAAGGAATAATGCAATATCAGTAATTAAAATATTATTATCCCTATAATATCCTCGAGTTTCATTTGGTTCAAAGAAATCCAAAACATCAATATTTTTTTCTGTATTATGTTCATAAAGTTTAGGAATCATTTCAAATGAATTCTCAGACATATATTTTAACATCTCATATTCAACATCATTATTTGAAGCTGTTAAATATAATTTACCATCTTTTACTTGATAAATTCTTTTGCCAAATCTCATTGATTCCTTAAATTCCAAATCATATAAAGGATTTGATAATACATCTACTGCTCTTCTTACTGAAACTGGAGTCTCTGGCAATAAAGGTAATTCGTACTTAATTACTTGCCCTACAACAATCCAATCAATACTAATAATTCCTTTTCCATCAATCTTAAATTGTTCTTCGTAAATTTTTAAATGATCCACGATTTCTTTGTTTAAATAATATGATTTATTAAGTATTGTACATAACTGATTTTCATATTTTAAAGGTTCTTTTAAACCAACATTTAATATAGAATTGATTATCATATTAGCAAATAATCCATTTTTAATTGCCATTTGAAATTCAGCATGATTCACTTCATTGATAGATATCTCTTCAACTTCGAATAGACTATTCAAAATATTATTTGTGTTTAAAATTGGTCTAGCAAACTCTTCTGTCTCATATATGTTTTTATTATCATAAAAAGACATCCTAATTAATTTATATGGATCAAATAATTTTTTGAATAGAACTGCATCATCAATTCTGCATATAAGATTTAAAATTTTATTAGGTAATGATTCTAAATCATTTGTGTAATAGTATCTAAATGAGCCATCAAAATTACTCTCAAATACTGTATTATCTAATAAATACCTTAAACAATTAATTGATGAATACTCTAATACATAATCAATAAAGTATTTCCCAAATTCATCTTCATGATGAAATATTGAATCGTCTTCTTTTGATTCAGCTAAATCAAATTCCTTTGTTTTATCATAATCATTTGCATAAGCAATAGTTCTTAAAGTATCATACTTAAGTTCAACCTCAGCATTTGATTCTGGATCTATCATATCAATGAATTTCATATTTAATACTTTTTCTAATGCAACAATATATTTATTAGGAAACTCTCTTGTCCCTTCAATCATTGAATAATAATTCTTATTCTTTTGAACAGCTTCAATTGCTTTACCTCTATCACCTAAAATAATAGATTCTACTCTAATCATTAAATCAACAACACTATCAAAGCCTTTTTGCTTTATTACTTCTAAAAACTTTTCTTTACGAGTCATTTTAATTCACTCCTTTTGTAGCTACACCTATATTTTAGCACCCACAAAAAAGAATGACAATATTTCGGTATTCATATTTGAAACTTTTAGTATTCAAAACAAAAATCGCATTTGAAAACATCAATTTTAAGATTTGAATACTCAAGTAATCAAAGCATCATACAAAAATAAAAAAACCGCCTTGTTAAGCGATTTTTCTATCTTTCTAATAGTATTTCTAAAATCAAGCACCCAAAACCAGCATATAGCTTAGTGTGTTCGACATTGTTTACTAATGGCGGAGCAAGAGGGATTCGAACCCTCGCACCAGTTACCCGGTCTACTTCCTTAGCAGGGAAGCCTCTTGAGCCTCTTGAGTATTACTCCATACCAAGTACGCTATTTCATTATAGCGTAATAAAGGTTCAATGTCAACGAAAAAAAGCATTAATTAAAGTAATAAGCATGGCTTCTGAAGCCATGCTTATTTGAATTAGATTGCTTTTAATTTTTCTTCGATTTCCTTTTCTATTTCAGGATTATCTAATAAATATTGCTTAGTATTTTCTCTACCTTGACCAATCTTAATTCCATTGTAGCTAAACCAAGCACCACTCTTGTGGATAATATCTAATTCAGAAGCTAAATCTACGATTTCTCCTTCCTTAGAAATACCCTTACCATAGATGATTTCTACTGAAGCTGTTTTAAATGGTGGAGCCACCTTGTTCTTTACAACCTTTATATTAGTAATATTACCTAATACATTAGATCCGTCCTTAATTGCTTCACCCTTTCTAATTTCCATTCTAACAGATGCGAAGAATTTTAATGCTCTACCACCTGTTGTAGTTTCAGGGTTACCAAACATTACACCAACCTTTTCTCTTATTTGGTTAATGAATATTGCAACACAATTAGTCTTAGAAATTAAGCCAGACATTTTTCTCATTGCTTGGCTCATTAATCTAGCATGTAATCCTACGTGATTATCACCCATTTCGCCATTTAATTCAGCTTCTGGTACTAATGCTGCTACTGAGTCAATTACAATGATATCAACGCTTCCTGACTTAATTAGAGCTTCTGCAATCTCAAGTGCTTGTTCACCTGAATCAGGTTGAGATAAAATTAGATTTTCAGTATCTACACCTAAATTCTTAGCATATACAGGATCTAAGGCATGCTCTGCATCTATAAACGCTGCATAGCCACCTTCCTTTTGTGCATTTGCAATTGCTTGTAATGCGAATGTGGTTTTACCTGAAGATTCAGGTCCATAAATTTCGATAATTCTTCCCTTAGGGTAACCACCAACACCTAAGGCCTTATCAAGTGAAATTGAACCAGTAGGAATAACCTCAACCTTACGGTCTACGTTATCGCCAAGACGCATTACTGCGCCCTTACCGAATTCTTTTTCGATTTGCTTCATTGCCGCCTCTAGGGCTGCTTTTCTATCAATTTCAGCCATTTTAAAATATACCTCCTATATAAACATAGACATGAAAATCCAAAATTTTGGAAAAAATTTTAAAAAAAGTTAAAAAAAGTTGATTTTTTTACTAAATTGACTCAAAAATTATCTTTCTAGCACTATAGACGTATCTAGCACCAGATATTACTGTAAATAGAATTCCAACATACATTAATACCATTCCTATGTATCCAAATACTAATGCACCATTAAAATTAACCTGCCATAGGAATAAGAATACTAACGCAAACATAGTAATAAATGTTTTAGTTTTACCAAATATATCTGCAGCAATAGTTACGCCCTTTCCTGCAGCAATAAATCTAACTCCATCTACTACTAAATCTCTACATAAAATTAAAATTAAGCCCCATGCAGGTAAGAACCACCAATACTCAGTATTATGCATTTGAAGGCATAAAATAACCATCGCACTTGTAACAAGCATTTTATCAGCTAAAGGATCAGCAAATTTACCAAATGTCGTTACTAAATTATATTTTCTAGCAATCTTACCATCTAAAAAATCAGTAATTGAAGCTATGGCAAAAATAATTAAGCAAATAAAATTTGAAATAGTCAAATTATTAAAAATACAATGACTATTTAAATATGGTATGAATGCTATTACTACCATCACAGGTACTAATATTATTCTTAGCATTGTAAGCTTATTAGGTAATGTCATAAAATTCACTTTCTTTCTGTTTATTCAACAAATTAATTATATCATAATTAAATAATTTTATTCAATTAATAAATCATCCACATTATTAATATAATAATATGAACCAAATAAATCCATAAAATTATTATTAATTAAAAGCCTCATATTCTTTAAATGTATATTAGAAGCATTTTCTATTGAAACTGCCTCTGTCTTTCTTTTTATTAAATATTCATCCTTATAATATGGTCTTAGATCATGATTTCCCTTTTCAAAATCAGTTTGGGATTTTAATTCTAAGGTAATATTTTCTAGATTAATATTAGATATATTCTTTTCACCATAAATGAATATTCCATTTTCAGATATTATATCAACATTTTTAATATTAACATTTTTAATATATCCTGTATTAATATCTTCTTTTCTTCTTACTGCACTAATAAATATAGGCTCTCCCTTACCCCACCATTCAAGCGGATGGAATCTATGGGTTTTAATATTAATATCAGATATATCTATATTATAAATATTTCCCATATCTCTTAATTGAAATGATATACCTCTATTAGTATCTAATATTTCAATATTTCTAATTGTAATATCATGAATATCTCCACAGGTCTCACTACCAAATTTAATAGCTGCACTTGTAGATTTAAAAATACAATTTTCTACTAAAATATTTTGTGTATCACCATATTGCATATTACCTTCAGTTGATTTGAACACTACGCAATCATCTGCTGATTCAATATATGAATTCCTAATAATAATATTTCTTGAATGATCAGGATCTATTCCATCAGTACAAGCAAATTTTCTATTATTTTTAATACTAATATTATTAATTAATCCCTTATCACAGCCAATTAAATGAATAGTCCAAAATCCACTTCTTTCAATATGAATTTTACTTAATTCAAAATCATAACAATCTAAAAAATAAATTAATGGAACCCTAGGATAAAATTTACCATCGATATGATGATCATTTTGCTTACCATAATATATTTCCTCATTACCATCTATTAATCCATAACCTGTAATCTTTATATTTTTTTGCTGATATGCATAAATAAAGAATTTAGTAGGAGATCCGTTATAGCTACAATCCTTATATGTAGGTATATCTAGCTCCTTGGGTAATTCATTATCTAGGTAATTAAAGTCAGAAATATTATCTGATGCTAATAATATAGAATTAGCTTCTAAATGTAATTCTACATTTGAAAGTAAATTAATCATTCCACTTCTATAAATTTTATTAGCACTAAATATTAATCTTCCTCCACCATTTTGATTCAAATATTTTATTGCCTCATTAATACCTTTTGTGGCATTATCATAATCATTTATGTAATTATCAACTAAAATATCCATAAAATAGCTCCTTTATTATAATTATTAATAATTATTTTTTAAAATTTTTACTTGCACTTAAATACTTTATTTGTTATAATTGTTGTTGCATGCGATAGCGGAGGTGAAATCATGGCAAATATTAAACAACAAATTAAGCGTATCCGTACAAATGAAAAGGCTAGATTAGCTAACCAATCATTTAAATCATCA
>Ga0310694_10000799_pt1 | contig 39470 bp, 48 predicted proteins | sample 174DNAGHGhighgp2_FD_203884 | JGI IMG/M metagenome (GOLD analysis project Ga0310694, IMG submission 203884) | Sheep rumen microbial communities from Palmerston North, Manawatu-Wanganui, New Zealand - 1742 DNA GHGhigh gp2 (v2) (version 2) | ecosystem: Host-associated > Mammals > Digestive system... | reverse complement strand
ACATTATGATGACCCGATACACTCACGACCAAGATTACTTGAACCCGCTGTTCGGAAATATCTACAACGGCGAGTCCATGTTGGTGAAGAACGAAATGGCCCACTCCCTGCTTGACTTCATTCTGAAGGACGACAGGAGTTATTCCATTCCACTCCGACCCCAAAGCGTCGTGCTCGGGAGTTTGAAGAACCCGGTACTCCGTGCTCTCTTTTCTCCCAAGTTGAACTACCGTGGGTTCTGTATGGAAGTTGACGATGGGACGAGGATTGACCTCTACCGTCTGGCACCGGAAGCCAAGCCCGAACAACTGAACTACGCCAGTACGACAATCCAGTCGTGGTTTGACGATATTCGGTTCGTGTCTGGGCGCGGTGATAACTCCCTCACCACGAAACTCCCTCTCGAAGTAGTTCAAAGGAAGTTCGAGGAACGGTTGTCTGAATTGGATGCCCGCTCCACCGACCTGCGTAGCCGCGACTCCGTTAAGTTGGAAAAATGTGAGTGCTGCGGTCTGCGAAGCGATGATTTGTTTACTGAATATGTGTTGCCGATGTGCGTCAAGTATGACATTCCGGTACACGACAGTGAACAATTTATCGAGGTCGGAAATGAGCCATAACTATGGACTCCCGTACAAAGGATCCAAAAACAGTATCGCCGAACGCATCGTCCAGTGTCTCCCCAAGGGTGGGAGATTTCTGGATGCTTGCTGTGGCGGCGGTGCTATCTCTCACGCGGCGTATCTGTCAGGCAGGTACGCTTCTATTACTGGGTATGACATCAACAAATCCATCATTACCCTACTGAATGCAGTGATGGTCGAAGGTGGGAAGATTGACTACGAGCATTTCCCGCTCATCACGATGGAAGAATTTTACGAAGCGAAACAACGCTGGGACGACGGCAACCTGAATGATGCAGTTATCCGCTACACCGCTTCTTTCGGGTTCAACGGTCAAGATTACCTCTGGGGTAAGGACCGGCTCCCGTACAAGTATCTGATGCAGAAGGTCGTATCGCTGCCCACGAAGTTCGAACGGCGTGAAGCACTCCGCGACCTCATCAACACCCTCAATGCAGCGAAGATTCCTTACGATTCCACGGAGTTCAAGAATCTGGCCCATCTGGAACAGGTGCAGAATCTCCACAGAATCAAACTGGTGGAAGACGAACTGGAATGTGCCCGCGATGCAATAGGGACCACGCTGGAGTTCAGGGTCTCCAGTATGTTCGACATCAACTTCGAAGCCTACGATGTCATCTACTTCGACCCGCCGTACAAGTCCGCGCAGAAGCGATACAATCACAAGGATTTTTCTTTCCTGATGTTCAGGGCCCTCCTGAATGTTCTCCGCGAAACGGGGAAAGCCGTCTTCGTCTCTGAATACGAGAACCCGGACCCGGAACACTTTATCGAAGTCGCGAATTTCAAGAAACTCTCAACCCAGTCCGCGCAGGTGAACAAGACCGTCACCGAGCGACTGTTCTTTGGTGGAACCGCCGATGATTACAAAAAACTTACTAACAGGGACATTTCACAGCCCGCTGACCTCGGACAAGACGACAGCGAAGACACAGTATGTGACGATTCTCCGGACGGAATACGACCGGCTGCTGGAGGAGAACAGTGCCCTGAAACAGATGCTGGAATTGACCCATCAAACCAATCAAACCAAGGAGTAAACAATGGTTAAAAATCTTGCAGACGAACTCTCTGACATTCTCGACTGGGTTGAAAACCCCGGTCTTGGAGACCACGCCCGTGAAGAAGCCCACGCTGGTCTGGTAATCTTCTGCCGTGGCCTCGTGTGCGGCCTTCGCAAGTGTGAAAATGCGCAACGAAACGAATCCAAGTGGGACCCCGAAGCCCCTGCCGACCCGATGGCAAAGGTCGATGTCGGATTCCGTGGCGGTCTTCGTCCTGCGGAAGAAGATAAGCGTATTCGCCCTTCCATTGGTGAACCACTGAAAGACCCAGGTTTCGTCCCAGACTGTCATTAGTCAGTACTGATAAAACCCGAAAAATATATAGCACCCCTATTATATTTTCACTTCTTCGGAAAAATAATTTTTAAAAAATTTTCCTGCGTGGTAAATATGGGAGGTATGCTATATATTTTATGAAAAATTTCACCACTTCCAATAAGGAGTGCGAGGAACAGCGCGCCACACAGCATCACTGCTCCCTCAACGCAGCAACAAGGTTGCTTCGCCAAGCGATAGGTCGCACCCACACCATGCCCGTAGATGTGACTGGTGTCTTGCACTTGGAGCCGCCACCGCCCGCCTCGACCATGAGGCCGTCACCGATGCAGATGGCAACATGCGTGATGTGCTTGGTGTCCTTGCCGAAAAACAGGATGTCATCGGGTTTTTCCTTACCCTTGCTGGAATTATACCACCCGAGCTGCCGATAGAGAATGTCGTAGATGCCCTGCGCGGTCATGTCGCCCTTCGGCAGTATGCCGCAAGCCCACAGGCACTCGAGCACGAGGCCGGAGCAGTCGAAACCGCCGCCGCACTTGCCGGAGCCATCGCCGCCCCAGATGTACGGGCGACCGACAAACTTGAGAGCGTATTCGGATATAGTCATCTATCCCTCCATTCGAACGTAAAAAGGCGCGAGTTCGTTGCCGTGAGCGCATCGTCCTCGTCATATGCGGACGCACCGAAAAGACGCACCGAGTTGTAGACGCATTCCGCCTTGAAGGATCCCATCTTTGCCCACCGAAGCCCTGCACGGAGGAACTGGTCACCAAGAAGCCGCGACACAGGATGCTCAAAGTCTAGTGCGAGGCAAGGAGTGTAGATTGCATCGTGGACTAGGTAGACGAGCGACTTCTTCTCGTCGCCTATCTGGTCGATGAAAGAATCGACAAGCACCCCGCCACTGCGGAAGTTCGTCACGAACCCCTTGAAGAATCGGAACACCCACACACCCTCGCTCGTGCTCACGCGAATCGTCACGTCCTCGGCCACGCGGTAGAGGCGGTTGCCGATGGGCGTCACCTTTAGCGGAGCGGGCGATGTGGTGATGGAGTAGACTTTCATGTTTACTTACTCTCCATCTTTCCACGGATGAAGGACACGTCCGAGCGTATGTCATAGAGTAGCATCTTGAACTTGTCCAAGTCCTTGACCTGTTCCGACATCTGCACCTCCAGCACGGATATGCGGGAGTCACGTTTCTCGCTCTCGCCACGCTGGAGATACTGCAAGTAACCGACACCCGCCGCCATCAGTGCGACGAGCCCAGTGACTACCGGCTGCAGGAACTTGCGCCATTGCGAGGATTCAGTCGGCATGGCACCTCACACCTTATACCAAAGTTTGGACAACGCTGGTGTATTACTGTTGGGGACCAGTTGTATAGATAACTCATTGCAGGATACCCCGTCGATGATGATACGCAAGTCCTGATGCTGTCCTACGCCGTTATTTATCACCACGGACAGTGCCTGTGTCACCGTGAAGTCGAGACTGGCGTATTGCTCCATTGTTGAACTAGAGGACACCGCGATGCTATGAGTATCACCAACGTCCATGTTTCTGACGGCGAGGCGAAGATTGCTGCTGTTGTCGTGGTAGTATAGAATATCGAACGAACCGACTCTTACGATGACCCCGGCGTGTTCTATATCGACAATGGTCGTGTCGTACCCAGTGAGTTTTGTATACTTCGGTATTCCGATGTTGTCACGGGCCTGCTGCTTCTCTGTAGTTGTCAGTGCCTGTGCGACATTCGCCAAGACTTTCTTGATTATGTTAGGCATAGGGGAGTCCTCCGTTTTAAGTTATCCGTAAAAGTTTAGTTTGTACATAATATAGATGGTGTGGCGGTCACACGTTGGGAACGGATGTTATTGGAGTCGGCTTAGTCACTACATTTCCATCTTTATCGGCAAACGCAAGCCAGCCGTCCTGTCCTTCAATAATACGCATAAGTATGGCCGGACGGTATGTTTCGGGAGTTAGCAACCCATAAACGTGGCAATGTAAAAGCATATACATTTCGCCATCGTCATCTGTATAAATTTCTCCGTTATGACCAGGGCCGTACATTTCATCACCTTCATCCGAATAGAGAATAGTAGTAGGCTGATGACTAGCCACATCTTCGCCGTCCTTATTCAAATAAGGTCCAGTTATAGATGTAGCGCGCGAAATTCCCACCTTGTACGTGTAATTCGCATAGTCGCCACTACTTGTAAACAGGTAGTAATAGTTTCCATACTTGAACACATACGCACCTTCATTTGTCCCGCTATTGACTATTTGCAACTTTGACGAAAGGTCGGCTGTCAAATAGTTGAACATTTCGAAAATGTAGATGCCGCGATATGAACCACAAATTATGTACTGCTCGCCATCATCGTTGAAATAGTCGGGGTCAATCGCATTTCTTATTCCACCATCTGCCGTCCCGGGAACTACAACTCCCTTGTAAACAAAAGATGTAGGATTTGTTATGTCGTTCGCTTCCATCGCGACAGTCTTTTCGGTGTACTCACTTGTGGTATGGATAGCCACATAAACGACAATCTTCCCGCCGATAATATTTGCATCACATGCCCAACAATTTCTAAACTCGCTGCCAAACGTTGCCTCGTAGTCGAAGTCATCGGGGAAAATTTGGCTGTACAATTCCCAGTTCACCATATCAGTAGAACGGAATATCCGGCAAGGGCGACCCGTACCAAATGCATAGAAATACTCTCCTTTCTTGATAAATGTCGGGTCGGGGCAACTAACCGGAATAACAGGGTTCAAGGCTGCATCCTTTCCGTCCCAAGCCATAAGAAGATTCCCATTTTTGCGCAGGAAAATTCCAGTACCGTCAAGTGCTATAAACTGCCCGTTGTTTTTTCGCACACTCGTCAATCCTGCTGGAGCCATAGAAGTTTCAATAATTTTTACGCTACCCGATAAACCTTCTTTTTCAACCCACCTTATATTAGTCACGCTAAACTTGCTACCTACCGGTCCAAAGTCGCCGCTAACGAAGCGGATATACTTTGTCTGCGATGTGACAAGGTAGTCGAATACAATCTTTCCCGTAGTGTTTGGGAGCAATTTCTGCGAGTAGCCCGAAACAGAATTTCCGGTCCTTGTTTCGGATGTGGACAACCAAACATTATTTGCAACCTCGTTTACATATTCCAACTCGAGGGTATATACTTTATTTACCTCAAGTTCACTATCCAAAGCCATCGAGATGTAGGCTGTGTTGTTGGCGGAAACCCTTTCTACGGAGAGAGTCCTTCCGAAAATAGTAACCTTCGTTCCCGAACTATCCGTATTTTCAAGTGTTGTAAAATCTTGAAAATTCACACCAAGCTCTTCAAGAACGAAGGCGTCATCACTTTCTAAAGTTTCCACACGTTCCGGAATATCACTCTTTTTGGTCCACCTTATATTAGTCACACTGAATTTGCTACCTACTGGACCAAAATCACCGCTCACAAAACGGATGTACTTCGTCGCTTCGATTACCAAATAGTCCACAGAAATCTTGCCAGTGGTGTTTGGAAGTAATGCAATCGAACGACCGGAAACATTGTTTCCCGTCCTTGTCGTAGACGAAGAAAGCCATACATTGTTCGATACGTTGTTGGTGTACTCAAACTCAAGCGTGTAAGTTTCACCAACCTGCAGTTCTTCGTCAAGCGCCATTGAAATGTAGGCCACGCTGCTGGCAGAAATCCTTTCTACGGAAAGAGTCCTTCCAGTAATCGTTACTTCTGTTCCCGTGGTGTCGGTATTCTCAAGAGTCGAAAAATCTTGAAAACTCATCCCTATTGTTTCGGAAATTGCATCGGTCTCTTCTTCCAAAGAAGTCGTTCTGGACTCGAGAGATTTTACACTCACGAAGCAAAAACGAGACAGGACAAGGCTCTTGTCTTGTTGAAAGTCTACGGAATAAAAACGAATAAACTTTCTAGTGGAAGTTTTCTTGAACGAAGCCCTGATAGTTCCAGTCGTACTCGCAAGAAACTTGAACGCACCATCGTTGCTTCCGTTGTAAGTTTCAGACACCGTAAAAAACACGTTTGTCGCATTGGAGTTTGAATAATCCGCCTCAAATTCGTAGTCACCCTCCGGGAGAGCGGAAATATCCCAGTACACAATGCGGGTCCCACTACCAGTAGAATATCCTACAGAAATATTGCCATTTACATTTTTAGCCGCAAAAGTGTTATTAGTCGACACAGAGTCTTCGACCTTTATACGATGCTCACCAAAAACGGAAAGATTAAGTTTGTCCGTAATATCAAATTTCGGAAGAAGGCCACTGTCTGCTGCATTCTCCGCAGCCTCCCGCAGCAAATCGTCCTTCGCCATCTTCGCGGTACCGCTTGGTCCGTCCACGGGTATCACGTCGCCGCTACGAAAAGCGGTGATGGTGGTGGACAGACTCTTGATGAATCCGAGAACCTTGTTTGCAAGAGTGGTCCAGAGCATTTTACGAATGCTGTTAGGACTTACAACCAACAATTCATCGTCTGCATTGAAGTTGCTTGCTTCCGTAAGGTCGTTCACATCTTCAAACTTATCGCCATTGTGATACACGCCGTTCACAATCTGTGCAACAGTCAAGTCGTCCACGAACACGAGGTATTCAGTATTCAGTCCACCACACGAAAGTTTCAGCGAATTCGTCCCAGACTTCAGATTGAGCGTTGTGCTGAACGATAACTGCTGGGCGAATGTCTGCGAATCATCCACGACTGCGTGGAATGTGGTGTCTGGCATACCTGTTCCAGAAGTTCCTGTGAACTGGAACACAAGGTCGCTTTTGGTAGGACTCGCTGTCTTCGGAGTTACGGACAGCATAACGGACACTTGGTAAACGCCATCAACAGGAACATCGTCTACATACGCTACTGTCACCATTCCGGAGTGTCCGGTGGTGTCGAACGCATCCGAACTGGAAACTTTCTTCAGGTATGCCTGCTGGCTACCACCATTTCCAGAAACCGTATGTGTCTCGGTGCTCCACGCCACGCCTTCGACCACATAGTCAACTATGTCAAGATAAGTGTCGCCGTCCACTTCGCGTGTGGATGTGGTGCGGAATGTAAACTTACCAGTCTCTGTCTTCCACAACGGCACTATGATTCCATCTATGTAGAGGTAAGGAGCTTTTCCCGACTGTCTGGCATCGTGGATCTGTGCGGCGGTAGTAGAGTCATAATAGCAAACAAAAGCGTCGCTCGGTATGTCGATAATGGCATCACCCACGAGCGGGTTATAGTTGCCTAGACTCTCGCCGTTCTTCGTGATGTTGAGACTATGGATGTCTTCCCTTGCGACTGGGGTATCGCTTCCACCCATAAAGGCACCGCCGGTGAACGAATAGTTGTTCGGAGTGATGGCCATAGTTCCTCGCTAAAAATTTGCCGAGGTGTTTTGTGGTAAGTAAACACGCACTGCCTCGGCTCAATGCGCACCACAAAACAAGCACCCAGTCTGTACCGGCGTACTTGTAAAGGATGACAGACTATTATGATGCCGTCTGTCGGGGCGACCACCCAATAAGGGTATTTGTTAGAGGAGCGGGATGAAGACGGAACTCATCGACACACCCTGATAGGTGCCAAAGCCCATAAGGGCGTCAACACGGAACAGGGAGAGGGACTTGTAGTCGTCGTTCCAATAAGTACCGCGCCACGGCATCAGGCCCTTTTCGCTGTACTTGGTGGGAATCGTGAAGGATTCCTGACCAGGACGCTTCTGGAGACCCTTGACCGCGATGAGGAAGTCGGGTTCCTTGAACATCACCATCGGGGCGAGATAGGTCACATCTGCAGTGAGCACATCTTCGCAGGTGAAGGTGAGCGGCGGGGTGACTGCCGGAGTCGCGTTGATGCGGTTCCATTCGTTCTTGGCGTACCAGTTGTAGTCCGGTTCGATGAAGCCGTGACGGACATCGTTGAGGGTTGCAGCCTTCACCGTAGCGTCGTACTCCTTGGAGTGGGCGTTCTTGCGCGGACCGGCGAGGAAGATCGGGTTGGCGAGAACCCATTCGCCGGTGAGCGGGGTGAGGTTGTCGGTGTCCCAAGAGGTCACGGACCACTTGAAGAAGAAGGTCTTTTTCCAGCCGGTGCTCTTACCGAGAGCGTCAACGGTCGTGAGGTAGTCGCCGTTGCCATCCTTCAGGTAAACAGGCATCGGGAAAATTTCTCCTTCGCTTTCACCAGTGGCACCAGCGATGTTGGCGAGACCAGCCGTCAGTTCACCGTCAAGACCGACAGTGATGGTCGTAAGACCGGTGGCCTGTGCTTCGATGCGGAGGGTGTCCATACCCTTCGTCCACGGGAAACCGAGGAACGGTCCGAGTTCGTTCTTGTAGAGTTTTTCGCCGATGGAGTTGTTGGCACCATAGTTCGGCATAAAGGACGGAACGATGCGGTTCCAAGTCTGCGGATGAACGATACCCTGCGTGGCACCAGCGAACTTGGAAGTCGTGGTGTTGCCTTCAGCGTCGAAAGCGACCTGCTTGATACGGCGTTCGATTTCGTCACTGCCCATGACGTTAATCTGCGCGGCAGTCATACCCTGACCGAACACGAAAGCCTGCGATGCACCGATGAGGTGACGGTAGGCACGCTGGTTCACAGTGTCCTGAAGTTCTGCAGTGAACTTGTCCATAGCGTCCGGCATCTTCACGGCCAGTTCGAGTTCACCTTCGGAAACTTCCGTAGCGATACCGATAGGACGGATGCGGACAGACACGGAGCCACGCTGGAGACCCAGCTTGCCCTTCAGGGAACTGATGTCGAGAGTGTTCTCGAACACCTTGCCGGTGCCGTTGATGGTCACACTCACGGTGTCACCGGACATCTTGTCCGCACCGAGAAGTTCTTCGACTTTGCGATTGCCCTTGCGCAGAATGTCAGCGCCGAGGTCGAAACTCACGCCGAGTTCCGTCATAAGTTCTTGGTTTACAATCTGACCCATTGTCAAATCCTCTTTTGGAGATTAGTGGTGTAGTGCCGCCTTTCTCTTGTTCATCGCCCGTTCATAGAGCAGGTCGATGTTGTCGGAAGGAGGCTCGGTGTCTGTGTTGCGACCGCTTCCGGGAACAGGGATGTTTTGCGGAGTCTGCGCTCCCTGCTGTTGCGGTTGCTGTTGAGACTGCGGGTTCTGTGCACCAGCGGGCTGAGGCTCACCTTGAACGCCAATCTGAACTCTGCCTGCGGCAAAGTCCTCTCCGAACTTCTCCAGTTCCTTGTAGTGCTTTTCCAACATCTGGTACTTCTGGTAGGGGTTCATCGCCTCCCACTTGTCCGCATTGGCAGGGTTCTTTGCGACCTTGTCAATCCAGCCCTTCAGAAGATACCGACCGTATGGCTTGTTCACATACTGCTGAAGTTCGGGTTCGTTCCTGTTGATCCATTCACCATACTTCTGCGAGTCGGCAATAAACTGCTTGGCATCGTCAGGCGTAAACATTTCATACGCTTCGCGTTCCCATTCAGCCTGCATCTCGCGGACCATCTGGATGTTCAGTTCCTTTATCTGGTCTTCCTTGACTTGGGCCATCGTAGGATTCTGGTTCTCGCCTTCCTGTTCGAAGGCTTCCTTCTCCCTGTTCAGCCGCTCAAGTTCTTCCTGATAGATTCGCTGTCTCTCCTGCTTGCGGGCGATTCGCATAGCCGCCTGTTGCCTATTACGGGCGCGTCTCTCGGCATCGTCTTGACTGCCGGTATTTGCCTTTTTAGCAGGCTCCCCACCGAAAGCACCCTTATCGGTATGCTGCATTGCACCACGCTCCGCAGGGGGTTCGGAGTTCGTGGGAGATGGGCCGGACCCACCGTCAGGCTTTGCGGTGGTGCCAGACCCCTCGGAGCCACCGGTCTTCTTACCGGCCTCCGTGTTGGTCTTAATGCCTCGCTTGCTCATCGCATTGGCGTAGGCACTCTCCATAGCCGAATCATCGGAACCAGTGTTGCGAGGGCTGGTCGAAGTATCGGCAATCTGGGTTTCAGTTCCCGACGCAGGTGCGGGATTGGTATTGGGCTCTGCGTGAAATTCCTGTCCGTCCATAGTAGATGGCTCCTTGTTTTGGGTGGTCTGACAGGAAATATAATAAAAAATCTGCGGAGAAGCACACAGTTTGTACGAAAATTTCACGAGAACACACTATTTAAGATAGGCGACAGGTCGATTCTCAAATGCAAAGTGTCGAAAAGTCAGAGGTTGGGTTTGGCGAGGCGCATACGCCCGGTCCCCTCCCCTCGCGTCCTGTGCACTGGAGTTCGGATTTGGCGAAAGTGTATTCACTCGGAGTTCACAAGTTATCAACATTATCAACAGGATATGCACTGGAAGTGTGGAGAAATTGTGAATAGCCTGTGGGTATGCAGTGATCAGTGGCTTCAGTGTTTACTTCTTGTGGATATGAAGTTGATAAACTGTTAACTGAAGTCAAACTTACATTATTATTACAATACACTTATTATCCACAGAATATCAACACTGTGAATAGACTGTGAATAGTGTGTGAATAATATGTGCAATATATATCATATATTATATACAATTTATCAACATTATATAAACAATTTTGTGTAAGTATTAAATAATAAACTTTTTACTTGACAAATTAGTAAAAAGTGATTATGCAAATTTGGCCGCGTGGTAAATTGACAAAATTTGACATTAAATCAAATTGACAAAATTTGACAATTAGTTTATATGCAAGTTTGCAAACAAGTTAAATTGACAAAATTTGTCATTATGATAAAATGATAGTTTATACTAAAAAATGCAAATAAATTATAGTTTACTCTTTTGTTAGTCTGTCTAAAAATCAAAAGTTTTTAGTCATAGCACAAAATTTTAGTTTTGTCAATGGGTAAATAAAATTATTTTTTGCTTACATTGAATTGTGAATAATTTGTGAATAAATAGTTTATAACTATTGAATAGCGTTTTTAGGGGTATTGTAGGCCGTTTTAGAGTTTAGGGATATATTTGTATAGGGGACAAATAAAAACGGCTCTAATATACCTTAAAACGCAAATAAAGCCCTATTGCGAATTTACGCCACCACCAAATAGAAAAAAATTTGTAAACTTTATTTTACTATATTTTTTTGGTTTACCCCTTGACTAGACCAAAAAAAGTTTATATATTTGTTGGTGTTGAGGGTGAGACCCCTTCGGGATAATCCGAACCGACCACCACACCACCGACAACCCATATCCGAGCGGTATGGTTGCATATTGAAAATACGGCTTTTGTGTTGGTATCTAATAGGGCTAAATGTTCCCTATTATCACTAAATCACTTTTAATTAAGGAGGCCAATTATGGCAGACAACACCAACACCCAAAAACTCAACACCCTCAACGGCTGGACTGAAAGGGTTGATTCTTTGAAGAAGTACATTGACGCTCTCGGTGAAACCGAACTTTCTGCGTTCGCCACCTCGGGCTTCTTCTGTTCTGAAATCAAGAAGGCTCACTCTCCCGCCACCGCTCTCGGTGTTCTGTGCCATTGCTCCGCAGGTGCCGTGGGCGATAACTTTGACGGGAAGACCACTTTGGAAGACAAGATGGCCACCATTGAAAAGGTTATTGCACCCGCACTCACGCCCGAACAGGTGAAGGCACGCAACCTTGAAACCGCTCTTGCTATGGTGAAAAAACTGCAGGCGAAGGGTTTTGATAATGCCGATATTACGGATATTGTCAAAAACCTGCCCGAAGGCAAGACCGCACTGGCGCAGAAGGGCATCAAGTAATTTTGGGTATCACTCAACGGGGCTAGCCCTTCGGGGCAGTCCTATTAGGTATCACCACAAAAGCCACAAAACCACTTCAACGGAGTTAATTATGACTGAAATTAAATTTTCTGTGTTCCCCCACGAAGGGGACAAAGAGGTGATAGAAGTAGTCTGTCCCGTAGATGACCAACTCGCAGTGAACCTTCACTGCCACACTGTAAACTACGGAGAGCCTTGGCATTTTCTTGACCCTATCTTCAATAACTTTTGCGACCGAGTTGAGAGCCTTGTGCGTGAGTACAAGGGCATCGAACTCCCCAGAGACTGGATTTTCAAAGACCAGCCCGAGCTCGCATAACACTGCCCCGCAAGGGGCTTTCACCACTTCAAAGGAGTTGTCTATGAAAAATAAGGTTTGTACCGCACTGCGCGTGCAGTTTTCTGATTCCGTTGCTATCCTATTCCCGCAGGGGAGTGTGGCGTTCGGCAACATCATCAGTGAGGAAGATGATTCTGTCCTCGCTACTATTATGGTAAAGATGCCAGCGGCCAGCGGCCAGCGACTTGGGGACTGTGAAGTGGTCAGGTTCGGAGTGAAAGACTCTAAGGAGCCCGACCGCATTTGCCAGTGCCGTGAAGTTTCTGTCGTTTACCGAGAAAGCGAATTTATTCTTCCGTCCAGCGCAAAGGGCGTGAAGTGTGGCGGGTTCAAGTTTGGTGGCAAGATAATCACTGCCATCAAGCAGTTCGTCCGCTCTTACGAGGGCTTATGATTGACTTCAGTGAAGTGGTAGTCAAAATACAGGCTTGTGCCAAGTGCTCACACGATGAGGCGTGGAGTGGCTTGGCGCAGGCCTTTCTCTCGTTGGATAAAACCCGAACGGAGCGGGAACAGTACTGGTTCCTTATCCACTTCGGCGCGATTCAAGTCCACGCAGAGATAGCGAAGAAGTATCAACCACTCGGAGAATATCAGGCAGACCACGATGAAGCGTTTGATTTCCTGATGACTCCCGACGATGAGTGGGAGTTCCTTAACTGGTTTGACGAAGGGCCAATTAGGGAGTATGCCCGACTGATGGGCGAAGGTCTCGTCAAAGTTTGTTCATTCAATTCTGTCCGCACTTTCCTGCGGAAGAACTACCCCAAGGAGGCATCCTATGAAAACTGTCGTAAAGTCTGGACTCGTGTCCGAGATTGTGCCGCAAGGCTATAACAACTGGTGGGACTACTACCAGACGAAAGAAGCGAAGCGCAGGGCACGCAGGGAAAACGCCATCGTCGCAGTGGCGATTACCCTGCTGTTCGTCTCTTACTGTGTGGTCGGAAATCTGGAGGTGATGTAATGCTTACTCAACAGGATTTAGACCGCATCTGCGAACTGGCCAACCAAGTCGAGGACAAGTTGCAGGACTTAGACACCGAAACTCTCACCGGTCTGCTTGATGCAGTGCAGGAAGTTCAGGGCGATGCCACCGAACTCCGTGGTCTGGTGGAAAGCATTGAACCGGACGAGGGCGAACTCGGCGAGCTGGTTCCCGAAAACCTGTCCGCTGGCGAGGCCGACTCCCTGCGTGACGCAGTGAATGATTGGAGGGAGAGGAATGGCTACCCCAGAATCTAGGCCGAAGCCTGCCGAAGACATCTTCGCCCGCATCAGCGACGAACTTGCGAAGGGTACTGTCCCTTGGCACAAGCCTTGGGTAGTGCGCCCCGAGTGTATTCTGTCATATGACAGGGGCAAACCCTATTCTCTCCGCAACCGTATGCTCCTCTCTTTCGCAGGGGAGTATGCTACCTTCAACCAGATAAAGAAACTTGGTGGGTCAGTGAACAAGGGTGCGAAGGGCAAATGGGTTTACTTCTCCAAGGAAGTGAAGCGCAAGAAGGAAGACCCCGACGAGAAGGATTCCTTCTATCACCTGCTGAAAGCGTACTGCGTGTTCAACATCCGCGACACCAATCTCGAACCGAAGTGGCCCGAGAAATGGAGTGGCGAAAAGGCTCCCGACTGCAACGCTATGCAGGTGGTGCGTGATTACTGCGAACGCACAGGTGTGGTTATCCACGAGGCCGGTGCGTCGGCGTTCTATTCCCCGTCATCTGACGAACTGCAGGTGCCGAACATTAACACCTTTGAAAGCGAAGTGGAGTTCTATTCCACTCTGTTCCACGAAGTAGCACATTCAACAGGCAAGCGACTCGGCAGACAATACGGAGTAAATATGCTCGGTATGGCTGACGACAAGTATTGCCGTGAAGAACTGGTTGCTGAAATCACTGCGGCATTGTGTCTCGGGCACCTTGGACTCGACACCGAGGACACCATGATTAACAGTGCTGCCTACATCAGTTCGTGGCAGAAGAACCTGTCACAGATGAAGCCGACGGAGTTCGGTGACGCTTGCTATCAGGCACAGCGTTCTTTCAATCTTATCTTCAACATAAACGAAACCAACAAGGAGTAATCTATGTCAACTGAAAACCAGAAACCCGAAAACATTCTCGCCGCCCTCGAATCGAAGAAGGGTAGCATCGCCCACATTGTGAAGACGACTTGGGAACAGACCAAGCGCTATGGTATAGACCCCGCCGTACACTTCAGCAAGTTCCATCTGGACCTGATGATGCTCCTGCGCTTTGATGAGTCGCTGGCCTTCAACATCACGTTCGGTATGCTCGCAGATCACTTGCTCCCGCTCCTCACCGAAGAGGAAAAGGAAGCACTGCGCAACGAGAGCACCAATCTGGAGAAGTAATTATGGCTAGTGTTCTGATTAGGAAGCCCTGCCCTTTCTGTGGGAGGGTTTACCAAAAGTTGTTTAACGCTGACGCTTATCGCAAGTGGCAGAACGGGGCCAATGTCCAAGACTGTTTCCCCGACCGCACTGCTGATGACCGTGAGTTCCTGATAACTGGAATCTGCCCCGAATGTTGGGACAGGCTTAACGAGTGTTCAAAGGAGGAAGACTAATGGGAAGGCGACCGAAGAATTGGGTGAAGTTCAGCGATATTCCTACAGAGTTTGTCGCTGCTCACTGCATTGAAATTGAAGACGCCTGCGACGAGGAGACTTCGTTGTTGTGTTACTGTGGCAGACTCGCCACTGGTCTTCACACTTCCACTTGCAGGCAATACCGCAAACACTATCAAACCAAGATGGAGGAACTCTACAATGACAGTCATTGAACAACGCGCTTACGAAGCAGTGATTAGTGCTGCACTCTGCATCACGGAGAATCTACCCCGAGTGACCAAGGCACTTGAATCTATTGCCGCAGACCTGTCGCACGGGAGCACGCCTCCGATATGCGAAGCGGAACCTGACGACTTACCTTTCTAATAGGAGATGACTGATGTGTGCGCTCATCGCAGCCCTGATCACTGTCGCTGTGCTGCTTGCACTTGTGCGTTAGTCCTTCAGGTTGGTATACTTCCCTAACAGGGGAGTCCATTCCTTCTTGTGGAGGAACTGATGGCAGGTCTTGCACAGTAGCATAAACCTGTCTGGGTCCAGATTCTCGTAGTTCGTGGCGAACTTGTGGTGTACATCTAGGTACTGCACACGCGAGTAGTGTTTGCCACAGAACTCACAGGTCTGGTTGCGGGCCGACAGCATATATTTTCTAAACAGGAGCCATCGGGGAGTCAACCGGAACTGCTCGTGCTGCTTCTTCAGTTGTTCATAATAATCTTGTCTTTTCATACCCAAACAGTAAATGATTTTCTGCGGTCTGAACCGAAGAAATTTTATTACTGATAGGTATAACATAGGAGTTATCAAAATGATTCAGTCCAATTCCAATAACCAAACAGAACTTCCGCAGACACCTGCACCTACTTCCGTCCCGACCGAAAGTGATAAGAACGAAAAGCGTCAGGCCTTCGTCAACGACCTCACTCCGGAGGAACGAGAACAGGCTGTAGCGGAGTATGCCGAACGAATACGCGAACAACTCTCGGGCGAGTACATCAGCGTCAACTGTATGTCCCGACTTCTGAATATGGCTCACCCCAAAGTGTCCTCGCTCCTCGCTGTGTCTTCTTCTGCAAAGGAAGCACTGCTTGATACGAGCGTAAATAAGGTAGTGCGAGCGAAGTCCCTGCTCTCCAAATTGTCTGACGAGCAACGCAAACTGCTCATTGAACAGATGCAAAAGGAAGCAAACTCCTAATTGCAGTACTGAAAATAATCTAAAAATATATAGCATACCCCTGCATTTTACCTGCGTGGCAAAATCAAAAAATTTTGTTTCGTTTTGAAGTGAAAATTATATATGGGTGCTATATATTTTTTGATTTTTTACGCGACTGACGGCAGTGCTGGCCACAGAAATTTTTAAATTCTGCGGTTTGGACTGCGGTCGGCGGTTTACTATATGTACAAATTGAAACGGGTTTTATATGTTCAATACTAACAACGGAGTAAACAATGACAGAGAACTCGAAACAAGAGACTGCCACTTCCCAGGAGATTGCCCCTGCCCAAGTGACGCAGACTGCACCCACTGTCACTACTTGGGAACAGTGGAACCATATGATTACCTCGACGGAGAAGGCGGCGGGCGACTTGGTTGCTAGTCCTATCGTAAGGGACGGCTACCTTGCACACGGCCACCCTGCAGAACTGGGATTCATCCACCTTAACTCTATGACTTCCTCCCGCATCCGCAAGCGTTTTCCGCTCGCAGTGAAGGACGATCCCCTGTTCCAAATGCTATATGCACAGGGCAAACTCATCGTCGGCAAGGGTCTGGTGAAGAAGTACACTGCCCGTAAGGAAGGCAAGACCTTTGACCACACGAAGTGGATTAACAAAGAGTTTGACGAACTGTTTGATAATCTCGATAAATATAGAGAGATGCTTCGGGAGATTACTTACAATGCCGACAGAAATCATTAACGAACTTGATGACATCACTTGGCGATTGGAGACAATCTTCCGCACCGACCCTTCGCTTATGCGCAAGTGGAAACCGAAGGTGAAGCGTCTGGAAGAAACCGCTACCAATACCGCCCGCGTACTCCAGTTGGCTGAACGCTGGACCGATGTCCCGCAGTCGCTCCTGATGGAGTTCAACACTGCGGAGTCCGCACCCTTCATCAAGGTGTGCATCGGCCTCGGCAAGTGGAAGTACAAGGTGTCCCACACTTCCCTGCTGCTCTGGTGGAGAAGGATGGTGGCGGCTGGTCAACAGCATATCCTCACATACTTCTCGTGGCCCGCACTGGAAAGACTTCAGACATTCACAGTGACCGGCTCCGACCTGCTCCGTGCGTGCACAGACAACATCGCACTGCTTGAACAAGTCAACAGCATCCTGACCGATGACAAGTCGGTTGACTTCCGCATCCGTGAATTGCTCGGTGGTCTCTCCAGTACTTCCGATGTCAAGGCCGCGTGGAAGAAGTGGGTGATGACGAACCACCCTGACAAGGGAGGCGATCCCGAGAAGTTCCTCGAAGTCAAACTCGTATATGACGAGTGGGTAGCCACACAGGAGAACAAGTGATTAAACTAATCGTAGTTCTCTGGGTATTGGCGGCTACTGGACTCGTAGTCTTTATCAACATCTTCAAACCTAAAAAATAGGAGTAATACGATGGAAAAAATCAAAGTCAAATTCCCGCAGTTCACCCAAGCCGAAACGTTGCGTCTCATCTTCGGACCACACAGCTCGGCTCTCGAAGGCGATGACTCCGCCATTCAAGAAAAGTTGAACGCTGGTCGCTTCGTTCTCGCTTGGGACGATGACAACCCTGCTGACTGCTACCCGATTGTCGGTGCTCTCCGCAGTGTGAATGTTCTTCCGCATCACGATGCACACTTCAATGTTGAAACTGAGGACGGCTTGGAACTCACTTACAAGCACGCAGTCCTTATCCACAGTGAAGAACTCCCGATGATGGTTGTTGGTGGTGAAGGTCTCGGAGTCTATCCGATGGTCGGTCGCTATGTCGGTATGTTCACTGACCCCGCTGGTCGCACCATCTGTGTTCTCGAAAGACTCCATGATGAAGGCTACGGTCTCTGCTACTATGAACCGCAGAACCTTGCGTTCCACTCCGATGTGACCTTCGGAATCAAGAAGGGAGTTACCAATGGGTAAAAAGTATCTGGTGAACGCTGGTCTTGACTATGTTCAGGGTCATCTCCGTTATGGCCATCTCGAAGGCACGGTGGAACTCACCGACGAGGAGTTGGCTAAACTGAAGAAGGACCCGAACTTCGCGAAGGAACTCGGCCTGGACACTGAAGTGGACAGTATGAGCATTGACGATGTTGGCTCGGTGGATTCCCTCGCAGTGTTTGAACTCGACGAAACCGGCAACAAGAAGGAAGTTGATATGACTGAAGACAGAAGTCTCGGGATGGAATATGACTGCTACAACGAAGACTTTGCGAAGACTGACAACAGTAATTTCGCAGTCGGGATTGCAGACAAGATGTTCCGTTTCGAAGTGAAGGACGCTCCCGAACAGGGAACCGACAAGTGGCTGGAATGGCGTAAGCAGGGTATCACCGCTACCGAAGCCGCCTCCATTATGTACCCGTCCAAGTGGGGTAGCCCGCTCTCCATCTACACTGACAAACTCGGACTGACCCAGAAAAGTCAGGACGACTCCGACGGGTTTATGGAGTGGGGCCATCGCATTGAAGACCTGCTCGTGAGCAAGTTTATGGAACAGCACGAGGGATTCACCGTCTGCACACAGGGTCGTCTGTACCAGCGTGACTGGGCGAAGTGTTCTCTTGATGCGCAGTGCTTTGATGAGAACGGCGTACCTGTCATCATCGAGTGCAAGACCGGTCAGCACGAAGAAAAATGGGACCCGATTCCCGAACGCTACTATGCGCAGGTTCAGTGGCAGATGTATGTTACTGGCATCCGCAAGGCGTACTTCTCTGTGCTCATTCAGGGTCACATCTGGTTCGAGCGCGAAGTGGAATACTGCCCCGAATATGTGAGGCAGTTGAAGGAAAAGTGCTTCTATGTTTGGGACTGCATCCAGCGTAAGGAAGCACCCGCCACCCTCGGCGACTTCGAGTCCGACAGAACTGCCATCGCTGCTCTGGCTGGGGAGTCCGGCCACTCCGGTGAACCCGTTGATGTTGACACCGATACTGTCGGTAAGTACATCGCGCTGAAGGAAGCCTACGAAAAGGCCGAAAAGGAGTTCAACGACTTCAAGAACTCCCTCGCCTTTAAGATGGTGGATCACTCCAAACTCCTGTGTGAAGGCAAGACCTTCGCAAGTTGGGTCGAACGCAAGGGCGCTGTCTCCATTGACAAGAACTTGCTGAAGTCGAAGTACCCCGCTATCTACGACGAATGTCTGAAGCAGGGTATGCCCACTCGCTACATCAGGTATCAGGTCTAGGAGGGAATATGCTGTTAAAACTTATTTTCCCTGTAATCGTAGTGTGGTCTCTCGTGGCAGTGATTCTTCACTGTTCGGGTGTCGGGCTGTTCGCCGAGTGGCCCATCACTGCGTTGCCTTGGCACTGGTCTTGCCTCTGCATCTTCTGGTGGGATATGGTGGTATTAGTAGCCTGTCTGCTGATTACCATAATCCTGAAGTGGATTCTCTGGCACTTGGACTAATGGTCTAGTCTCCCTGCTAGACCGCCCTGCACGAACACAGACACAATCCCCACAACACTCGTGCAGGGTACTCTTTGGGAGTCATCGGTTCTTTTTTATCAACTGCCCAAATCCAGTTGGACTATTTTTGTTTCACCCGATGACTTCCAAAAAGTACCCGAATGGGTAAATAAAAGCAAATAGTTCGGTTCTGCAGACGCAGAATTTATTACTATTTGTATGTCAAACAAGAAAGCCGAGATGCGAAAAACGCAAAGGAGTAAACTATGGCTAATAATGACGAACCGATGAACGAATCCCCTCTGGCAAACCGTGGTCCGAAGTACCTCAACTTCCCAGTTGACGAATACACTCCGGTCTGTGTGATTGCCTATATGGTCGCACCCCTGAAACCCAATCCCAAATTCAGCAAGGACACCACTCCTATCCCGAGTGTTCGTTTCCTTCTTGCGGGCTTGGTCAAGGACCCCGACAACAACAACGAACCGACTGTCGTGCGTAAGTGGACCGGCTGGAAGTCGATTTCCTACAACGAAAAGTCTGGCCTCGTGAACTTGTTCAAGGGTGTTCCCTGCGAAGAGATTTTGCAGGACGACAAGGAGGGTGGCAAACTCTGGACCACTCCGTTCAAGGCACTCCTTGAATTGAGCAAGGACGGAAAGTACACCAACATCACCCGCGTCAAGTTGGGCGACGATGTTGGTCAGATGAACATTTGCTACACTGCCGAAATCGAGAAGACTCTCTTCAAGACGGTCAAGGCCTACGCTGCCGAAGTCCCGCTTGAAGTGGCTGTCATCAAGATGCCGGACGGTGTGAAGAAGTTCTTCCCCGCCGACCTGAAGGACGCACCTGTCTATGACAATGACAACGATGACTAACTCCGTTGGTTAGTTGAACAGAAATCCCACCGCCCTCCTTGACTGGTCGGGTGGTGGGATTTTTTTTTATCTTGGAAATCAAACCACTTGGAGACGATATGAAACTATCTGGCAACTACACGCACGAAGAACTGTCCCGCGCACTTCAGGGCAATTTCGCCTGTCAGGAGTTCACAAAGGACAGTAAAAAGAAGCCACTCACTGACCCGTATATCCGCTTGGAACTGTTCTTTGTCGCGATAGAGATTCACCCTGAGACGAAGAAACTTGTCATCTCCAAGATTACAGATGACGGCAAGGGCACCACTGAACTCACTCCCCAGCTCACTGTAAGTGCGGACGATATAAATAAAATTGAGTAAACGATAAATTACCATAACACTTCAGTCCGAAATAATGTATATTTCGACTAGATATGCTTGACGGCAAGAACGAAGAACTACTGAAACAACTGGCACGCAACCCGGACACTCCGGCTGTGAGCAGGGTATCGGCTGTCTCTTTGGCCTATAAACTGGGGTCTCTTGTCGCCAAGGAGTGTATCGCAATCTTGCAAGCAGTTTTAGACGATTCCCGCACCAAAAGCGGAGTGCAAGTAAAGGCTCTTGAACTGATAGACAAGATTGACGACGCTACTGGACAGGAACCCGAACTTGATTCTGACGGTGTGGAAACCGCAAAGCAGAACCTGTTGGAGAAGTTCCTGAAATGTCCGACCTGAATGAAGTTTTGAAAAAGTTCGACTCGCGTCTGAAGTATCGCGAGTACGACAGAAACGCTCTCGACATCAGCCGTTCACTCGCCGCCGGTAATCTCGGCGATGACAAGAACTATGCTGAATGGGCCGCGATTACTGACGACCCTCTTGTGGTCGCGAACTATGTGAAGACCTACATCACCACCCTCGTGAGCAAGTTGAGCGGTGCGCCATGCCGTCCAGAGAAGCAAACGCTTATGGAACTCGGCAAGTCCGTTCGCCTCAATTCCATATTCACTGACACCTATCAGGATGTTCTCAACGACGGGTACGCCTATCTTGGTGTGGGTATGAAGGACGGCAAGCCTGTCGTCAAGCCGATAGATGCCCGCTACATTCTGTTCAACGGCGACTGTCCCACGCTCTCGGATGCTACCGATGTGGTGGTCTTCGAGGTGGTGCCGCTCCCCTTGAACGAAGACCTGAAGGCCCAACTCAAACACCCCGACTACCTTATCAACTATGTGGACTACGACCCGCAGTCTGAACGCGTAAGAGTGACCCACTACCACAAGACCAAAGATGGCGTGGTGATGGACTTCTACGATGACGACTACGAGAAGCCCACGAGCCTCCCGCTCACTGGACTCGACAGAATACCGGTGATCCGTTTTGTCGGCGACAAGGTGGAACTGCAAGACAAGCGTTACCACTATCGCGGAATCTACTATATGATGAGTTCCGTACTGAAGGCACTCGCGCTGTCCGGCACAAAGATTAACTCCCGTACTGCAAGTAGCGACGATGACAACTACATCGTAAGACAGGACGCAATCGCGAACGGCAACGAAACTTGGAAGAACTCCGGCACGAAAGAAATTGCGAATGTTGACCAGAACGCAGAGGAGATTCCTTCCGTACAATTCATTCCTCACGATAACGACTTCCTTATGCGAGCGTTCGAGAACTGGAAAGCAGTCATCGCGGATATGCTCGGGCCCGTAGTAGCCAGCGGGTCGGAAGCCGTCACTCGTGAGGAAGTCAAGGCTCGCAACGAAGTCAAGGACGCAATCTCCAACATCTATCTGTCGCGAATGGCCGACAGTATTGAGGAAGTGTACCGTGTCATCCAGATGCTCAAAGAGAACGACCCCAGTGAAGTCGTAATCGTGGGCGGTTTCATCGACTCCGTGAAGAAGCAGAAGGACATCGCCCAACTCGAAATCCTCTACACCAAGGCGAAAGAAGCCGGGATGAACACTGAAGGTATCGTGCGTGAACAACTCACGATGACCGACCTCCCGACCACGGTGAAGGAAGCAATCCTGACATCGTTCACTCAGGACCCGTTCAAGTCCCCGCAGGTGCTCCAACTCCAAGACACCGTTCAGAAACTCAACCAGACTATTCAACAGCAGAACACGCAAATCGCACTGCTCCGTCTTCAGGCGACCCAGCGTCTCGAACGCCAGAAGGAGTTCATCGACTCCACCGAACGCACCAAGCGTCTCGAACTCGCCTACAAGCAGTGGTCCGACGAAGCAAAACAGACGCAGGAAGGTCTTATGGCTATTCTCAACGACTGCCTGCAGAAGCAGGATTACGATGGTGCTATCGCTGTTATGGAGCAAATCAAGAGCCAGAGCAATCCTATCATTACCGACAAGGTTATCAACTTTGCGGCTAATGCTTTTACTGCGGAAAACGAGAACTCTGTACAGAAGGCTCTTAACGAAACTGTCCAGCCTGCTCCGCAACCTCCGCAGGGTCCGGCTCCGGTGAGCCCGCAACCCACCTTCAGGCAGACAGTCCCGAACCAGCAAGCAATTAAACAAGAAGGGAACGCTACGGCTCCTATGCCGAGACCTGCAGTGACTCCCTACACTGACGCATAAGGAGAAACTATGAACACGAAGACGCAAGGTGCCGTGAGTGGTGCCGTGAGTGGTACAAAGGCAGGGGGAATCCCTGGAGCCATCATCGGCGGTATTCTCGGTGCTGCAAGGGCTGGCAACGCCGGTAATGCCATCGCCAGTCAGATTGGAAAGAACGCCAACGGCACACTGCAAACTCCTGCAGAACAGATGCAGTCACCGAACGGCCAACTGTGGGGCGATGACGAGGGCACTGATATATTTGCCACTACGCCTGACGAACTGGTGAATGTGGCCCAAGGAATCAACAACGGATATGGAGAGGCGTGATTATGGCTATGGATTTTAATGGCGGTGCTCTCGGTTATGTGGGCGGTGCTCTCGGTATCACTGACCCCGACAAGGGCGCACGCTCTCTGAAGGAATTGCAAGCCGGTCAAGCGGGGGCCAACTCCCAACTTGACACTGATACTGCCGCACAGTTCGGTATGCTTGAACAGGCGGGTGCGGGTCGTTCTCTCGGCCAGAACCTTGACGCATACGACACTTCGATGGCGAACGCGCAGGGTATGACTCAACGCGCTGGCGACCTCGCTATGGGTCAGGCCAACGCCGGTAGTGCGGATCAAGTGGAACAGAACTTGAACCCCGAAATGGAGCGCATACTTGGCGAAACGATGCAGAAAGTTCAGGGCGGTGCGGGTGCCGCGCTCCAGTCCAGTGCCGCGACGAGGACCGCCTCCGGTGCTGTGGCTGACAAGGCTGGCGACCTGTGGCAACAGGCGTTCAACAACACTATGAACAGGGCACAGAACAACCTGAATGTATCTTCCAACTACGGTCAGGCCGCTGGTCAGTCTGCAAATATGGCGAACCAGCAACTCGCGGCAGACAATGCCCCGATGGAAGACTGGCTGAACTTGAAGAACGACGTGGCTATGCAACGCTACGCCGGTAATGTCGGACTCACCCAAGCCGCAGGTCAGGTTGCAGGTCAGGACAAGTCCCTGCTCGGCGGTTTACTCGGAGGTTAATTATGGCACGATTTGCATTGAGAGAATTTACTCCACCGGAGTATCGCAGTTCACTTCCAGAAAAGGACCCGAACAACGCCATCTGGCCACGCATCAGCGCGTTCGCAAAGATGCTCCACGATATGAGTTGGGAGGACAGTGATGAAGAATTTGACGATGGTACTGGTCAAAGCGAAGATGAACGAGAGGATGACTTTGAACAGAACGCCCGTGAAAATGTGAAGACTTCGGAAGACAAGAAGATGGACGGGTACTCCGAATATCTCGATGACCAGTCCCGACTCACCGAAGACGAAAAGAAAACGCAGGGTGCTGAACAGCAACTTGAAGACGAGCGCAACCGCAAGAACATTGGTTTCGGTGGCGACCGCTCCGGCGGTATCGACAGGCAACGACAACTTGCCGAAGACGCCGGAACCGGCTTCAGGAAAGCGGCACAGGCGAAGAGGGATGCGGTTGGAAGTGGTGGCGATATGGGTGAAATGTTCCCAGATGTGTTCGTCGAATCTCCGACCTATCAAGAAGCGATGACTGATTATCTCAACCAACTCGACTGGGAAAATGCCGACAGTGCCCGTCAAGCACAGTGGCGTTCCGAAATGGCCGGGTATCGTCCACTCCCGACGAGGTAAACGATGGCAGAACCGAAATACATTCAACTCCCGTCCATAATTCCCTATGGCTTCGGGTTCAAGCCGGACACTGTCCAGCGTTCGGATATTCCGATTATGCTCCAGAAACCGGAATCTGCAGACCTCATCAAGCAGGCCGGTGACTCCGATGCACTCGCAAAACCGTCAACTACGCAGGTGGTGATCAACGCTCGCAGGAGCACTGGTGCAGACAAACTCTCGGGACGACCGAAAGCGGTGGTAGCACCTGCCAACACCCAGCCTGCACCCACACAGCAGACCACGCAACAGACTGCTCCCGCTACACAACCGGCGCAACAGCCTGCACAGTCCACTGTCAATAATAACTCGCAACCGCCCAGTACGGGTGGCAATGGCGGGAACGAACAGGCCGCTATCCCGAACACTCCTGACACTACTGATTCCACTGCACCGGTTGACACTGGTCGTAAGAACATCCACACCGTCTTCCAGACCATCACCGGAAAGGACCCTATCCCTTACGGCGAGAAGTGGCGTTGGTATCTCCAGCACGGCTTCACCGGTATGCACGGCGGACTCCATCAGGAACTGATGAACCAAGTGAACGCCGAGACCAATGCGTTCGGCGGTACTGGCGTAGGTGGGAAGAACACTTACGGTCAAGAACTCCGCGCACAGGAAATGAAGCGCAAGACGCTTATGCAGCAGTGGGACAAACTGCTGTGGGAATGGAACCACGGTTATTACTCCGGTGACGAATCTTCTGTCGCGAAGTTCAATTCCAATGCGAACAAACTGCGTAATGCTATGATAGCGGAAGGCATCACGCCTGACCTCATCCGTGACCCGTCTATCAACGCCGGTGGCTTCGCACAGGGCTTCCAGAAGGACATCTCCCAGAAGCGCAACGACCTTGACTGGCTCGGTGGATGGATGAAGACCATTGAAGACAACATCGCGGAGAACCCCGACTGGCTCAACTCCAATCAGGCCACTATGGAGTTCGATAAGATGTCTGAATACATCATCCTCAAATGGGCACAGTCCAAGGGCGCAATCGCTGACGCTGAAAAGATTCGTGCACAGGTGGAAGCGATGCCGGAGGAAGACCGAAAGTATTACAATGGCTTTATGTCCTCTTTCCTTCGCGGGAACGCACTCCTGCAGATGCAGTCTTTGGCAAAGCAGGGCAACCAGCACGCAAAGGAACTCGTGGCAGAAGTCAAACGCCTCATCAACTATTCTCCTGACGAAGCGAAGGGTGTGGTTGATGAAGACGGCTACGGTGTGAAATCGGTGCAGAACGAAAAGAAGATTATGCAGTTGATTGAACTTGTGAGGACCGACCTCGCGGGCAACAATCTCGACCTGCCTATCGACTTGGCTACTGCGTTGGAATCCTACAAAGCCGGTAAAGATGCGTTCGATGACTATGTGATGAAGAACGCGAATGTGGACCGAAAGATGGTCTGGGATTCTGCCGTTGACCAGATGAACATTAACAAGGACGCATACAGCCGACTCATCAAGCGAGGTGGTCTGTACCAGGGCTGGGACTACGACGGTCACACTCCGACCAAGGAACTGTCTTCCAAGCTCGCAGAATGGCAAGCCAACGACCGGACGAACCCAGTAATCAGGAACGCCTCCCTGACGATGCCATCTATGGCGGGCGACACTGATGACGGTATCGGTGGTGTCGAAGTGCGCGGTGGTGTGGCCGGTGCTACTCCTACTGTCGGCGTGCCCAAGAAACCGAAAGGACTCGAAAAGAAAAATGCGTGGGCTGTTGACGGAGTGTGGTATTACTCCGATAACGGCAAGATTAAGAAATGGAGCGGAAAATGAGCGAATACACTTACAGAACCAATCGTCACCGCAGACGCAAGCCCGAAGCACCTGCCGCATCGGTAAGGGAACAGAAGCCGCTGAAGGCCAAGCACTCGCTGAAGACATTCGCGAACATCCAGCGTGAAGCGAAGAACGCTCCGTGGGTGAGACCTATCGCCGAAGCAATCGCAAAGGCCCGTCTCGACCTGTACAATCAGGACAAGTGGGACAAGAACACCGGTTGGGCTGAAGACATCTTCGTTCCGGACAACCCGCATCCCGACCTGTTCGACCTTGGTCAAGACGGTGAACTGACGATGACACCGCAGGGCGAACTCCTGCAAATGAATGACCCCGAAAAGTTCGCGCTTATGGTCCCCGAAGTGATCCACTGGATGAACGACAGGGACAAATCCGAACTGCGTCTTCTCCCGATGACCCGTGAGGAAGCAGAAGCTCAAGGCAAGCGTTGGTATCAGACTACCGACGAATATCTGCAGGCACTTCAGGACTTGGGCTACGGCGAGGAACAACTGTTCCGAGACATCGCCAATGCCGAACTCCTCCGTATTCTGAAGGAAGACTTGGAGAGCGGTGAACCGGCCTACGAAAATGCTATGCGCCATCTCCTTGCAGATGACGATTACAGTTATGACCCGAGCGACAGCACTACGATGAAGCGACTGGCCGACCGTCAACGCGAAAGTTCCGAGTTCGACAAACCGAACAGGGGTTTGGTCGCTCTCGGCAATACCTTCGCTCCAATCAGTACGAGAGTGCTTGCCGACCCTGAACTGAACTATAAGACCGGTGTTGGTGAACGCCTCGCCCGAGGTGGTGCTGATGCACTTCTGAACGCGGGCTACATCTTGGGACCGGAATGGCTCACCACGCAAGCGGCTCTCCGCACTGGTATCGGTGCTGGTAGGGCACTCACTGGTGGTTTGGCAGGTATCGGTGCACGAGCGGGAACGCGAGCCGCCACTGGTGCAGGAGTCGGTGCTGGCGGTTATCTGTACAAGCACGGACTCGACCCAGTGTTTGACAAGGCAACCGGCGTGGGAACTTCTAGAGCACCGTTCGACACCCGTGACCTTGCCTTCGAAAGTGTACTCGGCGGTTTCAACAATCTGTTGAGCACCCAGCTTCTCCGTGGCGGCAAGGTCTCGGACAATGCTTTCAAACTCCGTTCTGAAATCGCACCGGATAACCCGAGTGTGGTTGACCACTCTGACATTGCCGATATGTTCGGGCTGTTCAAGAAGCGTAAACTGAAGGATGTCGGTAAGGAACCCGGCACTGTCACTGCCGAAGAAGTCACCCACATCAGTGGCGCGGATGCGAAACCTGAATTTGTCAAGCAGCCCATCAAGAAGTATCACGACAAGTTCGGACAGAACGAGGCAATCCAGACTGAATCGTTCCCGCCTATGGTGTTGACTGACCGAGCGGGTGACGCTTTCGTCATAAGGGCTCCCTTCCGTAATGTCCCTGCAGTCAGGGGCGGTACAGGAATCAAGGGTATGGCCGCTGACAAGACCAGTGCCTATGGCGGTGCCCGCAGACTTTCTGGTGCTGACGAGGGCATCTGGGAAAAGGATTTGCTGAAGGAATATGGACCGACCTTCAAAATCGGAGAACGCTTCGTACCCGAACGGACAACCGAACTCGTCGAAAAGGGTACTACTACCCCGAAACATTTGAGTGAAGTCTATGCCACCGAGCCGACTGTTAAGGGTAAGGCACTGCTCTACGAAAAGGCGAACGACCCGAGATTCGCAAACGACTACATCAGGTACAACGCCGACTTCTTCAAGGGCACTGGCAACCAGAAACCGTTCAGCGAAGAACAGTTGGAAGGTCTGAAACTTCTGATGAAGGATGCACAGACTGCAGGTAGCGACAAGGGCTATCTATTCTCCGGCAAACCGACTGTGCGCAACGCAGACGAATACGCCGCGAAGACTGCCATCGCGCAAGGCAACCAGCGTCTTGGTGACAACGGTAAATCCCTCGCCAACGATGCGGAAGCCGCACTCCTGAAGACCAGAACAAAGTACGGTACGAAGGACGCAAGTGGCAACTTCCAGCCCGGAACGAAGAAGCAGACGAAAGCACTTGAAAAGGCAACCAAGAAGTCTATCGAGCGTTCCAATATGAATGTCAAGAGCAAGGCTTCCCTGCACAAGCAGCGCGACTATCAAGGCTACACTCGTCCAGAGGTCATCGGCGGCATGGGTCTCCGTACTGTCGGTACGCAGGGGCTTGTGAATAATGCTAACATTATGAGCAACTTTGTTCCCTACGGTCTCCCAGACTGGAGTGACACCTTCGGCCCGAGAGCAAAACAAATGGAATACGAGGACTAAACTATGAGCAACTTTCTTTCCATACACGACACTCACAGACTGCCGTACAACAACGCCACTATAACCGCGAAGACTGTCCAGAGCGGTGACACCACCCCTATTAAGTTCTACTCCGGTCATCAGCCGGATTCCGAAGAACTCGGTTTCGAGGTGTTCACTAACGCCCGTGGCTATCTGTGCGACCGCAGTGGAAACCTCTACACCGATGGCGTGTTCGTCAAGGAAGATGCGTACATCACTGTGACGCTCGGTGACGGTGCTCGGACAAGTTGGATCGTTCGTCCCGACTCCGATACCGTCGTGAATGACGGCAAACTTCTCGGCAAAATTGTAGATGACCGCTCCCAGTGGGAAGAGGGCCGCGAGTATGTTCAGTTCGGCGGGCATTGGCACCTCGTGCTTCACAGCGCGAACACCCCGTCCAATGCCAAACTCCCAATCTCTGACCTTGCAGATGTTCCACCGATTAACAAATGGGAGGAAACCGAACAGGTCACACCGATTGGCCCGATGAACAAGAATGTAACTGTCGAGGAATACACCAAGACACTCGTACTCCAGTGGAACGGTACAAAGCCCGAAACCCACGAGCCTGTCTATGTGACTGTAAAGACGGCAGTCGTCAATGGACGGCACCGCTACGCCCAGCACTGCCTCGTTTATAACCAGACCGAAATGCGACTCACGCTTGTCAACGAAAGCGGGAAGACAATCGGTAATATCGCTCCGACCGGAACGATGAATATGGGCCTGTTCTTCTTGGTTGACCAGAACACGGGCGAATGGATTGAAGACGATAAACTGGAAGACTGGGACTTTGGCCTTGACGCATCCAACAACGGCACGAGTGTCGAAATTACCGGTGCTCCTGTTGGCGGCTTCTACACTGTCGAACTGAACGACAGAACTCCGAATGTTCTGCGCATCGTTGCCAAGGAACTCAACTTCGCGGGCATTCAGCCGTACCCGAGAGAAATCCCCATCAAACTTGTGGGCAACAACCTGACGAAATCCCGAACAATCCGACTCTGGTTCCAGAATGCCTCCGAGAATGACGGTGCTTCGCTCCCTGCAGTGTTCTACGATACGGACGCGAATATCCCGCTGTGCATACTCTATCCAGCCACCTTCTGTGAAATCTTTGTTCGCGAAGGGCAGTTCACGCTGGACAATGCGCCGATGGCACTTGACAACAATACCATGGTCTACCCGACTCAGACGGCAGTGAAGACAAGCGGGACTGCGAAAATCGCTGTGCCTAGAAAGTGCGACCTTGTGACGATTACCAACACTGACAACGGCGGTATTTCTGAACTGCACTTCACCACGCAGGACCTGCACACCGTCCGCTTTAATGTGCAGAACACTAGCGGTCAGCCGATATGGTTCAGGCTGATGAACGACCAAGACCAAGCGGCTCAACTGTGGGCGGTGTGCCCGGCGAATGATGTCTGTAATTTCACAGTGCACAACTCCGCAGGTCTGCTCTATGCCATCAGCGAAACGAAGGCTTATCCCACGGCGGTTGCCGAGACATCTGGCACTGCCAACTGGAATATAACCTACGGCCAAATGAAGGGCCTCGCCACCACGCTCGTGTTCAACCCTGCTGTACTCCGTGATAAGTTCGGTATCAACTTCGGCGGGTACAATGACAACCACGCTTCCCATGCGTACATTGACGCTCCGGCACTGCAAGGAGTGGCGCAGACGGTTCAGTTCAAGGTCGATGTCAGGGCTTTCGTCACGAAGGATGGCGAACAGAATAACTGCGAACTGTACATCGGTACGAAGGACGGCGGGCATAAGGAAATTGAACTCGACTACATTCAGCCTACGCAGAACGATGACGAGTTCTTCTTCATCTACCCGACGACCTACACCTACTCTATGCTGCGTACTGGAAACGCAGAACCCACGACAATCACGTTGATGGATAGAGAATGACCCAAACCCAAGTTGAAAAGCAACTGTGCATAGAAAACTTCTTCTTCTTTGTGGCGTACTGTCACGCCAACATTTTCAAGAAGGAGTTTATCTTCTATGAGTTCCACAAGACGCTTGCCGGAATTTTCTTGCGACTGCCGGAGGAAAAGCGCGTAATCATCAACGCCCCTCCGCGCATAGGAAAGACCGACATCAGTGTGTACTACATCGCTTGGCGGTTCCTGAAGGACCCATCGAGTTCTGTGCTCTATTGCTCGTTTGATGAGAAGTTGGTTAGCCGTAATAACAGACGAATAAAGGACTTGTTAATCTGGTTGGCGAAGAGGTTTGATATGCCGGAACTTCTCCCCATCCACCAGATGAACGGAAAACTGGAATGGGTGAACAAGGCCAACGGGACTATCATCGCGAGAAGCACCAATGCTGCAGTGACCGGTGCCGGTTGCTCTACGCTGCTGATTCTTGATGACCCGAACAAGCCTGCCGATAGAACGAGCGCGGCTATGCTGAACCGCAGATGGCAAATCTTCAAGTCCACGATACGCAACCGTATCAACCTTCCAGATGTGCCCATCTTGGTTATCCAGCAGAGAGTGGCGAGTCAGGATTTGACCGGCTGTCTTCTTCAGGACACCGAGGACAAATGGATTCAGTACAAGTTCCCTGCCATCAAGGAAGACGGCGAAAGCCTCTGCCCGGAACGACTCCCGTTGTCCGAAATCAACACTTACAAGAGTGACCCCTTCACCTACAACGCGCAGTATCTTCAGGTTCCGCTTGATGATGTGGGCAAGTTGTTTGACAAGAACAAACTTGTATTCTCGCACAGCAGACCCGCATCGACCACTATGCGTCTGTGCATCAGTGTTGACGCGGCTGGCAAGGGCGACATCGGAAACGACTTCAATGCAATCGCAGTATGCGGTCGCGATATGATGGGAGTGAACTACTACATCCTCGATGTTATCAACTTCCGTGCCGACATCACCGTACTTGTGAACAAGATTAAGGAAGTGCGTTCGCGATGGGGTTCAAATGTGCCAGTGCTCATAGAAGCACGAGCCAACGGAAACGCTGCCATCCAGATTCTCCGAAAGGAAATGAGCGGTATTCTTGAAGTGAATCCGACAAAGGACAAGGTGGAACGCGCTATCGGAATTAAGTATCTTTTCGATGCTGGCAACATCACATTCTCCGTGAGAGGACTGGTGTGGGGCGAAATTCAGGGACAGTTCACACAATTCCCGCACGGTAAGCACGACGACATCGTGGACTCCGTGGTGCAGGGAATCAACTGGCTGTCGCGTTTGCCCACCAACAGAAGCCTGACCGAGAACAAACAGCAACACTTTAACCGACCGAGTTATGGGAGGCCGTCTTATGCAGGTAATGGATATAATAAATAGAGCCGTGATGAAGTCCGGCGTGGTTAGCAACTTCAACCCCGACGAGGTGCCGGAGGATATTCAACAGCGTGCGTCCGATGTTCTCCGCAACGAAATCATTGTGGACCTCAACTGCGACCGTGCCGTGGATGTGTCAGAAGTTGTCATCCCGTTCACACCGAAGAACGGTCGAATCAACTTGAGCACCACACCGCTCGACTACGAACACTTCATCGCAGGTAGTGTGTCCGAAACTTATGATGAACTCCGCAAGAAGGAGCACTTTGTGAATGCCGGTATGGGCATTGACGCATACTTCTATCCGAACATCAGACAATTACTGTACCAACTCGGGTACGCCACTCCGGGTATGCCGACCACCATCGGAACACGCACCGACAAGTGGCCCACCACGCAGTTCGGCGAATATCGCGAAATCTATGTGTGGACTTCCGACTGGAAACTTGTCTGCATTTCGAAGCCAAGTTCCAACAGTGCGGATGTGGATGATGAACTTCTTGACTGGAGGTACAATGTCCCGTTCTATCCCGCATACATTGACGAACTGTACCGCGCAAGTGACGGGGCTCCGCTGAAGTACCTGCATCACGGTGAAATGGTCTCCTCCGAGTTCAGGGGTGCGAACCTTGTCTACACTCTTGAAGACAACATAACGCGAATGACGATTATCCTCAACAGAGTGTACGGCTCCGCGCCTGTTCTCGTGGTGCTCCCTGTTCCGGTGAAAGTCATCAACTCGTTCCAAGAACCGAATCCGTGGGAAGGTGAAATCATTGCTCCCCTGAAGTTCCGCAGTTTCCTGATAAATATGCTGGCTTGGAGAATGGCCTACGAATACGGAATCGACACGAAGAACGATATGCGAGTCGAATCCACTGCGTCGTACAGCAACATCATTAAGAACAAGGTAAAGCGCGAGCATCCGCAGGATATTGAACGGAGAATCTTCCATTACCTGCGCAGGGGCCACGGTTCCAGAACTGCTCCGGCTGCTTACGGTGGAGGCTACTATGGGTAATTTCAATGGAATCGTAGAATATCACGATGGTCTGGCAGTGTCAGATTATGTCAATATGCTCCCGCTTGGCGAAACCTGCGTGGACCGTATCGGTGACGCTCTCATTGACAGTGGAATTGTACTGGAAGCAGGGAGCGAGGTTCGCGGAACCTTCATCGACTCTACGAACAAAATCTACATCGTCTATGGCAATGCTATCTATATGGCGCAGTACACGCCGGAAACAGATACCATCGGCCCGCTCACCCCGATGCAGTGGTATCTGAACGGCGAAAAGACGAACTTCAACACTTGGAAACAGACGGGGCGCGTCACATTCTGCGAATCGTCCATCAAGCCGAGTATCGTCTTCTGCTGTGACGGAAAGTACATCTATATGTGGAACACTACGGTCAACAACACTACGAGACCGGAGCGTGACCCGTTCATCGTGAATATGATGTATCTCCCCGAAATGGTAATCGGTGACGACAGCAACGGCGGTAGTATCGCAAGCGGCGACACTGTGGATGGCGAGTTCAATCTTCAGGACAGTATCGCCGGTATCTCGGGTTCAGCCAACATCAGCGGATGGGAAGAGAAGAACGATTACATCGCAAGCATCTGCTGGTTTGACAACAAACTTGTCGGGTGCAACAAGTCGAAGAACACAGTATGGATCACCCGGACTGACCCCGGTTGGTACTTCCGCGACACAGGAAAGCACCCGCTCAATCCTGACGACGGTATCGACCTTTGGTACAACTGGTACTCCAGTACGAACAACGCCGACAACCTCATAGATGTGGCCAGTTATGCGGGTCAGTTGTATTTCTTCAACGACCACTCTATTGAAGTGTGGGGTCGCACCGGAAACGAGGACTCGCCTATCCAGCCGAACACGACACAGGTGATTCACTTCGGCGGGCGCAACCCTCTCATCTTTGAGGGCGTGCTGTACTTCATCGCGTCCGATGCTATGAACGACGAGTTCATCGCCGCGTTCTCTCCGCAGTTCCAGAAACTGTCGAACAAAGAAATCGAACGCAGACTTGGACGGCCACTCGACCTTCAGATTATCACGCAACGCCACGAAAACTATCTGTTCGTGAGGAACGAGGATTGCAGTGGGTTCTTGTTCAGGGATGGTCGCTGGAGTAGTTGGGACAACCCCGCCAACGCCACTTACCACATCAGGAACTCCATCGTCAGAGATTACGCAATTACCGACACTGGGCGAATCACCAAGTTCGATGAGGAGTTGCGCACCACTGGCGGTGTTCGCTACAACCGCTACATCAGGGACGGCTTCGTGCAGTTCCCCAAGCGGGTAATCTTCCGTCGGTTCTACCTGATTATGGACACAGGAAAGACTGACAGGGATGTACACCTCTATCGGCCTACTCCGAACGCCCAACCAGTGCCGGACCCAGTTATGCAAAACCTCGAAATGTATGCCGCCATCTCCACGAACAGAGGGATGTCGTTCAGTCAGCGTAGGTATCGGAAACTCGGTTTGGCAGGTCACAATAACAAAGTAATTGAGTGGCGAAACCTCGGCAGTGGAAACTCTTTCTTGATTGAGTTCGGAACATCCAGTCTCCACAAATTGCAGATATATGCTATGGGAGTTGATACCCAATAACTTTTAGTTTATATGCACATTTTGAGCCCCTATAAATTGGGGGCTTGTTTTGTATAGGTCGCAATTTTTAGCGGTCTATATGGGGCTAAAATAATTACTAATTAAGGCCTAAAAAAACAACATTTAGGGGCTCAAATGAATATAACTTTCTTCGATATAGAAACTTATGCAGAGTTCTTCTGCTTCTGTGCAATCTGCTGTGATTACGACACGGAAAAAGAACTCTGGCGAAAGAGCACTATCGCATCGCCGAGTGGGGTAGTGGACGGGACGAATGTCGCTGACATCGTGGACGCTTTCGGGAAGTCGGATTTCATTGTCTCTTACAACGGAAGTCGCTTTGACCTTCCGATTCTGGCCAAAGTCAAGCACGATGTTGCGAAGATGGGACAGACCCACCAGCAGTACATCCACGCTGACGGTGAACAGATTATCGGGTACGACGACAACAACCACGCACTGCCGATCATCCGTCACAATGTCAAGGAGTGGTCACAGAAACATTTCGATATGTTGAACAACTGCTTGCTTGGCAAGTCCTTGAAGCAGTGGGAAATGTATTGCAATCTCCCCATCAAGGAACTCCCGTATAGTCCCTATGCGAAACTCACTCCCGAAATGAAGCAGGAAATTCTTGAATACTGCTTCCACGACTGTTGGGCATTGGGTCAGGTGTTCTGGCGATTTGGTTCCGGCAAGAAGAAGTCAAAGTATTACACACTCCCGTCGCGAATTGAAGTGATGAAGATGTGGCCCGAAAACTTGGTTATGAAATTTGACCGAACCACGCAGGCACTTTCTGCAGGCATCATCTACCAGACCAACACTCCAATCGCACCGCGCACGATGGACCCGCTGGAGTTGTTCAAGTTGGACGAATTTGATGTGCCCGATGAAGTCAAGAACATCTTCCGACTCCTCGCAAAGTCTTCTCCGGTGACGGCAAAAGGCAAGAAGGAACTCGCCGAGAAGTGCTGCTACAAGGGAATCCAGTTCGGAAAGGGTGGCTGTCATTACATCAAGAAGGGTCATCACAAAAAGATTTTCTGCTTTGATGTGCAGTCCGAATATCCCCGTGTCATCAGGCATTGGAGTCTGCTGAAGACCCCGCAAGCCTTGGAGAACTGGTCCAACACTATGCAAGCCCGCTTCGCTATGAAGAACAAGAAGGGCACTCCCGAATATCACGCAGACATTGACGCTGCTCTGAAGGTTGTTCTCAATTCCCTGTCCGGTGGGTTCAGAATCCGTGGCGGTGGCTCTGTCGCCTTCGACCCTGCAGCCGGAGAAGCGATGTGCTTCATTGGTCAGCTCGTCGTGACTGAACTTGCCCTTGCCTGTCCGAACTGGGACGATGTTATCGAAATCAACACCGACTCCGTGTTCGTGGTCGGAGAGGAAAACGCAAAGGCTCTCCGCAAGAAGTGCGACCAGATGCTTGAAAAATACGATATGCTCTTTGAAGAAGAGTTTATGGAACAGGCTTACTTCCGCGATGTGAACAACTACGGAATCTTTGATGCAGACGGCAAACTGCTTGATGGCCGTGGTCTTGACTACTCTGATGCAATCAACAAGAACCACGAGAAGGCCGTGGTCTATGAACTGTTCAGGAACCTACTTCTCCCGAAACTTGACTTGGATTGGAGCAGGTACGAATGGACCGACTTCATCTACAAGTATCACAAGTCTGCCGCGAGCAAGTACGCTACTATCAACGGCGAACCGATGACCCACAAGAACTATTACTTTATGTGGACTACTACGAAGTGCCCGAACGCTTCTGTTATCCGGTTCAGTAATGACCTGATGGACTCTCGCAACGGGAGCATCAAGCCGAGGTATGGCGTTTATGCGTTCAGTATTGAAGAACTTGAACAATACAAGGAATACATTGACTACTCCCAGTATCAGCGCGACCTCGATGAAAACTTCTATCTGTGGGGGCGTGAAGACTTGATCGCCACTTTCGTAGGAAACGCGAAGGAACGCAAGGCAAAGGGTCTGAAAATCAAGTCGCTCGCAGATGCGTTCGCCCAACTCCACCCATGGACCGAGCAGGTTCCCAGCACTGTTTCCGAAGGAATCCGTCAGCAGGAAATCTCCGACAAGAAACGCTCCATCGCCAAACTCGAAGCGGCTATGGAAGTTATGGAAGGCCACGAGCGTGAGGAGTTTGTACCTACTCTGGAACGCTTGAAGAAGGAACTCGCTGAAATGGAGGCACAGAATGAAAATCCTTAGATTCTACTGGGACCCCGCGAGAGAAAAGTATATGAACGACCAAGTTCTTACTGTCAAGCGGGAAACGAAAACGATGCTCATTGGCGTTGACAGACGCAATCCGAGATATGAATACAGGTTCCGCAAACCTGCCAATCCGCAGACCGGTATGCACATTCAACTGGTGGGCAAGCGCGAAAGGTTCTCCCAATTCCACTACGAAATTTGTCTGGAGGGTGGGGCGATATGAGCAAAGTGAAATACACGAAGAAGACCTATAAGCGTCACGCTTGGGAAAAGAACTCCGAAGGAGGTATAGACCACTTTGCCTTTTCAAGTGGATTCTGTAATGGGCCATTCTGTACTCGGTGCTCTCATTCATTTTGCGAGCATTGCAATCCGCACGGATGGGATGACACTCCCTGCGAAGTAGAGAAATGGGAATGCCCTAAATGTCATCATAAGTTGATGCGCTATGAGCACGCCAACTTTTGTTCTAATTGCGGGGAGAAACTCGAATGGCCAAAGGAGACTGACTGATGGAACTCATTAGGTACAAAGTAAAAGGGGACACCGTGATGGGCGTGCTCATTGACTACAAGGATACGAGGTTATGTGCCAATATTGCGAGAAACCGAACAAGACGATAGTGACGCATCTGGTCGGTGTGTCAGCGTTTGTCGGAGCAGGTCGTCTGTGGTTGCGCTTCTATGATGAAAAGGCCAACCGGACGATAGCGAGCGCTGCCAATATCAAATACTGCCCGATGTGTAGGCGTAAACTGACGGAGGCAAAATAAATATGCTAGAATTTCTGAAGACTCACAGGGATAAAATCTTCCCGACAGTTCTGATGATTCTTGATTTCTGTGCGGCAGTGCCGTATGCCGTGCAGGGCGATGTGAAACACACCGTCTATTGGATAGCGGCTGGAGTATTAACCTTATCTGTCACTTGGTTATAGGAGACCAAATGAAAAACTCTATTTGTAATAAGTGCTCGTCTTGCGGCTACTGTGCGAACCGCGAGAACGGAATGATGGCGTGCAACAACTTCAACAAATTTCCGAAGGCGACAGGCTCCTATGAAGAATACTGCAAAGCAAAGCGCACCGAAAAATAACCTGACCGCGACAGGTGAATACTACGACGGCAAGATTGAAACGATCGACTACTTGGAGTTCACGATGGACGCACTCGTCCGTAACGGAGTCCCTGCCAGTCGTGCCTACGATGTCGTAGCGGCCTTGAAGTATCTCTCTTCGAGGCTCGGTTCCAAGTCGGAAACTCCGATTGAACTTGACTTGATGAAAGCAGAGAATTACATCCATCGCGCCCGTACCGGAAAGTGGCTTGACAAGGAGTTTCTCGACCCCTTCGGAGGTTAAGATGCGACTTCAGAAAGTTCTCAACATTCTCGGCCAGATGCCGAAGAAATCCCAAAAGGTCGTGCTGTCTGTCGTGGACTTTGACCGATATTCTCCGTCCGAGAATTACAAGAAGATTATCGAGACGATGATTACCGTGGCGAAGTCCGCAACCCAGCGTGAACTGCTGGAGGTCTATCGGGATATGCAACCGAGTGACGAAGAAGTGCTCGAAGCCTTCCACGGCAAGGGCAACGATTCTCTGACTCCGTTGTATTTCAACGAAGACCAGATTGACTTCATTCAGAACTGCGTGTACCGCAACCGTGATGGCGACTTCCGTCTGATTCCACATTTGAAGAATTGTAGCGCGGAGGCTATGCCGCTCGAAGGTCTCAAAGCCGACGACGACATTATCTCCGCTCGCCTGCAACTCACGCGAATTGCACCGAACGGGAGCAGTGAGGAGTTTGACGGGTTGAAGGAACTCCGCAAACAGCCTTACGAGGGGCCGTATGATGGGGTATTCCTGAAACTCGCACCGAATCTTCGCCGCATCAACATCATCTCCAGTTTCGCATCGGAGGATCCACACGGATTCTTCACGCGTGATGGCCAGATGTACCGAAATGTGTGCTCGCAGATGACTAGGGTCAACGAAAAGTTCGTCACGGAGCAGGGTCTTCGCAGGGCTATGTTCCTGATGTTCCTCGTCAGTGGCGGTCGCGGGAAAGATTGGAACGCCCTCTACAACCTCATTCACTTTATGGTAAGGGTGCCCAACTCCGCGACAGGCTATGTCCTCTACCTCAACGACTTCGATGCGGGCGGTAATGGAAAATCCAAGTTCATCGGGCTTCTCAACCAGATGTTCGGCGATTCCTTTACGGCCTTCTCGACGCAACAGTTGAGGTTCACCATTTCCCTGCTCGGAAAGCGTCTCGTTTCCATCAGTGAATACGAGGACAGCGGGACGGCAAAGGAACTGCAGGCCCTCATTAAGTCGATGACAGGTCGCGACCGCTTCCAGTACGAAGGGAAGGGTATGGACCCCATCGTGGCTGAAACCTACCAGAACTTCGTCATCAGTTCCAACAAGTACCTGTACTTCGAGGACAGTGGTATCAAGCGAAGGATGCAGAATTTCCACTGCTCCAACTTGCTCCACATTATGATGACCCGATACACTCACGACCAAGATTACTTGAACCCGCTGTTCGGAAATATCTACAACGGCGAGTCCTTG
>Ga0310694_10000798_pt1 | contig 39488 bp, 64 predicted proteins | sample 174DNAGHGhighgp2_FD_203884 | JGI IMG/M metagenome (GOLD analysis project Ga0310694, IMG submission 203884) | Sheep rumen microbial communities from Palmerston North, Manawatu-Wanganui, New Zealand - 1742 DNA GHGhigh gp2 (v2) (version 2) | ecosystem: Host-associated > Mammals > Digestive system... | reverse complement strand
TATAAGGCAGTATCCTGCTTTTGAGGGTGGCATGAGATATATCTTTTATGCAAATGGATACGGCGATATTCGTTGTATCAAAGATGAGGACGGCAATTTTAAGGAGTATGTAGCATGAATAGACCGACACGATATTATTCAAAGCAACAGGAAAAGAAAGTAGCAAAGCGACTTGACGGTAAAAGACAAGCGAATAGTGGTGCAACCCCATTTCAGAAAGGTGATGTAATCACTGACCAGTTTCTTGTCGAGTGTAAGACAAAGACTAAGGATAGTAAGTCTTTTACAATCAAAGAAGATTGGCTGTTAAAGAACGAAGAAGAAGCGTTCGCTATGGGCAGAGATTCAGCATTGTGCTTTGACTTCGGACCGAGTGCCAATAAGAGATACTATATTATCTCAGAGCGGTTGTTTGATTTGTTACAGCAGTATATGCGGGAGGATAAGTGATGGGCGTGACAAATGAAATGATTAAGCAGAATGTTTTTGATTGGCTTGATGCTCTTATTATTGGAGTAAAAGCAATGAACAGCCATATTCAGTGCGGCACAGATGGTTGGAGAAGTGAAGCCTCTGTTTATAGTAGTGATACATATATTACAGACGGTATTCTTACAGTGAATATCCATAGTATAGGGCGTGTTGCTAAAGCAGTTGAGATTGACCTTCAACATCAGGATTTTACACCTGCAAATGAATATTACGCATCTTTTACTGGTGAAGATTTTTTCATCTATAATGGCGTAAAATTTTCTGACATGGTTAGCGGGCATTTTTCTGATGAAGAGAAAGAAGAAAGGAGAACAGAACGTAATGAGTGGGAAGAAAATGCGAGGGAGCAAAGTAGCGATTCTGGAGTGGATGAGAAAACATCCGTGGATAACGAGTAAGATAGCATTTGAGAAGTTTGGTATCACAAGACTCTCTGCCAGAATTAAAGAGTTGAGAGATAAAGGATATGACATTGAAACTATTATGGTAGAGACAACAACTCGTTTTGGTGAGACAAGTCGTTATGCAAGATATGTATTGAGAGGAGAGCCGAATGAAGAGGGATATAAAGACAAAGGAGATTGAGACATTTGTTAATAATGCAGTATATTTAGCAAAGATGAAAGGTACTTTACGAGAGTTTGAAGAGTATTGCGGATTATCTGTAGGATATTTTTCACGTAGAGTAACAGATGGTACATCAAGACAGAGTGCAATGTCTTTCCAGACTGTTTTGCTTGTATGTGAATATCTTGAAAGACCGTTAGAAGATTTGCTTAACCCTAAGTTGAGATATGATTTAGAAGCAAAGCGGATGCAACAGAAAATGGAAGAAATTGAATCAGCAAGATTATCATTAACAGGAGAATAATATGGAACTTACAAAAGAAAAAGCATTGGAACTTCATCGTCAGATGTGGTCTGATATGAGAGAAGAATTGGGGGATAATCCTCCGAGAATGATGCGTAGTGACTATAAAAGATATTGGATTAGAAAACATTTTCCAGAATCAGCCGATATTGATAAGGTTGAAATTATTCGTCATAATTGTTTTTTGTGTGAGTATGCTAATGATGAATATGGTTATTGCGAGTGTCTTATAGATTGGCCCTGTGGAAGATGTGAAGATGGTAGTGAAGATGAAGATGAAAGAAATTGGCTGTATATGCCTATTTCAAAGTTGTTAGCATTGCCTGAAAGAAAAAAAGAAACTGAGTTGAAAGAAGAGGAAACGGCTGACGGTAGATATAAATGTGATTTGATGTATTCCGCAGAAGGTGAATGTACTGGTTATATGTATCTTACAGAGCAGGAGTATGAGACTGTTAAAAAAGTGGTGAATACTTGTAATTGGAATAATGTTGACGATGAAGGCTATGCTGGTCGTTTATCTATTTATTGCAAGAAGTTGGAGGAGAAAAAATGAAATATGCAGTAATGACTACAGAAAATGGTTTTATCGAAGAGCTTGAAGTTTATGGTAAAACGTATCGAAAAGAGTGGGTTGAAACTGATTGTGGTTTTAGTACCAATGATGGTGAATTTAATGAACAGCTTGCAGAAGATGGTATTGAAGATGAACAGCTTTTAGATGAGATTTGGGACCGCATTGATTGCATTGATGTTGGTAGTGATATGTGCAAAATCGAGAAGGAGCTTATGTAATGGCAGTTAAAACGTTAGCAGTAAAATACCGCCCCACCAGCTGGGACGAAGTAAGTGAACAGTCCAGTACAAAGATTATTTTACAGCAACAGCTTGAGAGTGGCGAGGTTAAAAATGCGTATTTGTTTTGCGGACCTGCCGGGTGCGGGAAAACAACATGTGCAAGAATCTTCGCAAATGATATTAACAAGGGAGAAGGTAATCCCATTGAACTTGATGCCGCATCTAATAATGGTGTTGATGATGTACGAAATATAATTCAGCAGGCAAAGACAAAGAGTATTAACTCCGAGTATAAAATCTTTATCATTGATGAGTGCCATGCGCTATCCAACTCGGCGTGGCAAGCAATGCTGAAAATTATTGAAGAACCGCCTGCAAAGAGTATTTTCATCTTTTGCACGACCGATCCGCAGAAAATTCCTAAGACGATTCTTTCACGAGTACAGAGATATGATTTCCAGAGAATCAGCCAGAAAGGAATTGTAGATAGGCTTTGGTGCATCTTAGATAAAGAACACTATAACGATATTTCAAGAGAGAATTTAGATTATTCCGATAATGCACTTGAATATATAGCTAAACTTGCTGATGGTGGAATGAGAGATGCGATTACTTTCCTTGATAAGTGCCTTGCATATCACCCCAAACTTACATTGAAGCATGTAACAGAAGCACTTGGTACAGCAGATTATTCTACTATGTTTGAGCTGACAGATTGTTTACTTGGCTATGATGGTATGGGTTCAAAAGAAGCTATTGAAATCATTGAGACACTTCATGCTAAAGGTAAAGAACTGAAAACTTTTATTAAACAGTATGTCCAGTTTCTTCTTGACCTTGATAAGTATTCTCTTGGCTGTGACTGGAAATATTTACAGATGCCGAAACTGAAAGATTATGAGACAGCTCTTGAAAGCTACGGCGAAGATGAGTGGGATGATATTCATAGATGGCTCTCAGTATTCGTAAAACTCAATGCAGATATTAAATGGTCGCAGTCAGTAAAATATGATATCGAAGCAACTATCATTGTAAATAAGGAGAACAAATGATTGGTCAGAAGTATTTAAAGAAGTATGTCAATACACTACTCGATGAGAATAATTTTCCACGATTCAGTCTTTTTGTTGGTCCAAAAGGTAGCGGTAAAAAGAGATTTCTGAGAGAATACTTTGAAGGAATTTATCCAGAAGATAATAAAGTAGATTCTATCAGAAAAATTATTGATATGGCATACAGAGTGTCAAATAAAACATTTATTATTCCTGACGCAGATGATATGTCAAACGCCGCAAAGAACGCATTACTGAAAGTTGTAGAAGAGTGCCCGAATGATAATTACTTTATTATGACATTGGAAGATGAAGTAAATACTCTCGGAACAATCAGAAGCAGAGCCCAGATTTTCTACATGGATATGTATTTTCCTAAAGATTTGAGAGATTATGCTGATGCGATTGGCATAAAAGATGAGGAAGAATTGAAAATTATTGCAGATGTTTGCACTACACCTGGAGATATAAATATTCTTTGTAAGCAAGGCGTAAAAGATTTCTACGACTACACCAAACTTGTGTTAGATAATGTGGCAGATGTTTCATTAGCAAACGCATTAAAGATTCCAGACAAGTTAGCACTAAAAGATGGTGATGAAGGATATGATTTACGATTATTCCTCAGAATGTTTATGAGCCTTTGTATAACAAATCAAGCCAATGCAAGATGGGTAGAATATACGTCAAGATGTTTGACAAAGATGCGGATAAAAGCAATAAATAAGCAGATGTTACTTGACACATGGATTCTTTCTTTAAGGGGGTTGATTACAATATGATAAATTTTTGGATTCCCGTTATTTTTGTAGCAGTATGGATATATATTTTATGGACAATGTGAGGAGAAAATATGGATGTTTCTACACTGAAAGCCAAAATAAAAAGTAAACAGATTCCTCACTATCTGATTTTTACCGGACCAGAATGGAAAGTTCAGCAGATATATATACAGCAGATAGCAAAAGTATTAGGTCTTGAAGTCGTATATCTTGATAGTTATAGTGAAGTGTATTCTAAGATACGCTCCCGAACGCTCACAAGCTCTTCTAAGCTCTTTTTATTACGAGATGATATAGAGATACAGTCAAGTGATAAAATCACGACACAGCGCATCACAGACAGTCTGAGAGACAATTTTCTTATACATATACTTACGACAACAGACAAACGAAAGAAGTATTATAAGGAGAATCAGGATAGAATTGTAGATTTTGAGCCGTTATCTGATAATGCACTGCATAAATATATTGACAAGGAATTTTTTCTGTTATCTAAAGAAAATCGCCAAAAATTGATTGATGTTTGTGAACATGATTATGGAAGAATTTTATTAGAGATTGATAAGTTGAAGCGGTACACAGACGTAACGTGGGCACAGAGAGCTGAGCATGAACGTGATGGTGGAATGTATTGGCGAAATGAATGTTTTCAACATTTATTAGAAGATGGAACAATATATCAACCGCCGTATGATGCAATATTTGATTTGGTAGATGCAATACTTGACAGAAGAGTAAATAAAGCCTTTGATTTACTCCAACAATCTTATGCAGTTGGCGAAGCAACAATGGTAATGTTGTCAGTTCTCTACAACAACGCAAAAGCAGTATTACAAGTACAGAGCTATAAAGGTGATAATCTTAGTAAAGCTACAGGATTAACTGGATGGCAGATAAAGAACGCAAAGCCGCATGTGAGAAAATATTCTGATAAGGAATTAATTCATATGATGCAGATGATTCAGAAGGTTGAAAGCGGAATAAAAACAGGACAAATTGAGGATGAAATTGCAATGCCGTATCTGCTCGTGAGCGTGCTGTAGTCGTGCCACATCTACAAAGTTAATTAAAAGGAGAAAAATATGGCAAAAAAGATTGAGACTTATCAATGTGAAGTTTGTAAACGTATTTATCCTACTGAAACTGAGGCTAATGGATGTGAAGCATCACACAACAAAGCTGTTGGTATCGTTAGGGCTATTTATACCAAAGACCGGCGGACTAATGATATGCCTGAAAGTTTAGTTGTGGTAATGTCTAATGGTACAGAAGTTCAGTACGACCGTTGTAGGGAGGTGCCGTATGAATAAAGCAGAAGCCAGAGAAGCGAACACCATTCATGCCATTTGGGATATTATAGTGATGAAACATTCCGTAAAAAGTGTATTGGATACATATGATATTGCGGTATCAGATATTGAGAATGTTTACTATCGGTTAAAGGAGAAATGTGATGAGTACAGAGCAAAAGGAACATGAGATATGCCTCAGATGTGGGCGAAAGTTAAAGAATCCAGATGCCAGAAAGTTGGGATATGGAGCGGTGTGTTTTAAAAAGATGCAATCCAGCGGTAAAAGGTTGTTCTTAGATGTAGTAAACCACAAGGACAGTAACATAAATACTGGTCAGTAACATTGCGGATGTTATTGACAATAAATAATGTTATGGTGATAAATTGTCAGGCAAGTCAAATTGTCTGACAATTTTTTAAATTTTCAGACTTGACAAAATTAGCAAAGGCGTGATACAATAAAGACAGATAAGAAAGAAGCGCATGGCGCAGAGTTCAGATTCAGAAAGGAGATAAAGAAATGGCAGTAACAAATGCAGAAATCATCACAATGGAACAGCTCAAACTTCTTGAAGAAGGCGTTCTTCATTATACAGGACGTAAGATTAAAGGTATCAATCTCGCAGGAGAAGAGTGTGAGATTGATGAGATTCAGCCTCTTCATACATATGCCAAGTGGAAGAGCATGGGATATAGAGTGAAGAAAGGTGAGAAAGCAATCGCCAAGTTCAGCATCTGGAAGTACACAAACAGAAAACCGAAGGATGAGGAAGAAGTTCAGCAACAGGGAAGAGGTTATTGCTTTATGAAAATGAGCGCCTTCTTTACAGATACGCAAGTTGAGAAAATCGAGGAATAATGATTAGCACCCAGGAGATTATACTTCTGGGTGCTAATTTTTTTTGAAAAAATTTTCAAAAAAGTATTGACATGTTTAACAAGGTACGCTATAATAGTACATAGATAAAGAAAAGCGCATAGCTTATAATGTCGCAGGTGTTGAAGATAAGTTCACGATGCCAACCGACAGGAGAGCAGATTAAGAAAGGAGATTCCTATGAAAAGAGAACCACTTTACAAGAGATACGCAAACAAGCAGGCGTGTGGTGTCTGTTATATGGGTCAGTATGGAGGGCTTGAACTGCTCGATATTGATGCGTGTGAAGGCGACTATGGAGTTGCTGTAGCGTGTTTTAACTTCGGCACAGGGCGTCAGAAGATTAGACGGTATAAGATTCAGCTTAGTGAGTCTGGTCGTCCCTTCATCAGAAAAGAAGGCATCAGATTCTACTTTAGCGATACGGGTCGTGGCAACGTGATTCTGAGAGCATGATATAAAACCTGCGCTATCGGGTATACGGGCAGAAAGGAAGAAATAAAATGGAAAAACAGCTTTTCAGTATTAACCTTTATGTGTATGACGATGTTTGCAGTGATAGTTATTTCGGTAAGGATTCCAAGGTTGTATCTTCTGCACTGGTATTTGACACTGAGCAGAAGGTTCGGATGGCTGTAGATAGACTTAATCGTAATATACATGCGCATTGGATGGACCGTTTTATTGATAACAAAGGCAAGGTTGTATACTTTACTGAAGCGGAATTGGATGAAATGTATGAGTGGGGCGGTGAGCCTAGTGAGGAGTATTATTACTATAAACCTGTTGAGCCCACATCTGCACTTGCTGTTGTGAACGCTTATGGCGCAAATTCTTTGAAAGGAGAAATAAAATGACAAGATTCCACGAATATACCGAATTTGAGGAAAAAGAATTTTTCGGTCCTGTACATGAGTTTATTTGGGAGAAACATCTCGTCAATGAGAATCTTGATGGACAGACAGCATTTTACTATGCGATGGAGTATATTCACGAACATTTCCCCGAAATAACTGCAAAGTTGGCATTTGAAATCGCCTCTGATATTATGCAGGAGACTTGGGACTTGTATTACAGCAGAATGGAAGAAGAGCGTAAGGCAGAAGAGTCTATTCCTAATAACTATGAGATGTGGACAGAAGATGATTTACCGTGGTAAGGAGATTTGAATTGTCTGACTATTTGCTGATTTTTAGTGAATAGTCAGACTTGACAAAATTATCAATGGTGTGCTATAATAAAGACAGATAAGAGAGAAGAGCTAAAGGCTCATACAACAGATTCAGAAAGGAGACTAAAATGAGAGTAGAAATCGACGGTTACGAAGTAGAAGTTAAAGCAAAAGGTTGGGGTAGCACTCGTTTTAACAAACAGGACACAATGGCTTTTCTGTGTTCTCTCTGTGTTGAGTTGATACAGGCACGAGACGGCTATAAGGAACGTAAGCTGACTGGTTGTGAATATGCTACTCAGAAGAGTATTGAGAACATCCGTGCTCTTCTTGAAGAGAATAACTATATCCCTACCGTATAAGAAAGGAGAGATAAAATGAAAAAGAATATGGAAGAGAGAGCGAAGATGGTCGAGGCAATGGAGTACATCTGCCGACAGCTCAATAATGAGAACCATTTTATGACATGGCTTAGTGTTGGTGTCGCTGATGGCGATATTGAATATGGTGATTTTGCTGGTGGCAACCCTACAGCTCAGTATTATGCTGAGGACGATGATGATTTTGCCGAATTGATGCAGTTGTTCCTCACTATTATGAGTCGTGCTAAAAATAATGGTGGTCTGTACTGCAACGGTGTAGTCAGTAAGTAATCTCCAGTAGCTGTGCTATCGGCTTGACGGGCAGAAAGGGACTAATGAAAAAGAAAAAGAAAGTCGGTATTGTTATAGCGTTGGTAATTTTTATTCTCTTCACTATGTCGGGATTAGAAGAGATTCCAGTAGTTGCAGGAGCTTTAACGATGGTGCACTTTAAGCACTTTGCGGAGCTGATAATCAAGATTGTTGAGGAGGTATAATATGAATAAAGAGCAGATGTGGGATTATCTTAAAGACGTTGTCCTTGTTTCTGAGCAGACTCTCCAAGTCGTGACAGATATTAATGGTTATAGTGAAGAAACCATGTTGGACATTTTGTACGCAGTTACAGGATATAGAAGTTTTGACCAGTTAGAGGAGGAATACTAATGCTGTTTACACCGATTCTTACATCAAATAAAGAAATCCTTATGGATATAAAGAAACTTTGTACAAATCGGCACTATAAGTGTAAAGGTTGTATATACTCGACAAAAAAGCTAACCGTGTTGGAAACACCTGCTACATGTATTTTTGCGAATTGTCCGTGTGATTGGAAGTTGGAGGAAGAATGATGCGTAAGTATAGAGTGGTAGGTACAGTTCTTGACCCGAATTGGGGAGATGATAAGTTTGAGGTATATGTTTTTGCAGATGGTCCGTGGACGGCTAAGGATAAAGCCGCAGACATTATGAATAAAGAAGTTGGTAAAGGCAATATTGATGACCTTAATGCAGAAGACCTCGGACCAGAATTTGTGTTCTTTGAAGTCGGAAATGATTCTATTAAGCCGCAGAGTAGGCATACAATGACTGTTGGTGAACTGATTGAATTCCTTGAAGATTATGATTCTGACTCTCCTATAAATCTTGTTAGCTCTTCTGGTCCTGGTGGCATATTTAAGAATTATGGTATTCTGAGTGATTACAATATTAATGCTCAGTCCGATGCTGAGGAAGATGATTACTATTAATGAGTTGTGGGTAGGGAAGAGATTTTCTACCCACAAATTTTTTGAAAAAATTATCAAATAAGTATTGACAACATAGCTAAAGGTGTAGTATAATATAATCAGATAAGAAAGAAGCACGAAGGTGCAAGATTTAGATTAGAAAGGAGAATGATATGTATAAGTGCAACTGCTGTGGTGAAACTTTTGAAGAGCCTAAGATGATTGCTGAAAGCAGAGGAGAATATTGGGGAATGCCCTGCTATGAAAAGATTGCAGTTTCTCCCTGCTGTGAAGAAGATTTTGTAGAGGTGAAAGAGTATCATGCAGAGGGTAAGGTCTATGCTCTTATTGATGATGAAATGCATCAGGTCGCTGATTTTGATGGTGAATATACTGTCGAAAATGAGGACGAACTTTATGATGAGGTGCTTGCTGAGCAGATGAGCAAGTGGTGTCATAAATTCGGTGATGACCTTGATGTAGATATTGAAGTATATTGGGAGGAATAAAATTTTTGTTACAAAAACACTTGACAAAAGTAGCAAGGACGTGATACAATATAATCAACAAGAAAAAGAAGCGCACAGCGCAAAGATTCAGAAAGGAGAAAAGAATGAACATCAAAACCACAAGACTTAATAAGGAAGAGCAGAGATACCAGAGAATGTATGCAATGAGCGGTGACTATTGTCTTGCAGATGCATACGGCAGGTACAGCAAAGCGAAAGCTGATGCTTGGAAATACTGTGAGGAGAAGCGTGATAAGTATGAGGGCTGGGGTCTGAAAGTTCTTTCCCACAACACATACATGTTTACAGCAGGGTTCGAGTTTGAGAATCCTGAGACTGGAGCGATTGCACTTTGCATCATCACTCCCAGCAAAGATTTTGCTTTTGAAGAAGGCGCATACGATGAGGAGGTGCAGTGATGAGAGTTGTACTGAGAGGAAATATCGTAGAAATCCGAGCTAAGAACTGTGAGGAAGGTAGATTCACTAAAACAAATACAATGGATACTATGAATTGGTTATCCATTTGCTGTAGTGAAGCGGCAAAATATAATGAGGAGCATGGTCACTACGCTTGTGCAGAGGAAATGCGAGAAGCCGCAGATAATCTGTATGAGAAACTGAAAAAGTATGGATACTATGATAGGGTAAAGTGAGCCACATCTACAAACTCGATTGCTGACTGTCAGAAATGGCAGTCAGCAGAAAGGAGAAGAAATGACATACAAAATCGGTGAGAAGTATTGGGTAAAGAATCCTGCGGCAGGTAGAAACAGAATGACATGTTTTACCCTCATTGAATGGGAGAATGATTTTGTGGCATTAATGTTTAATGACAGATACGGTTATATGAGATTTTCTAAAGACAATTTGGATGAGCATAACTGAAAGGAGAAATTAAATGGATACTATTACTCGTTTTCGTAAATGGAGAACACAGACTGAGACGGAGATGGAGAACATCATTGATGAAATTACAAAGACTGGTGATTTAATCGCATCTGTTTCTTACAGCAAACCGGGAGATGATTGTGATAAGCTGTGGCACATCGACACATATGACTGTGATGGCTATGTATTTCAGATTGAATATACCGACTACATGTACATCGACCTGAAATTGCTTGGTGTATCTCAGCTTGAGGAAGAGTGCGAAGAGAGCACAACAATGACCAATCGGAAGTTGATTGATTATTGTAATAGTCATTGGGGTGAAGTACATAGGTGTAATGAGTGTCCTTATAATAGTAACTACTGTAAGCAGTTCCAGGAAAGCCATGATGGTGATACACCATTTATGAATGACACTCGAAATGATGGAGAGTTTTATACAGATGAGGAGATAAAGTATGAGAACTGAGCGAGAGGTTATGGATAGAATCTACGAGATGGAAGAGCTAATGAAAATTGCTATCACCAGATATTATAGAAAGCAGGATAGTGAGGAAATGTTTGCGAAGGTATATTCTGATGTATGGGGTGAAATGAAAACGTTACATTGGGTACTTGGTAAGTCAAGTGTAGCGGCTACTACGTGTGTAGCTAAAAAGGTAATGAGAATAGCTGATGAAGTAAAAGCCGAGTTAAATAGTTAACCACATGCGCTATCGTACATGGTAATAAACAGCCACATCTACAAAGTTAATTTTGTGGATGTGGCTTTTGAAAAAATTTTCAAAAATGTGTTGACAAACAATTAAAGGTGTGATACAATGTTAGTAGAAACAGAAAGAAGTGCATTAGCACTAATGAAAGAAAGGAGAATTTATGAAAACAGCAATTATTAATGGTAAGGAAATGACAAAGGAACAGCTCTTCGATGCAGTTAAAAATCTGCGGGCAAGAGACCTTATTGAGAAGTATTTGATTCCGAACGGTATCAAATACAATGGTTCAAAGACTTCTCTCAAAGAGAGCAAACAGGCAGTTATCGACCGAATGATTAAGTATTTTGGTCTTGATGAAGAGCCGATTGTTGAAAGTGTGGAGCAGGAAGCAGAGGAAGAGTTTACTGATACTAAACAGGAAGTTGAGCAGGATGATGACATTACCGAGAATCCTATGAGTGAGGAAGAGCGTGAACTTATTGAAGCTCTCAAGGATTTTACCGAGATTTATCCTGATATTACTGTTGAGGAAATCGGTTATCGTTCCTACGAACTGCGTAAAGGAGATGAGTACATCGGTGTTGTTACTCCTTGTAAGGATAACGTGATTATCGCCTTTACTACTGTTGGTGCATTTGATTATGATGTCGCTGTGGATAAAATCACAGAACTTGTTGAATGATAAGTTTTGACACGGAGCGCCAGTGAGAAATCGCTGGCGCTTTTTTATTTTGAAAATTTTTTCAAAAAATACTTGACAGAGCTTACAATGGTGTGATATAATTATCGTAGATACAAAAGAAGTGCAGACGCACCGAAGTAAAGAAAGGAGATACCATGAAGAGATTAGAGAAAAGAAGTAATGTTGGATTTGAGGTTCAGTCTTATGATAAGCACGGGAACAACAGCACAGTGTTCGCCATGAGGGATGTTTTTGAGCTTGCGAACTTCCTTGCAGAAGACCAGTGGGCCGCAGTTCAGTCGATGCACTACAACTTCACTGTTTGGTTTAACGGTGAGCGTTGGGGAAGAGTTGAGGGCTCTTCTGACAGAAGCAACGAAGTTCCTGCTGATTTCGGATTTGTTGACAGGTAAGTTAATGCCTGCGCTATCGGGCATACGGGCATAATCTACAAACTTGAAAGGAGAAATAAAATGAGAGCAGTAATCAGGAATATCCCCAGTTATGAAAAGATGCCTTTTGACAAAGATGGTAAGCACGCTACAGGTCGTGAGGTTGCAGAGTGTGTATACTCCACAAGTGGTAGTGGTGAGTGGTGGCTCTGCTGGAAAGCAGAGTACGAAGGCGACAGCACCTGTGAATTGCCTACAACGGACATTCTGGCAAGAGCTGAGGAGTTGAACAGGATAATAGAAGGCATTGACAACGAGATTCGTCAGGCACAGAGATATGGATGCTCTGATTTAATTCCTGATAATTTTGGAGAAGAGTATTTTGAGGAGCAAGACCTTATTCTGAGGGTGTTGTACGAGTACTGGGCAGACCACGTTCTTATGGAGCATGGCATTGATGCTATTCCTCAAGATATGGAAGAGTTGTTTGAATTTTGGAGATGGGAAAAAGAAGTTCATGCAGAGCCTTTCTATGATGAGGAGATTCCGTTTAACTGATTGGTGTGAGACAGCCCTCTGTTGGATGTGGCAGAGGGCTGTTGAAAAAATTTTCAAAAAGTGCTTGACAAGGCATACAATGGTGTGTTATAATGTAGAAAAGAAAAGAAGAGCAGAAATGCTCCAACTACAGATTCAGAAAGGAGTTTCCTATGTTAAGAACAGATTATGCCATGCTTCACGAGATTATTGATTTCCACAAAGAGAGAGGAGATTCAAAGCAGACGATTGAGAACAACACCTTTGTACGTGACCTGAAGAAGAGAATCAGGGAGAACCGCATCAGAGAGCAGGAATATGCCGAGAATGAAGAGCAGTGGCACTACCGTGATTACGACTCCAGATGGTGCAAGATTGTTTACGACAGTTTGCCCGAAGAGTGGTACGACATTGAGATGACCAGAGAAGAGGCCATCAAGGCATACAGAGAAGATGAATGGTGGCACTGGTATAATCCGTATGGAGACGGTCGTGATTGTACTGGCGTGTGGTTCACATTCAACATCTATGTATTCCCTATTCCCGAACTGCATAAGACAATCATTTACCACAGCCAGAGTTGTGATGTGTGACGCTAAAGCGTCACCTAATGCAGGCATAGCACGTTGGCAACCCGTGTTGAGAAATGCAGAGCCGGTGACGAGTGAAAGTCCGTAAAAAGAAAGGAGAAAACGATATGGCAAACATGATTCTGATAATGGTTGACGAGTGTGGCGATGAGATTGAAGTCGACCGCTACACAATTGGAAACGACCTCGATGAAGATTATATCGAGGTCTGGAAGGCAATGAAGATTGAAAAAATCCGAGAGGAGTATCCTGAAGCAAGGAATTTTTACTTCGAGGACAGAAGAAACTGGAACTCCATGATAAATGCAATGATTCATGGAATGATGTGAAGATGACGCCAATATCTACAAAGCTGAGCTAACGGCGTGACGGGCGAAAGGATAAAAGATGAATATGTTAGTAGTTTCTATTTATGGTAATCCGAGCTACAATTATTACGAGTACACTGTGCAGGCTGTTCTTGTGAGAAGCTACAAAAACGGCACAGAAGAACAGGAAGAGTTAGAAGAAGTTGGCGCACACACTGAGGAAAGCGCCAGAGAAATGGCTAAGATTTTCGTAGATACCTATAGCTGTATGGCAGAAGATGTATGGGAAAGATTTTAGCGCGGAATTGAAAAGAAGAACAAAATATTTACTACATTACAAAGGCTTCCATACTAAAAAATATGGAAGTCTTATTTTTTGACTAAAAACAAGCCAACATCTACAAACTCAGTTAATATAGGCATATATAGAGGGAGAAAAAAAGTCGCGGCGTAGTGAAAAGGCAGTAACCATCTATGTTTTAGCTATATCAATATACCTAATAAATAGAATATAACCATAGAGGAAATAAAGCATCTTTAGAACGATACCTCGACACTTCTGGAAGTAAACCTGAGGAAGCCTGAGGAAGCCTGAGGAAGCCTGAGGTATACAAAGCGCAACCTGGCTAAACTTTTTGTACAGTGGCACTAAATTTGTACAAAAAAAAGAGCCAGCCGCGCTCGGCTGACCCTCAAATTTTTTGTGCAATATATACAATTGGACCCCTATGAAAAATACAGCACCCTTTGTGCAAAGTGCACAAAAAAGGGAGGACGAGTGTCCTCCCCCACATTTTTACGCTGTTGCCATGCTCTGGATGCGGTATCCCTCTTGCCTGTAGTGTTGAATCACTTCATTTACATCCACTGGACGATTGTGGACGCTACGATGCATCTCCTTCATGCTCCCCAAAAGATTGCGGTAATAAAGGGAGATGATATACTTTTGGCAACGGTCTCTTTCCACTCTGTAATACAGTAACATGGTAAGCTCCTTTCTTCTACTTTGTAGACTATCTGGTTCTTGCCCGTATAGCCGATAGCCCAGCTTTGTAAATGTATTACTGGAAGTGGTAATCTGTCTCCACCACCCGCTTTGCTTCTTCGAGTGTTTTAGCATACCCGAAGAATGTTCCCCGTTCAATCTGGTAGATTTGGAAGAACACGTTCCACACTATCCTCACTCCAGTGTTGCTTTTCCACTCTTGTTTATTCCTCGTCTTTCTCCACTTCATGGTTTTACTCCTTTCGTTGTGTGCCCGTATGGCCGATAGCTCAGCCCCTGCATCAGCAGGTTGTTACAGTGCCATTCCACTTCTCATAGACAACTTTGGCAGCTCCGAATCTTCCTTTCATTCTCTCCTGAACCTTGGCTGAATCCCACAGGTTGCAGATTTGGATTGCCTCATCGAGGCTATCTACCTTTGCATAATAAACTTTTTCCTTGCCGTACATGGTGATGTAGTAGTATGTTGCCATTTTTTACTCCTTTCGTTATGCACCCGCACTATTGCGGTAGTGCCCCTGCTCGGTGTCGCTCCGAGTTGTGGTTCGCCCCAGGGGCTGGGGGATTACTGGATGACCCCCTCCAGTCTCCACCTTCTTAATGTGGCAGGCTGTACAATGCTGGCGGTCTTTTTCACCAGGTCTACCAGCACCCCGTACTGCTGGTCGAACCAGAAGCGCGGTACCCACTCCTCAGTGGGAGTCAGGTCACTGGCATCTGTGATGCGCCCCCACAGGAGGCCGGCGTGCATCCCATCAGTGATATACAGGGTTGAGGTTCCGATTTGAGCTGTGGTCATAGGCATGGTATACTTCCTCTCTTCTACTTTGTAGATGATGTTCTTGGTTTTGGAAAGTGGTGAGCAGTTTTTCGACTTGCTCGGGTCGGGGCGGATTATGCGGCGAGTGCTTTCAGCACTTCCTCAAGAGCTTCATTCTTGAGAGCCTTGACCCAGCAGACGCACTTGCGATACTGGCTGGATTCCCAGAACCAGTGCTTCTTGGCGGCTTCAATTGCCTTGGCGCAGGTCGCTTCGTCTTCGAAGTAGATATCAACGCCTTTGCCGGTGGCTACGAACACGGCGTCGTTCCAGCGGAAGCAGTTGTATCCGTACCAGGTGAACTTCTCTACAGTCTTGCCTTCGAAGCGGTGGAGCAAGTCTTCCCAGGTTCTCTGCTTGGCGCTCATGCGAGGCTTCTTGGTAGCTTTCTTGGCGGCGTCTTCGGCGGCTTTGCGTGCGGCTTCCTCGGCGGCCTTCTTAGCTTCTTCGGCCTTCTTGGCGCTGGCGAACTTCTGTCTGAGCAGGTCGTACTCGGCGTTCAACTGCTGGATATCCTCGAGGTTGCCTCCGTTGTCAGTGTGGAACTTCTTGGCGAGCTGGTGGTAGGCCTTCTTCAGGGCCTGTTCAGTGGCGTAGTTTCCGGTGAGGAATCTGATTTCGATGTTCTGGTGTCTCATGACAACTCCTTTCTGCTCTGGCGAGCGTGGCGGGCGAGGCCCAGGCGAGCGGGCGCTTGGCGCTCAACTCATTTCTTATCTTTACTATGGTTAAAGTATACCACAGACCCCTCAAGGTGTCAATACATTTTTGAAAAAAAATTCAAGACAGTCAATTTGCATCAAATTGCTGTAATTGTCAGACAATTTAATTATCTGACAATTTGCCAGATCCCGCAGAATTGTCAGACAAACAGATGTACGTTATATTTTTAACAATCTTTGTTATATTATTAACACACTTTAATGCTTTACTATAATGAAGTGTGTGAAATCTTTAACACACTCTGTCGCTTCAACGCAGTGAAGTGTGTTAAATCTTTAACGAGCTTGTGAAATTTTTGACACACTGTCGCACTGTAACGCTTCACAGTGCTAAAGCGCACAGGGGGTAGTCACGACTAACTGGGGCGGCCGCCCAGCGTTCTCCACCTCACACTACCTCAATTTTTTCGTAGTAGGTCGCAACGTCATGGTCTGATTATCAGATTTTTTGCCAACAGATTTTCTAAGTAGGTCGCGGTCACTTGCAATCATGCCAACAGTTGTGCTACAATGTTAGTAAACATGAAAGGAGAATTGATTTATGGAAAAAGAAGTACAAACCCTTGCTACTGAACTTCTTCACGAACTGAAAGCATCTGCAAAGAGATGGTTCATTATCGCCGTCATTGAATTATTTATTATACTTTCAATGGCTGGCGGATTTATATGGTACATGTCTCTGCCTGTTGAGGATGATGTTGTTTCAGTTGAGAGTGAAGACGGCAACGCTAACTATGTTGGAGACGATGTAACAGGAGCGATTTACAATGGCGAAGGTAGCGGTAAGGAAAATTCGCAGAGCAGTACGAAGTAGGAAGGGCAGTAAACGTAGAAGAAGGAGGTGATTTATGGGCGGACAAAGAGACCAATCCCGCATCATAAGAAAACTTCAAAGGGCGTGCAATGTAGTTTATGACGAACATCTTTGTTACAATATCACTCAGTGGTATTCTGACAAACATAAAAGAGAAATAAATCGTTATACCCTACATAAGCAAGTTTTTGATGAGGCTACTGGCAAGAATGTCAAGATAGAGCTTTTCAGCACTTACTCTCTTCTACAGATGGTTTTTTTCATGCGGGATTATTGGTACATGCTCAACGGCATTGAATTGCCTACTGACAATGAAAAGTGGAATGAAAAGAGAAAGGAGACGATTTTAGCAGATGGCACCACCCAAGGGACATAAATGGTATGGTGGTGGTCGTTCTAAAATTACAGAAGATACACCACTTACTCCTAAAGAATGGAAATTTGTTCATGCTTATATTAGGGCAGAAACAGAAACGCAGGACACTATAGGTAGAGCCGCGTCAGAAAAAATTAGAGCTGGAAACGGGTATAAAAATTACGTTAGTGACATGTTACGCCGTCATCCTAATGTTAGAAAGGTAATTAATGAACTTATGGAAGAAAGAACGAAAAAGACAATAGCAGAAGCTAATGAGGTAATGGAATACTTCACTTCTGTTATGCGAGGGGAGATAAAAGACCAATTTGGGCTTGATGCTCCACTTACTGAAAGAACTAATGCGGCTAAAGAGCTTGCAAAGAGGACTATTGACGTAGACTTACGTAAACAGGGCATGGCAGACAATCAAATTACAGTTACATTGAATTGGGGTGATAGTAATGAACAATGATTTTATGGACGAGTATATTACACAGTTTGCAGTCAGCGCAGGCAAGCGTGCTTTATGGACTTTTGCTGAAACTGCTGTTGGTATGATTACGGTTGGTCAAGCATTTACAGAAGTAAACTGGCTTCACATTCTTTCTGTTGCGGGTACTGCCGCAGTCGTTTCTCTGTTAAAGAGTATCATTATTAGTATGCCTGAAATGAAAGAGGAGTAAATATGTCAAACAGTTCTTTAGTAACATACACAAGGCTTTCACCTAACTGCTATAAACCTCGTAAGTATCCTATCTCTCGTTTTACCATTCATCATATGGCTTGGGTACAATGTACTTCTAAGAAGTGCGCTGACAGTTTTGCAAGCCCTTCAAGAAGTGCAAGTGCTACGTATTGTATAGGCTACGACGGCGATATTTCACAATCTGTAAAAGAAGAAAATGCACCATGGACTTCCAGTAACTATGATAATGATAACAGGGCTATTACATTTGAAGTAGCTAACAGTAAGGGAGGCCCGAATTGGGAAGTTTCTGACAAGTCTTATAAAGCTCTTATCAATCTTATGGTTGATTGTTGTAAGCGTAATGGCAAGACTAAAGTCATTTGGCTTGGTGATAAAGAGAAATCTCTTGCTTATAAACCTAAAGATAATGAAATGCTTATGACAGTACATAGGTGGTTTAGTGCTACTGCTTGTCCCGGACCTTATCTTATGAGTAAGATGGGTGATATTGCGAACAAAGTCAATGCTCAATTACAGAAAGCTGGTGATTCTTCTCAATCTACTCCGGAACCTACTGAAACTAAAGAAACTGTAGAAGATGATTCTAATGAAAAGAAAATCTGGGACTTCTTAAAGAGTAAAGGTCTTAATGATTTTGCAGTTGCAGGTATTATGGGCAACCTTCGTGCTGAATCTGCATTAAGCCCTATTAACCTTCAAAACTCTTTTGAAAAGAAACTCGGCTATAACGATATTACTTATACACAAGCTGTTGACAACGGTATTTACAACAACTTTGTACATGATGGAGCTGGATATGGCCTCGCACAATGGACATATTATTCTCGTAAACAGAATTTATTAGTGTATGCGAGGAATCGAAAAGTCTCTATCGGCGATTTACAAATGCAGTTAGAGTTCTTATGGAAAGAAATGCAAAATTATTCAACTATGATGAGTGAGTTAAAATCTGCCAATACCATAAGAGATGCCTCTAATTCATTCTTATTCAGATTTGAGCGTCCGGCTAATCAAGGAGCTGGTGTACAAGATGCAAGAACGAACTATGGTCTTGTATACTACAATAAGTTCAGTCATAAAGTGCCTGCTGAAACAGCTAAAGAGACAAAGAAGCTGTATAAAGTACAAGTTGGTGCGTTTAAAGAGAAAGCAAATGCCGAGAAGCGGGTCAAATATTTAGCTGACATTGGTATTAAAGCAATAATAAAGAAAGCAGGTAGCTATAATAAGGTACAGGCAGGTACTTTTAGCAAGAAGTCAAATGCAGAAGCCCTGCTTACAAAGATTCAAAATGCAGGATTTGAGGACGCATATATAACGTATGGCTAATATAAGTATAGATTTAAACAGTTGTATAATACCGATGTACAAACCTGTGCTGAAAGATGTATTGGCGCATAATCACACCCACTATGTGTTTGCAGGCGGTCGTGGTAGTACAAAATCTTCTTTTGCAGGTGGTATTGCTGTTCCTATGCTTATAATGCAGAATCCAAATATTCATGCTGTATGTTTTAGGAAAGTCGCAAATACTATTCAGAACAGTATCTATGCACAGGTAGTTTGGGGCATATATCAACTTGGTGTAGAGAAACTTTTCAGAATACCTAAAACATACAGCACGCCTATTGTGTATCTACCAACTGGACAAAGAATCTTCTTCATGGGTCTTGATGACCCCATGAAAGTAAAATCTATCAAACCGCCATTTGGATATATTGGGGTTACGTGGTTCGAAGAACTTGACCAGTATGCAGGACCAGAAGAATTGCGTAACGTTACTCAGTCTACAATGCGTGGTGGTAATATGTTCTGGGATTTTAGAACATTCAACCCGCCTATCTCAAAAAATAATTGGGCAAATGAGTATGCAGAAGAATGTGAAGTTTTTGACCAAGATAGAACACTTGTTATAAGAAACTCATATCTTGATGTACCTAAAAGCTGGCTTGGTGATGATTTTGTAGAAGAAGCTGAACGACTCAAAAAGATAAATCCTCGTGCTTATGACCATGAGTATATGGGCATTGCTACTGGTACTGGTGGTGATGTATTTGAGAACGTAGAAGATTTAGATATGCAACAGTTAATAGAGCGCCACGATATTTACGGCAATGTTACTGAACGCATACCTATGTACAAGACGTTTGACCATATCTATAACGGGATTGACTGGGGATTCTCTATTGACCCGTTCAGATTTGTCAAAATGCACTTTGATAGACGAAAGTTAGATTTATATATCTTTGCTGAGTACAATACTATGAAAACAAGAAACAAGGTTGTTTTCGACATATTGTATAATGAGAAGAAGCTGTTAACCTTTGATGAACTTGTTACTGCTGATAGCGCAGAAGAAAAATCTGTTGCTGACTTTAAAGCATACGGCGCATTTATACGTGCGGCAGATAAAGGACCAGACAGTGTTCGATATGGTATAAAGTGGCTTCAAGGTTTAAATCATATCTATATAGATAAACGACAGTGCCCATATACATACAGAGAGTTTGTCAACTATGAATATGAGCAGGATAGAGAAGGTAACTTTATAAGTGCTTATCCTGACGAAAATAACCATAGTATTGATGCTGTAAGATATGGTATGCAGAAGTACGCAAATAGACGTGGTCACTAAGGGGAAAATATGCAATACGACAACGGTAAACAGCAAACAAGAATATTAGAACAAAATGTCTTGAACATGGTATATGGCAACTATAAAGAAGAAAGTGATGGCAAATTTGAAATACCAAAAATGTTACCAGTACACATAGAAGATATTGAAAGCACACCGCTTCAAGGATTTAATTATGCGCTAAAAGAGAAGAATCCAGAAAACATAGGTGTTCATTTCTTTTTGCACGATTATCAGTTTGAACGAGTGTGGAATTACCCTGATAGGTATCTTTCAATATTAAGTAGATTCAAATTCGTACTTTCTCCAGATTTTAGTCCATACGCTAATATGCCAAGAGCATTGAAAATATTTAATGTGTATAGAAATCGTTGGTGCGGTAGATTTTGGCAAGATAATGGTATTACTGTAATACCAACAGTAACATGGAGTGATGCAGATAGTTTACAATATTGTCTTGATGGCATACCTAAACACAGTACAATCGCAATATCTACAATGGGTGAGGGTCGATGGGCAAAATGGCAATCGTTAAAAAATAATTGGGATTTTGTAATTGATACTTTACAACCAGAGTGCATATTGTTATATGGAAAAGATTTATCAAAAGAGTTGAAGGGCAATATTGTACACAAGAGATTGATTAGTACAAAGGTGGCAGTATAATGGCTAAAAGTAATAGCGGTGGAAAGTATCAACTCGTTAAGCGAGAGCCTAACCCTAACACAGCAGGTAATAGAACTGAAGGCTTAGGCGGCGGTCAAAGCACTAAACGTGAATTTAAAGGTTCTGATGTTAAGTCGTACACATTTACACGAGTTGTTAACGGCGTTGAAGTTACAAGAACATTCCGCGCACATTCTGTTAAAGACGCTAACAGAATAGCGGCATCTGCGGGCTTTAAGACCACTGATAGAGAAATTAAACGCCGTAAGAAGAGGAAGAGATAATGTCCGTATGGAATACAATAATAGCGAAGTTAAGGGAGATGCTTGGAATGATAAGCAGTAAGGACATTGAGAAAGAATTAAATTTAAACTACGCAATTTCACCACAAATGGAAGAAGCTATTCATCTGTGGTCAGATATGTATAAAGATAATGCACCTTGGTTACACGAGCCTGATGCAGATAATCCGGTTCGTGTTGCAAGTTTAGGCCTTGCTACTCTGATTGCAAGTGAAAAAGCCCGACTCGCATTACTTGAATTTGAGTCTGAAATATCTACACCTACAGAAGAAGTAGAAGTACCTAATCCAGATTATCCTGGCGAAAAGAAGTATGCTACTGATATGGATGGTGAGAAATTTCCTATTCCTGCGATTGAACCGCCTAAGACTAAGACAGAGGAGCGTCCAGTTGGCGACACACAAAGAGCTGAGTATCTTGAACGGCAGTATGCAAAATTACGCAAACAGTTACGCAAGCAGATTGAGTATGGTATTGCAAAAGGTGGTCTTGTAATAAAGCCGTACATTGTCACTAATGCACTGCCCGATGAGAATGATAATTCGTATACTGTAAAGTCTGATATTAAGCCCACTACAGAGATTGATTTTGAATTTGTACAAGCAGATTCATTTTATCCCCTTGCTTTTACACCAGCTGGTAAAATCACAGAAGCGGCGTTTATACAGACAAAGCAGGATAAAGCTGTGACATATCACAGGCTTGAATATCACAAGTGGGATAATAATGTTGTTACAGTTGTAAATAAAGCGTATAGGTCAACTTCTAATACAGGAGAGCTGTCTTTAAGCAATCTTGGCAAAGAGATTTCTCTGCAAGAAGTTCCTGAGTGGAAAGATTTTCAGCCAATTACAACTATCAAAGATGTGACAAAACCTTTGTTCGCATATTTCAGAATGCCCGATGCAAATATCATTGACACTAAGAGTCCGCTTGGTGTTTCTGGATTTGCTCGTGCTATAAAGCTCATAAAGAACGCTGATTATATTTACTCCACGCTTCTTTGGGAATATGAAGGTGGCGCACTTGCAATAGATATTGATAGAGATGCATTAAAAGTTGATGATGCTAATGGCAACGACCACACGAGGCTCACAATGTTACAGGAACGTCTGTACCGTAAAATTGACCTTGGTTCTTCGTCTGACACTTATCAGCCATTTGCACCGCCATTACGTGATACAAACTATATCAATGGTCTCAATACTGTACTCATGCGTATTGAAGATACTTGTGGCATTAGTAGGGGCACACTTTCTGATGCGGCAGATGTAGCTCGTACTGCTACAGAATTAAGGATTCTTAAACAAAGAAGTTATCAGACAAACCAGGATATTCAGAAAGCAATAGAAGAAGCATTACGAGATACTATCTATATTATGAACGTATATGCAGACCTCTATAATATTACGCCAAAGGGTGATTATGATGTATCCTTTGAGTGGGATGATAGTATTATGGTCGATGCTGATGAAGAGCTTGAAAAGCGCATACTGTTAATGCAGAATGGTCTTGCAAGTAAAGTTGAGAACAGAATGTGGTACTTTGGTGAGACTGAACGTCAAGCAAGGGAAGCACTTGCCCAAATTGATTCTGAACAACAGCAAAATCAACAAATGGCTATGATGAATCAATATGATTTGAATAATCGTGTTATGAATGGGCAAAACCCCGATAACAAAGTACAAGAAACTGATGAGACAAAAGAGAAAAAAGGTAGCAATTTTGGTAACAAAAAATAATCAAAAATGTTTACAAATGTAAAAATTTGTAATATAATGAAATTAGGTACGAGGGGTACCTGGTTTTCATATTTTCTCCTTGGTTTGTGGAGAGTGCATACAGTACTCCCATGCACTCTCCATAGATTAATGAGAACTTGTCTGGCGTAAAGACGTTTAAAGAACGCACATTCTCCGCAAACTGTAATGCGGATATACAAGTAACAGATATAAAAGAATGTATAAGGAGAATTGAAAATGACAGTCAAGGAAATATTTGACAAAGCTGAAAATGGAACACTCACATGGGAGCAGTTTCAAGCCGCAATGGGCACAGCGAAATTCGTTGATTTAACGGAAGGTCAATATGTGTCGAAGCAGAAATATGATGATGATGTTTCTACCCGTGATACACAGATTACCACTCTGAACTCAACGATTCAGACTCGTGACCAAGACCTTGCAACTTTACGACAGACGCTTGATGAAGCTGGTGATATTAGTGCTTTAAAACAGGCGTCACAAGATTTAGCCAGTCTCCAACAGAAGTATGATACTGAGACAAAGCAGTATCAGAGACAGCTTAGACAGCAGGCATATGAATTTGCTGTAACGGAATATGTAAATGGTCAGAAGTTTACAAGCAAAGCGGCAAAGAACGATTTTAAGAATCAGATGATTGCCAAGAAACTTCAATTTGAAGATGGTAAACTGATTGGCGCAGATGATTTCAAAGCTATTTACGCACAGAGCGACCCAGATGCTTTTGCAGTTGAAACTCCAGCTCCTGCACCCGCTCCAGTTCCTACATTTATTCAGCCTACAAGTACTTCTGCACCACCCAAGCCTACGTTAACACAGTTGATGCAAATGAAAAATGAGCATCCTGATGCAGTAATTAATTTCTAATTTGGAGGTAAATTTCAATGCCTAATCCCCAATTTGATAGTAAAATATTTAACGGCGAAGTATTCCAGAAATACGTTGACCGTGTTCCGAATCTGAAACTGAACGAGCTGTTAAAGTCTCGTGCTATTGTTTCTCGTCAAGACCTTGCTGGTGCGATGGCAGACCAAGTCGGTGGTAACTATATTACTACTCCTCTGAAGGGTCTCATCAGTGGTTCTGTTCCGCTGAACTACGACGGTGTTACTAATATTACATCCCAAACCACTCAGACTTTCTCGCACAGCCGTGTAGTTGCTGGTCGTGCACAGGCATGGACTGAGAAGGACTTCTCCTACGATATCACCGGTGGTGTCGATTTCATGGAGAACGTTGCCCAGCAGGTTGCTGAGTATTGGGATGAAGTCGACCAAGCTACAATCGTTGCAATTCTCACTGGTGTTTTCTCCATGAGCGACACTGAGGGTGCAAGATTTGTTTCTACTCACACCCATGATATTACCACTGTAGCCAATCAAAATGGTGATGTTGGCTTTATGGATGGTACTACTGTCAACACTGCTATTCAGAAGGCTTGTGGTGACCACAAGAGTAAATTCTCTCTTGCTATTATGCACTCCGCAGTAGCTACTAATCTTGAGAACCTGCGTATTCTCACTTATCTGCTGTACAACGATGAGAACGGTATGCAGAGAGAAACTGGTATGGCTACTCTCAATGGTAAGCTCGTTATCGTTGACGATTCTATGCCTGTTATGGAAGACCAGTCTACAGCTACTTTCAGTGCTACTTCTGATACTGCTGTTACAGCAGGTAAGACTTATTACACTCGTACAGGCACTTCTGGTAACTACGTCTACACTGTTGTAGAGAATCCTGTCGATTCTGCTATTGCAACATATTATGAAAAGACTGGTAACGGCGACCCTATTTACGTCACATATCTCTTCGGCGATGGCGCTATTGAATATACTAACTGTGGCGCAAAAGTTCCTGCTGAAATGAGTCGTGACCCCAAGACCAATGGTGGTCAAGACACTCTGTATAGCAGACAGAGAAAGTGCTGGTCTCCTTACGGTATCTCCTTCGTTGGTATCAACAATATCTCAACTCTGTCTCCTACAGACGCAGAACTTGCTACTGGCAGTAACTGGGAGCTTGTTAATACTGGTGGTACTAATAAGAAGTACATCAATCTGAAGGCCATTCCGATTGCACGTATTCTCTCTAAGGGCTGATTTTTAACAAAGGCGGTGACTTCTAATGTATCTCACTTATGACGAATATATTGAAATGGGCGGGGTAGAATTAGAAGAAACCGCCTTTGAACAGTTAGAATTTGAAGCACGGGCTCAAATAGACTGGTGGACATTCGGTAGACTTAAAAATGAAGCATCGTATCCAGAAGCAGTAAAGCGTTGTATGTATAAACTCATAGAGCTATTAGACAAACAACAGAAAGTGCTTATGGTTGATGCAGTTGACGAAGATGGAAACGTCAAAGCCGGCTTAATGGCTCACCAGTCTAATGATGGTGTATCTTCAACATATAACGTTATAACTGGTAACATGGCAATGCGAGTGCTTAAAACACAGCTTGACAATACCATAAAAATGTATTTACAAGATGTGAAAGACTCACTTGGTCGAAAGGTGTTGTTTAGGGGGTTGTATCCAGGTGAATAGTTTCGGACCTTGGTGGGATACTACAATTACAGTTTTTAACAAATTTGAGGACCCACAAACACAAGTTGTCACATGGCATAAAACTGTTCTGCACAACAATTTTTGGCAAGCTACAGGCAACAAAGTTGTTATAGGTAACGTTGTATTAGATACAAATAGTATTATCTGTAGAATACCCAAGAATGATATGTTCTTAGAAAAGCAAGATTGGATTGCTAAGCCTAATGATGAGATGGGTAACTATTTTACATTAGGCGAAGGGGATATTATTGTAAAGGGCGAAGTAACAGATGATATAAATGAGTATGCATCAGGGCATCGTTCTTCTGATTTACTGAAAAAGTATAAAGAATTACAAGGTTGTATGGAAATACAGCAGTGGTCTAACAATACTGGTCATAGAGGGAATGAACATTATTATGCCCGCGGTAAATAATCATGGCAGAAGTTCGCATTAGAGTTTATGCAAGGGATATTAGAAGTGCAGTGAAAGAACGGGTGCAAAAACCTATTATTGCGCTTACTAAAAATCCAGATGTTATGCGCATAATTGGCAATAGAGCTATCGAAATTGTAACACCGTATGTACCTATGAAAAGCGGTGACTTACGTGATAGTGCCTATGTACGACAAACATCAAGAGCTACACAGTTAGTTTGGGGACATCCGAGTATCGGTAAAACATTTCAATATGCAAGTTATCAGCACGATGCAGATGATAGCAACTGGAAAAGAACAACACCTGGTACTAAATCTAACTGGACAGAAGAAATAATGCCTGGTTCGCCTGGATTTGAAGAATTAGCTGATTATGCGGCATCTGTTGTAGTAGAGGAGATAGAACGTGGCAACAAATAAGAATCAAGCTGTAATAGATTATATTATTACATGCCCGACTATTCTTAATAGTCCGTTATACTTCAACTTCATAAATGCAAAAGATGACACTAATCAGTTCTTTACTGAATCCACTGATACATACACTAACCAAAACTATATTGACGGCAGTGTTGGAAAACTTTATACTTTTACTATACTGACATTCAAATCTGCGGCAGATATTGCTGTTGTAAAAATGCCAGGATATGAGAACGAAAATCTGTCAGATATGTCAGATATTCAAAAACTCATAGAGTGGATAGCAGAACAAAACGAGCTGAGGAATTTTCCTGATTTTGGCGAAGATTGCGTTATAGATTCTATAAGCACTACTACAGAGGAGCCAAAGTTTGAAGGGATTGATGAACAAGTATCCCCTCCACTTGCTGTATATTCCACGTCTATTCAAATAAAGTACCTTGATATAAGTAAATTAATTTGGAGGTAATTCAAATGGCTGTTGCTCCTATAAATCTTCCTACGTACCAAAGAGCCGAGCGTAAACTGCTTATTACTGTTGCTGAATGGACAGAGAGTGGTAGTGGTAGTAGTAATACACCGGTAAGAGAAATTCTTGGTCGTAGAACTGAGGATTCTTCTATCGACTATAATGCAGATATTGAGACTACCACTGATATTCTTGGTATCAACTACACTGATATTAACAGAACTCAACCTCAGCAGGATTTCGACCCGTTCCTTATTCTCGGCGGTTCTCAGCTTGCGGCTAAGCTGAATGATATTAGACGTAGAAACGCTATCAGTGAACTTGACCAGTTCACTGTCTATATCATCACAGCGTTTATTGGCGATGCGACAAATGGATATGCCGCTGAGAAACATACTAATTGTACAATCGCTTACAATAGCATCGGCGGTGATGCGAACGTCAACTTCCCTATCTCTGTATACTACAGTAATAATATTACTACTGGTACAGTTGATAAGCTGAGTGATGATTTTGTATTCACTCCCGATTAATTAAATTTGATTCAAAGGAGAAAATATGGGAAACACACTTGAAAACAACGTTATTGATATTGACCTGTCAGCGCTTAGAAAAAAGCGTATAAGAATCAACGGTGACGATACTAAAATCATTGAGATAAATGTGTCTGATATGGGTGTCATTACACGCTTACAAGAAGCGTATGACAGGTTAGTATCATTAGCAAATAAGTATAATCTGCAAGAAGAAGAGTCTAAGGCAGAAACTGAAGCTAATGGCATTGAGGATGAAGAGATTGTTAAAACTCTGCAAGTTTTAGACACTGAAATGCGAGAGTTAATCGACTTTATCTTCCAAGCCAATGTTTCAGAAGTATGTGCAGATGACGGCACAATGGCAGACCCTATAAATGGTCAGTTCAGATTTGAACATATCATTGAAAAGTTCTTAGCCGTCTATGATAAGAACTTTACTGATGAGTTTAAAAAAATGTCAAAGAACGTCAAAAAGCATACAAATAAATATACAAGGAAATAATTGATTACTATGTACACTATACCAACTTCGATTGATATAGATGGTAAACAATTTAAAATCCGAAATAATGGAGACTATCGAATGGTCTTAGACTGTTTTTCGGCATTAAACGATGCAGAGCTGAATACAGAGGAAAGATTGTTCGCTGGTCTCATTATTTTTTATGAGGATTTAAATGATTTAGCAGATATACAATCAATACCAAATTTAGAAACTGCAATAACAGAAATGTTCAAATTCTTTAATTGTGGTTCAGCTGGAGAAAATGCACGAAAAGTGCCGTATAAACTTATAGATTGGGATTTGGACTCTCAGCTTATTTGCTCTGCAATAAATAGAGTAGCAGGTACAGAAATTCGTGCAGAGCCTTATATACATTGGTGGACATTCATGGGTTACTATAGCGCAATAGGTGAATGTTTACTAAATACAGTAGTGACAATTCGTGATAAACTCATGCGTGGTAAAAAACTTGAATCTCACGAACGAGAGTTTAAGCAACAAAATCCTCAATACTTTGTTTGGGATAGCAGTACCGCAGAAGATAAAGAAGCAGAAGCACTATTTAACGAGCTGTGGAATCAGGGTGACTAATTATGGCAAAACACGATGCAGATATAAACTTACGAGTAGATTTAACTGAAGGTGATATAACCAACACTGCTAATAAAATGGCTCAAAGAATAGAACGTATTTTTGGCCGGTCTTTAGCAAGTGGTAAACTATCCACATCTACGAAATCTTTGCTTGCAACACTTGATAAAGGCTATAATAGAATCAGCCAATTACGCAGTGAATTGGATAGATTAAGAAATACACAAACTAATACTGATGAATGGAGAGCACAATACGCCAGAGTATTAAATGACTTAAAAGCAGTAAACGACCAGATGGTTATATACACTGAACGTGCAAGAGAAGCTAAGGATTTAGGTCCTAACCTTGGTGTTTGGAGCGATTTTCTTGGTGGTGTGTTTAATGCGAATCATGGATTAGGTAGATTTCTTGCTACGCTTACAAGAGTTAGTACTACTGTTGCTAAAGGCGGTATTGCAATATTACAAACTATATTAGGCAAAATTGGTAGTGCGGCTAAGGCCGCAGCCAAGCATCTTGGTGATATGACGAAAAACCTTGCCAAATCTATTGCAGGTGGAATTGTTAATAAATTAAAATCTCTCGGCTCTGCAATTACAGGTATTGGTAAAAAGACTAAAGACTCTAATAATGCCTTTAAAACGGGTTTTACGACACTGCTTCGTTATGGTCTCGGTATACGCTCTGTATACTTCTTATTTAGAAAACTGAGAAAAGCTCTTGGAGAAGGTATTGGTAACTTAGCTCAATATTCTCCCGCTTTTAATACAGTTATATCTAATTTTATATCTTCTTTAACCCAGCTTAAAAATGCTTTTGCTACAGCGTTTGCACCTATTATAAATGTTGTTGCGCCTATTCTTACGACATTCATTAATATTGTATCTGAAGCAGTAACAAAAGTTGGAATGTTAATTGCGGCGCTTACTGGTCAGAAATCGTTTATTAGAGCTAAGGCAGTTCAAACAGACTTTGCCGCATCTCTTGATAAAACATCTGACTCTACAAATAAAGCTAATAAATCCGCAGAGAAGTATAAACGTACACTTGCAGGTTTTGATGATGTAGAAATTCTTAAAAATCCTGATTCTAACTCTGGTAGCGGCGGTTCTGGTGGTGGTTCTGGTGGCGGTGGCGGCACAAGTCCGAGCGATATGTTTGAAACTGTCGCTATGCCATCTGCTTTTGAAGATTGGGCTGAAAAGATAAAAGAGGCGTGGGCTAATGCTGATTTTACAGAACTTGGTCAAATACTTGGTGAAAAACTTGCAACTGCATTAGATAGTATTCCTTGGGACACAATAAAGGGATATGCTGGCAAGTTTGGTAAATCATTTGCTACTTTTATTAACGGCCTTATGTCTGTTGATGAAGAGGGTAATAGCCATCTTGCGCAAGCAATAGGAAGAACTATTGCAGAAGCAATAAATACTGTATTTACCTTTGCAAATCAGTTTATAACTAACATAGACCCAAAACTTGTTGGTAATTTCTTTGCTGATTTATTTAATAGCGCAATAAAAACTATAGACTGGAATCTCATATCTAATACGTTATCAGAAGGTATCAATAATATATTTAGTGCCTTTGAATCATTTGCTAATAAATTTGATTTCAGCAATCTCGGCACGACTATAAAAGACACAGTTGTAAACACACTTAATGGTTTAGATTGGACTACTATTCACGGCTCTGTAATATCTGTAGTGACTGGTCTCGCAAATTTTATAAATAATTTATTTACTGAAGATGCATTTAGTTCAATAGCTACCACGATAGCAAGAGCACTTAATGCGGTTATAAGTAGTGAAAAAGCATTTGCAATTAAACTTGATGCAGTAAAAATCGGCAAAGCTATTGGAACAAGTATAAATAATTTCTTTAGTACGTTTAATTTTGAATCTGCTGGCGTGACATTTGGTGTTATTGTAGATAAACTTGCTACAGCATTATCTACTGCAATCGGTACGGTTAAATGGCAAGATGTTGGCGCTGATTTACAAGGATTTTTAAAATCAGTTCCTTGGGGTGAATTATTTGGCGATGTTAGTAAAATTGCGGGTGAAGTAACTGGTGCATTAGCAGGTCTTGTTGCTGGGTTATTCAGCGGATTACCTCAAGCTATTTCTGATTATTTTGCTGATAAGAAAAATCAATATGGCGGTAGTATTCTTTATGGTATAATCGGTGGTATAGGAGAGGCTGTTGAAAATATTGCTCGTTGGATAATAGATAATATTTTCAAACCATTTATTGATGGATTTAAAGAAGCATTTTGTATTCATTCTCCTGCATCTGCTCCTGAGCTTATAGATGCCGCAAAAAATATCGGATTAGGCATTCTTAATGGCATTGCAGAGCCATTTATTAATATCGCTAAATGGGTTAAGGAACGGATTCTTGACCCGATAATGGATGCGTTTGATAATGCAGACAAAACAGTTGGAGATATATTAGACTTTTTAAAGGGTGGAAAAGAAACTGTAGTAAAAACTGTTAAAGTAACTATTAAAAAGATTATCAACAAAGCCGGTGAAGCATGGGAATTTGTTAAATCTGGCGCAGAGACTATTGTAAAAACAGTTCAAACAATATTTGAAAAACTCGGTAATTGGAAAGACGAAGCATGGTCTGCATTTAAATCTGGAAAAGAATCTGTAAAAAAGACTGTAGAGGCGGCTTTCAAAAAAATTGGAGATTGGAGCAGTGACGCTTGGAATATACTGAAAAGTGGAGCAGAGACCGTAAAAAAGACAGTAGAAACAACATTTAAAAAAGTTGGAGACTGGACTGGAGATGCTTGGTCTGTATTCAACTCTGGCACAGAAACCGTAAAAAAGACAGTAGAGTTAGTGCTTACAAAAATTGGTGATTGGTCAGAAGATGCGTGGACGTTGTTTAAAGCCGGCGCTGAGACAGTCAAAAAGACAGTACAAGTAGCGATTGAAAAAGCTAATACCTGGGTTGACGATGCGTGGAATATTTTAAAGAGTGGGACAGAGACCATTGTAAAAACAATTCAAACTGTCTATGAAGAAGCATCTGGAAATGAAGCAAACGATATGCCTGAGAACAGTGAGCAAAACATTACAACAACGATAACCCTTAAAAAGCATGGGTGGACAACAATAGCGAATTTTGTAGGCACCGCAGTTTCTGTTGCCATTAGTCTGTGGAAAAACGGGTGGACTAAAATTTCAGAGTGGATCGGAAACGCTGTATCTGTTGGAATAAGCCTTTGGCACAATGGGTGGTCAAGCATTTCAAAATGGGTTGGTACTGCTGTATCTGTTGGAATCAAATTGTGGAAAGATGGATGGTCTAAATTGTCGAAATTTGTAGGAACTGCTGTATCTGTTGGAATCAAATTGTGGAAAAATGGATGGAAAAGTATTAGTAGTTGGATAGGCACAAAAGTATCTGTCGGCGTTAAGCTGTGGAAAAATGGGTGGAAAAGTATTAGTAGTTGGATAGGCACAAAAGTATCTGTTGGTGTAAGTTTAATAAAGAAAGGCGCAAGTTGGCTATGGAACCTCCTTCATAAAGCACGAGGTGGCGTATTCGCTAATGGTGGGTGGAGAAGTATCGCTCAATATGCAAGTGGCGGTGTGCCAAATCGTGGAACAATGTTCGTTGCTGGTGAAGCTGGTGCAGAAGCAGTTGGTCACATTAATGGTCGCACAGAAGTATTAAATCAGTCACAAATGGCCGCAGTAATGTACACTGCTGTATTAAACGGCACAGCAAGTCTTATGAAAACTATTACCGGACATATGACTATTTGTACCAACACTGTTATAGCCAATATAGGCTCTCTGTTATCCGCTGTTAACTTTACAACTTCGCAAATATATGATATAACTAATTTAGTAAACAGGTTAAATGTTGGACTGACAGACATTGTAAACGGTAAAGTTGTTCCTACGAAAATGAGTGGTGATAATGCTGAGTTAATGAGGGCGTTAAACACTATTATTCAGAATCAGAACAATGTAGTTACAAGGTCTGAAATACAAGAAATTTTAACTGATGCGTTTAGGCGCTACATGAATATTGACTTCTATCTTGGAGATGAACAAGTAGCGAGACACGCAAACGCAGGTAACCTTAAATTAAACAGACGTTACGGGACAGTATAAGATATGGCGTATGTATTTAAAATAGATGGTGTTGAAATTCCTGCACCCACTGAATATCAAGCTGATATTGAAGATTTATCATCTGAACAGACAGGAAGAACTCTTGATGGCGAGATGCATAAAGATGTTGTTGCTGTCAAAGATACATATGCTTGTACCTGGAAAAGATTGTCCTGGGAAGATACGGCAAAAATATTAAATGCAGTTAATGGGAAAACTGAGGTCAGCTTTACATATGCTGACCCCAGAGTTCCTAATCAAATGCTGACAAATAAATTCTATGTCGGCAAAAGAAGCACACCAGTTGGTGTAATTAAAGATGATGTTGGTATTTGGAAAGATATAAAGCTGACATTCATTAGAATCTAAGGAGAAACTATGCGAACAGCTTCATCTGCTTTTAAAGAAAAAGTTAAAAGTAGCTCCAGAAATTTCATAAATACCGCTGTAATCACATTAGCTTCACAAGAAGAACTGACAATAGTTAACGCAAATATTTTATTTGATGGTTTTGAAGTAGAAGATTCTGTCGGCAGTGATAATACATTTGATGCACTCGGCTCTACTATTATAAATAAGTGTACAATCATTTTATATAATGGTGATGAGTCGTATTCAGCATATGATTTTGATGATGCTCATGTTGTAGTTTCTACTGGTCTTGAAATTGACAACACAACAGAACCTCTTCAATTAGGTGTATATACTGTTGAAGAAGCTAACTATACAACAAACTCTATTGTATTATCTATGTTGGATAATATGAGTAAGTTTGATAGGCCCTATAATGAAAGTCAACTTGTATATCCGGCTACTCTTTCTCAGATTGTCTCTGATGCATGTACTGTTTGTGGTGTAACTTTTAATTCTGCCGAATCTGATTTTGCATATAATACATTCTTAGTAGCCACTAAACCAGACGGCGATTCATGCACGTTTCGTGATGTTATAGGCTGGGCGGCTACAATTAATGGTACATTTGCAAGATTCAACTCTTTTGGTCAATTAGAGTTTAAATGGTTTGATTTATCTGGTAGACCAATACCTACAGATAATATCACTGTCATTGATGAGAATAATGTAGAGCATGAACATGCTTCTCTTGTTTTAAGTGACAGCACAGTTGTAAACACTATTTCTTATCTGCCCGGTAAAAATGAATCTCTGCCAGAAGTTAGCTCTTTATTCTCACAAGATATAGCTGTATCAGATATAACTATAACTGGTATAACTATAACAGTTGCAAATATAGAAGATGAAGCTGATATAACATCAAGTATAGGTACTGATGATTACAGAATAACTATATCTGATAATCCGTTTATAACAGCAGATAATATTGAAGATGTAAGAGACCAAATCGCTGACAAAGTATTGGATTTATCGTTCAGAAAGTGCAATGTCACTTGTGTAAGTAACCCTCTTTTAGAGGCGGGCGATACTGCGTATTTAATTGATACAAAAGGTAATGAGCATCGTATTCTTATTACAAGAATTACATTTTCGCCTACAGCAAATCAAACGATTGTATGTGGCGCAGATACGCCCAATAGAAAATCTGCTACATTATACAGTTCTGATACACGAACATCCGCACAGCTAAAAGCACATTTACGGTCATTGCGTGAGAGATTAGTAGAGACAGAAACAATAGCCAGCAATACTAATCAATATTTCTGGTTTACTGAAACTGGCACAGATACTGGTGCTCACATAACAGAAGTTCCACAAGAAGAGTTTACTGACCCGACTTCTGAAAATTATCATGCTGGATATAATGCACTATTCGGGTCAATAGGGTTTGCTATAAGAAATAGTTTAACAGAACTTGCTACTTTTAGTGCTAATGCAATAAGACTTGGACTATCTAATGCAAAACACATTTTGATAAATCCGGATGGTATATCTCTATACTCTGCCGCAAACACATTATTGTCAAATTTTACTGCAAGCGGTGTAGGATTATATGTACAAGGTGTATTACGAACTGCGCTTTCAAATACTGGATTAGTAATATATGATATTGATGGTAATACACCTGTAGCATCATTTGGTGTAACCTCTACTATTGGAAAGGAGAACGGTGCGCATTTAGAGCAAACATCCGGTGGCTTACGAGTTGTAGACGCAGATAGTGATAATATTATAACGATGGGCGCACAATCCTCTACGACAACTTGGACAGACGATACATTTATTATATCAAGCGCAAGTGTTGACGAAGAAACAGGAACAGTAACAAATGGAGAGTTAGAAATAAATTTACCCATAGAGCTTGCATCTGGGCAAAACATGACACTCACGATTGATACCGCTTACACAATACCTGTTGGCACAGCCTATAATTATGACGGTACAGATTATATTATTGTTTATAATGGTGACTATACAGTTGCAGTAACCAATAAGTCAACGTCAGATATAACTGTAACATTGCGATACCCTGTAGCACAGCCGATAAACTACGGAATAACAGCAACAACACCTGACGCCACAAGAATAAAAGCAAGGGCTTATGCTGATGGAGAGGTTATTGCAGAGGGCGGTATTTATGCTAATGATGCAGGAAACTTCGGACTCTTTGACGCAAAACGCAGTTCGTGGATGATGGTGAGTACCGCAGATGGAACTGTAAAAATACCATCACTTAAACCTAAACTACTGTATGCGAAAAAAGTTGTTGCTCCTGCACAACAATATGCATGGAGTTGGATAAATATTCAGTTGCAACAATGGGCTGTAATAGCAATCAGAGCATATGTACATAACGTATCTCAATATTTATTGTTCTTTAGTTCTGCAAGTGGTTCAAGTCAGCACATTGCAGACCGTCCGTCGCAAACTTTATATGTAAGAGGTGGATTTAAAGCCGATTGGGGTGAAGATAAAATCTATGTAAGATGGGATGATGGCGGCACAAATGAAGCTCAATATATATTTTTTGACCAAGTAATTGGATTAGTGCGTAAATAAGGAGTATTTATGAAATACCTTGTAACTGAAATACAGACATTTGAAAATGGTGCTATATCAAATCCCACATATGCGTATGATACAGAGAACGTCGCACTTTCAAAATTTTTCTCTATTCTTTCTGCGGCGGCTACATCTAAGCTCCCTATTCATGCATGTATGCTCTTTACAAATAGTGGAGTTGTGTTACGAAGTGAATACTTCACCCATCAGGAGGAAACGACATGAGTGTAATAGGATTTAAGATAGGCTCTGTGACAGAGCAGTACAATTATCCCGCACTGGATAATATTCCTGACGGACTCGGAATACAGGGATATGTTGAAGACTGGCTTGACGAACATCCCGAAGCTACAACAACCGTGCAGGATGGAGCTATAACAGAGGCAAAACTTGCCACAACACTCAGGCCGAAGGTGATTAAAGATTACATTACGCCTGAAATGTATGGTGCAAAGGGCGATGGTGTGACAGATGATTTGTCGGCTTTCCAGTCGGCAATATCTGCAATGTCTGCCGGAGATGTATTGTACATCCCTGCGAATAAATATCTGCTGAGCGATACGCTCACAATCACCAAGACAGTCACAATTATTGGTGACGGCACAATCTATGTCACGCACGCACACCCAATACTTAAATTAGATTCGGTCAGCGGAGTGGTTATCGACCTCGCAAAAATCGAGAAGTCCGCAAGGGTATTCGATTACGAGGAGGGGTCTTCAGCTTACAGTATCGCCGTGCTTTTGAGAAACAGCACATACTGCAATATCTATATCCACTCAATCCTCAACACAACGACAGGAATCGTACTTGTGGGTGATGGAGAAAAAGTAGGGTGTCATTACAATCAACTCCAGTGTGATGATGCACGATCTTTTACAGGAATCGAATTTATCCGAACATCCAATGGGGGATGGGTGAACGGAAACCGAGTTAATGCGTTTTGTTGGGCTGTAAACACCTGGTACGACAATACAGACTTAATTCCTTCCTACATGATTAAGTCCGTTTCATATACAAAAAGTGGAGAAGCAGAGCCGTACAAAAACAATGGCAATTATTTTGAACATTTGATTGCAGAATATGGAGCTCACGCGGCGGATTATCCAATCCTCTTGTGCAGGCTTGATTACGCAAGAGGGTACACGATTAATTTTGACCGCATTGAGATTTCCGCAAAGAATTCATCACTGACGGAAAATGCCATACACTTTACAAATTGCCAGTATTGCTGTGCTTTTATCTGGTTCAGCCTTTTCGGATTTACAACGAGCGTCGGGAATCTTGCCACAGACCATAATCTTGTAATTAAAAAGCGTGATTTCGAATCGGTGTCATTTAGCGGAGTGCGTTCCATCCTGTCAAGTGTCACGCTTAACGCAAATCTCAGTTATATTACAAACTGGTTTCAGATTGTCAAAAATTCAAGCACAAAATCTGTGCGGATATTTGGTGAGCTTACCGTAAATGCGGAACTTGCCAACCTCTCCCATCTGATTGAGGGACTCCCGACTTGCAGACAGGGGTGGGGGACAATGATTCTTACACCGTCTATTACTGAAACACAGTGGCAGGCGGCAGGAACGGTGACACACTATAAACTGTCGATCACATCCGGCAGGACATTTTTGGCTAATGTCGGTGTGATTCCGGCAGGAACGCATCTGTTCCTGGATTTTGAATATCTGATTTCAGAGGACGATTTATAAGGAGAACGCAGATGGCAACAATAGTAAGGGGCACTCCGTCACAGTAAAGGAGGCACGCATGACAGAAATCATCATCGGCACTACGCCAACGAGGTAACAATATGGCAGATGTAATAGTAAGAGGCACTACTCCGTCACTGTAAAGAAGTCCCCATGTTAACCTGCTGTTTCGAATCCACCTAATGAGGAATAAACTATGTCCAGTTCAATCACGCGAATAAAAGACGGTGAGTGGAAAATAGAACTCACAAGAGGTGATTACTTTGCCACAAATGTCAGCATGACTGATAAAGAAACTGGTGAAGCAATTACACCAACAGAAGGCTCTCTCCGCTTTGCTGTCAAGAAAAGATACAGGGATGCAGATGAAAAAATCCTCATCCTGAAAACAATCCCTCTTGACACATGCTTGTTAGAGTTGGAGGGAGAAGATACAAAACCCCTTGCGTTTGGGGAATATGTCTATGACATTGAATATACAGACGCACAGGGGCATCCTGACACATTCATCAAGGGTGTATTCAAACTCACAGAGGAGGTTTACTAATGGATGGAAACGTTAAGGCTACCGGCATAATCTCCGGTGAGCTATCTTATGTTCCTTCTCTTTCTGGCAGCCTTTCTCCACCTGCGAGTATGTCAGGATCAATCAGCATACCGACATACATTGATGTTGATATGTACGATGGAGAATATGAGATGTCTCCCGATTTTGACGGAGCAACACTGCCGACTACAAACAAAACACTGTCACATGATATAACAATCAATCCGATACGAGTCGAATCTGTATCCAATCCCGAAGGCGGGAGAACAGTTATTATTGGAGGTTAAATAATGGCTAACGAATATGTATCGAAAATAGTTCTCAGCAACGGAACGACACTCATTGACCTTACATCAGACACTATCACTCCTGCCGACCTTGCAAAAGACGTTACAGCGCATGATAAATCAGGTGCAATCATCACAGGTACAAGTACGAAAGACGTTGACTCTACAGACGCTACAGCGGCGGCGAGTGAGATTCTTGCTACCAAAACAGCATATGCACGAGGCACAAAACTGACAGGTTCAATGCCTAACAGGGGTGGTGTAACCGGTACTATTTCCAGCAAGACAGCATACACTATCCCGCAGGGTTATCACGATGGCTCTGGTAGTGTTTCACTTGATTCCACAAGCGCATCTTTGCTTATCCCAGAAAATATTCGTGAAAACATCACGATTCTTGGCATTACAGGTGAAATGAGTGGATCGGAAGATATGGCTGCGCAGGCAGTCAGTGTTACACCTTCTTTTACCGCACAGACTATCACACCTGACACATCACAGAATTACAACTGCATCTCTCAGGTTTCCGTGGCGGCAATCCCCGTGGTATACAGCGACAACTCAGCAGGTGGACAGACAGTAACGATTGGTTAAGGAGTAATGTATGGCAGTCAATAAAGTCGTAAGAGGTGACGGAGCTATAATCATAGATTTGTCAGAAGATACCGTCACACTTCCAGAACATATAAAGGCTGGTTTCGTTGGACATTTATCAGATGGTAGACAAGTTACGGGTACAGGTCAAGGTGGCGGTGGGTCGCCTTATACACTCACTACAATAATACCAGAACAAACCGTTACACCAACTACACAATCAGATGGTACAACTAGAGCATTCCCTACATCAATAGGTTTACTTGAAAACGGGGCTGATTATCTAATTACGTTCAATGGTGCTGAATATTGGTCTACAGCGGGCTTACTTTATGGTTCATATCCTGTACTTGGTGAGATAGATTACTTATGGAATTCAA
>Ga0310694_10000797_pt1 | contig 39517 bp, 35 predicted proteins | sample 174DNAGHGhighgp2_FD_203884 | JGI IMG/M metagenome (GOLD analysis project Ga0310694, IMG submission 203884) | Sheep rumen microbial communities from Palmerston North, Manawatu-Wanganui, New Zealand - 1742 DNA GHGhigh gp2 (v2) (version 2) | ecosystem: Host-associated > Mammals > Digestive system... | reverse complement strand
CAGCGGTCTCCTATATATCGTCGTTTTCTTCATGATTACGTCGTTCTGTACTGCAAAGGTACGAAATTATATCGAATTATCGTCAGATATATCTGACTGTCAGTTAATTAATTTTTAGAACATTCCTTATATCATTTTCTTTATTTAGAGAGATCAACCACAGGGTGAACTTTCCATCCATTACCATTGAAATACTCCGCATTGTCGGAACTGTTGTTGGCAGAGTTACCAACAAGATTTGGATTCTTGGTAATCAGATCCTGGTAAACAGGAACGAATTCGTGACCTTGGATATAGGTATCAAAAGAACTCTTGAGCTGTGGATCAGTCACTATCGCCGAATAGCTTACAGGTTCTTTCACACGACTTCTATCTGCCGTACGGCGGAATGTACCGTGCTCTTTCAACTGCTGCAAGCGACCACTGTCATAGAAGAATCCCCAACGGATAAGGTCGAAACCACGACCAAACTCGCAACCGAACTCCTTGGGACGCTCCACATTGGCAATCTGCTCGAACAACTTGTCAGCTGAATTGAAATCACTGAGATTCAAGTTGGCAAGACCAGCACGACTACGTACCTGATTGATCCAGTCGATAGCCTGTTGTGTTGGACCATTTAACTCATTCTCACATTCAGCAGCGCGAAGCAACACATCAGAGTAACGCATCAGACGGAGGTTAATACCACAATGCAAACCAGTCACCACCTTATCATAGATGCCTGTACGGAGATTGGTATTCTTGGCGATAGGTAAGCCACCATTGTTGTTATTGGTTACCATAGGAGCATCAGCGGTCAAAGGAAGTGTGTAACAAACATTGCCATATTCAAATCCTTCCCAGTCGGACTCGTATGTACCGATTGTCCAATAAAGACGTGGGTCAAGTCTACCACTTGTAGTACGCTCAGCCTTGAAAAGTTGGTAAAGCCAAGGAGAAGCAGAAAGGTCTGCCCAACCACCACAGTCGCCAGGACCTAAGTTACTTTCTACAGCATGACCCTGAGTAGCGTTAGGACTGGTGTTCACTGGTGTCCACTCATCATCAACACCCTGTGTACCATAATCGAGATATTGTACCTCGAAGAGACTTTCATCGTTGTTCTCATAGAGAGAGCCTTCGCGGAAGTTGTCTCCATAATTAGCCATCAACTTATATGTACCATACTTCTTAGCAATGATGTCTTTCAACACCGTCAGTGCCTTTTGCATGTTATCCTTGCTGGGACGCATCATCAATGCACGTGCATAATATCCTGCTGCGGCGCCGTTGGTAGCACGTCCTTTAGCCCATTCTCCACCTTCATCACGAGAAGGGAGCAAAGTCATAGCCTCAGAGAAATCTTTTTCCACCTGATCTAATACAGCATCGTAAGTACTGTTGCTGGCATAAAGACCGTCAAGGGTAGAATAAGAACTGTAATCCGTAATCAGTGGTGGGTTCTGATAGTAACCAGCTAAGTTATAATAAGCCAATCCACGTACAAAGAGGGCTTGTCCTTTGATTCGTTTCAACTTTTCAGAGAGTACAGAGTTGTCCTCACCTGTACGAGAAAGGATGAAGTTGCAAACGTTGATGGTATAATACCACTCACGCCAAGGCCAGAAAGTGATGTCAAGGGTCGTTGGTACGTTCAAGTCGTCAAAGGTTACATACCATTGCTGGGATGAGTTCCACACTTCATCACCACGGCATAAGTCTATCGTGTAACCTACACGGGCGTATGAACCCTCCATACGCATGTGATTGTAAGCGGCTATCACACACTCCTCCAAGTCTTCTGCTGTATTGCCAAAAGTACTTGTTGTCTGTTGGTTTGGATTCGTCAGTTCCAATTTATCCCCACAGGATGTGAGCGTTCCAACACCCAACAGAATGGCTAAGGAAATTTTATATAGTTTCATATTATTATTATCTATAATGATTATTAGAATGAGAAGTTAATACCAGCCATAAAGCTACGTGCACTGGGGTATGAACAGAAGTTGTAACCAGGTGTCCAAGTACCAGGAGCATAGTCAACGTTGTAGCCTTTATAACCTGTGAAAGTAATGAGGTTCTGTGCAGAAACATAAACACGTACACCTGTTACATAATTAGAGAACCACTTGTTTGGCAAGTTGCAACCCAATTCCACATTGGCAATTTTCCAATAAGAAGCGTTTTGAATCTTACGATCACTGAAGTAGTCATTCCATAATTCTCCATTGGCAGTAATATAGGTACGTGGTACGCTGGATATGTAGGTGTCACCGTCCCAACGGTTTGCATCGAGAACAGCCACATCCTTATTGTTGTAACCATAGCATGAATTCAATGCGTTATGGAGATAATCTGCAACATGATAACCAAGTGCACCATAGGTTGAAATACTCAAATCAAACATCTTGTATTCCAAGTGTGCGCTCAAACCGAAGTTAAGACTTGGTAAGCCACTTCCTAAAACTACGCGGTCATCGGCAGTAATCTGTCCGTCACCATTCACGTCCTTGTATAAACAGTCGCCCACTTGTGCTCCTGGCTGATAAGCTGCCTTTCCGTGTTTTACAGCAATGGCATTACGATCGTCGATATCAGCCTGTGTACGGGCAATTCCCTCGAAAACATATCCATAGAACTGACCAACTTCCTCGCCTACGTAAGTCATATAGTCGCCGGTAAGGTAGTAATTTGTACCAAAGCCAAGTGACTTCACTTTATTCTTAACGGTACTTACGTTGGCACTGATCTGATGTTTCAAAGCGTGGTCATTGTTGCGATAAGTAGCAGAGAATTCAAAACCACTGTTGTTCATCGAAGCTGCATTCATGGTTACCGTTGTATTAGATACACCGGCATTCTCTGGTACGGGAACACCATAGAGCAAGTCAACAGACTGGTTCTTAAACCACTCAGCGGTGAACTCAATACGGTTGTTCAAGAAAGCCAAGTCGATACCGATATTGGTAGTCTTCTTGCGCTCCCAAGCAATGTTCTGGTTAACGAATGTAGATACGGCAGAACCTGTAACAGCGGTGTTGCCAAACGAGTAAGTCATGTTGTTACGTTGCATGGTAGCCATGAAAGCAAAATCACCTACCGGATCCTCATTACCTATTTCACCATAACCTGCACGAATCTTGAACAAATTGATGATGTCACGATTGAATGGGAAGAAGTTTTCCTTATCAAAGCGCCAACCGATAGATACTGATGGGAATGTGTCCCAACGAATGTCTTTCGTCAAACGTGAGCTACCATCACGACGTACGATAGCAGAGATAAGATACTTTCCGTCAAAGTCGTAGTTCAGACGAGCAAAGTAAGATGCCAAGGTGTGAGGATACTCATAAGAGTCACCGTATGTATTTTTCGCATTCTGAATCTGCAGGAAGTAGGGTTCGTTCAGTTCAACACCCCAAGCAGACAATGATTTGGTGTGTTGTTCCTCATAAGTGTAACCAACCACCACATTACCATGATGCTTACCAAACGTGCCGTCATAAGTCAGGAAGTTCTCTATCAACGCATCAGTATATTTACGATGTGCCTTGGTCAGACGCTCGTTGCTCTTGTCCAAATACACACGATTACTCTGAATCCATGCAGAAATCCAAGTCTTGTCATTGGCACTGGTTGTACTATAAGAGAGATTGAGCTTGTAAGTAAAGCTATGATTCTTGCTGTCCAATCCCACCATCTTGAGCAGGTCCACTTCTGCAGAACCTGTTCCCACGAAGCGGTCAACGATTGTATTGCGCTCCAAGAGGTTGTTCATCAACAATGGATTGTAACGGCCGAGGTCACCATGAACGTCATCATAATAAACACCATAACCGTAAGCATCATAGCGATATTTGCTGGCTGAGCCCACCTTGTCATCAAGAACCCATGTTGAGGGGTCGTAAGCCTTGATGGTAGGAGGCAAAGTCAATGTACCTTCCATCATGTTACCTTGGTTACCATAAAGACCCTGCACATATTCATTGGCATTGGAGATAGCCATGTTGTCCTGATTGGAATGTGAATAAACCAAACTGGTACGGAACTTGATAAACTTGGTTTCCATCGTGTTGTTCACACGTGCGGTGAAACGCTCGAAGTTAGGACCGGCACCTTCCAAGGTTCCTTTTTGCTTATAATAGTCTAAGCCTATATTATAAGTATTGTGTGCGCCACCTCCACTGAGGTTCAAGTTATGATTCTGGCGAATACCTGTCTTAAACACCTCATCAAACCAATTGGTATTGGTATTATCTACAAAGTGATATTTGCCATCATCACCAAGGCTGTAACCACCAGGAGTGGCAATACCCGTGTTAGAACAAGCTTGCCCCAAATACTGGCTGTATTCGTCGGCATTCATCACGTCATAAACACCACTTGGAATCTTATCCACGCCGAAATAGCCTTTGTAATCAACCTTCAATGGCTGCTCTTTCTGACCACCCTTTGTAGTGATGATAACCACACCGTTGGCAGCACGTGAACCGTAGATGGCTGCTGCAGATGCATCTTTCAACACTTGAATGGTTTCAATATCGTTTGGAGAGAAGTCACGGATGGTTGTACCCATAGGCACACCGTCAATCACGTAAAGAGGAGCCGTGCTACCAAAGGTACCCAAACCACGGATTCTCACATTCGGGTCGGCACCAGGCTGACCGTCAGATGTAATCTGTACACCAGCCACCTTACCCTCAAGCATCGAGCTGATGTTGGAGTGTGAAACTCGTTTCAACTCATCGGCATTCACGATAGAGACAGAACCTGTCAAGTCTGCCTTCTTCTGAGTACCATAACCAATAACGACCACCTGGTCGAGTGTCAAGTCATCAGGCTCAAGTTGGATTTGTTCAATAACCGCACGACCGTTGACGTTGATCTCACGATCTTTGAAACCCACATAACTCACCACGAGAGTTGCATTAGCTGGAGCATCTACCTGGAAGTTACCGTCAAGGTCTGTTACCACTCCTGTACTGGAGTCTTTCACCCTAATGGTTACGCCAATGAGCGGAAGTCCATCTTGGTCTACAACCTGGCCTTTGACCTTAATGGTCTGATTCTGTTGCACCGATGCCTGAACGGGAATCGGATAAACAGATAGGCCTCCCATGATACCCAGAGATAGCATCATAGAGAATAATACTTGTTTTCTCATTGTTAATTGTTTTTAAGTTAGAATTTATAAACTATATTATTTTACATTTTTATTCTTTTTTAGGTTCTTTGGTTTCTTTTCATTCCATTCTCATGATATTGTTTAATTATCGTTAGTATTGATCGTCTATCATGATAGACGGTGTTTTATCATTTTTAAGTTCACAAAGATACATATTATGTGCACTTACAAGGTGGACAAAATGGCTTATTAGGTGGATAAAATGATTTTTTCAATTATTATTAATCTCTGTTACATGGTTTAAAGCCTATTGTTCCATCATAGTTGAAGGACTCACGCCATAAAGTTTGGTAAAACAGCGTGTAAAGTACTTGGGATCATTAAACCCTACGCTGAATGCAATCTCTGCAATGTTACGTTGGTCACCACGCTTGATGATTTGCTTGGCTATGTCGAGACGATAGTTTCTGATGAATTGGGTTGTACTCTACCCAACATGCTCATTAAACCTCTTGGAAAGTAAACTTCTGCTCATTCCGATTTGTTGACAGAATTCATTCACGCCAAATTCAGAATCCATGTAGTTTTTCTCCATAATTTCCATGGCTCGCTCCATAAAGGGCTTAATGTTTTTCTCCATCTCCTCAGCATCAGCTTGCACGCTTTTCAACGAACTTTCCTTGAAGCGTTGCTGGTTATGTAGTATGCTTTGTATGCGTTGCTGAAGCAAATAGGGATCTTCACTCTCACGCAATACTTTCTCAATTGGACGGATAAGTCGTTCTGCTTCCTCCTTCTTGGCAAGTTCGAGTTGTCTGATGCGTTTCTGTTGCAACTTCCTATAATAATAATAGGTGAGCAAGACAAGGGCTATCAAAAGAAGGGAGATAAACCACCAACTCTTCCAAAAATAGGGTTCTACATGAATGTCAATGGAGATAGGGGTAATCTCTGCATTGTCAAGTGCGGAGGCATACTTCACCTCGAAGACGTAATCACCTGGCTGAATACTGGTATAACGCACGCTGTTCTGTCCTGCCGGCAAGGATGTCCATTGCTGTTCAAATCCTTTCATCCGATAACTGTATATTCCTTGCGTACTGTTGCCATAATGAAGGGCAGAGAAATGAATGGTAAACGACTTGTCGTTTTCCTTGAGATTGATATGTTTAGCCAAGGCGATATTACAGTCGATGTATCTTCCTCCGGGTTCTGCCACCTGGTTGTTGACGGTTAGTTGGGTAAAGTGTAGCTTTCCATTGTAAATGTTCACATTATTCTCGCCATAAATGCCTATCAGTCCCTTGTCTGTCCCCAAATAGAGCATACCGTTGTTAGTACTGACAGCCGAGTTCCAATAGAACTGGGAAGAGACAAGTCCGTCTTCTTCATGGAAATTGGTAAACACGCCTGTCTTGGGATTAAAGTGCGACAGACCGTGCATGGTAGTAATCCACAACATCCCGTTCTTGTCTTCCGCAATACCTTTTACGGCATTGTTGGCGAGTCCGTCTTCCACACGATAAGCCTTGAAAGTCATGCTCCCATCTTGTTTGACAATGCGTTTATACAATCCGTAGCCATTACTTCCTAACCATAGTGTTCCATTGCTTGAAAGACAGAAACAGGCAATCTTGTCAATGGTGCCACTCTGCGGGTCATCCAGTTTGTATTTCAAGTGCTGATAGGCAAAACCTTGGGCATTGCGTTTTTTCAAGTCAATCACTACTGCACCTTCCAAACATCCCATCCACAATTTATGGTCGGGCAAGATGGTGCTACCGATACAACCTCTGAAAAAGCGACAACCAGGAAAGGGGTCACTCATGACAGAGGTATTCAAGTCGTAGAAGTATATGCCATCATTGCTCCCTATCCACAAGGCATTGTTGATGGGGTCGTATTGCAAGGCTCCAATGAAATTGAGCAATGGCTTATAACTTGGTGAAACATCCAAAGGTCTCACACGTTCTGGTGCGTCTAACGGAAAGACGTTGATACCACCAGCCCATGTGCCAACCCACATTCGTTGTTGATTGTCTATGGCGAATGCAGACACACTGTTATGCGAGAGATGGGTGTTAGCTGTGGTGTAATGGGTGAAGACATTCTCACCGTTCAATTTCCTGTTGAGTCCTCCTTCCACCGTTCCCACCCACAATGTACCGTCATTTTGCACATAGATAGCGTTCACGGCAAAGTGTGACAGCGACTGTGGATCATCGGTATGAACAAAGTTTTGCATCTGTAATTGTCGGGGAACAAAGCGCATGACTCCCCCACCCTCTGTTCCTATCCACAACTGACCATAGATTGATCGCAGACAGTTGACAAAAGCATTCGACAGAGAGGTGCTATTCGAAAATTCTCCATGTTCAATCTCTCCCGACAAGGGATTCAGTATGTCTATGCCTCGCAACGTTCCTATGACAAGACGGTTGTCTGAAGTGACGGTAAGGCTTGATACATAGTCATGAGACAATGAATGAGGCGTAAAGTCATGGTGATAAGCCGACACCTTATTTATATATTGGTCATAACAATAGAGTCCGTTATTAGTGGCTATCCAATATTTCTCATGGTGTTTCATCACGTCTCCGATAAAGGCGACGGGTAATGCAGACAACGAGGGAGAGATGGCAGAACACACCAACTTATCATTGCTGACTGACATGCGTTTCAAGCTTCCACCCATCGCCACCCATACGTTACCGTTTTCGTCAATGTCCTTGATAATCACATCTGGCGTGTTCGACCTGTACGGATATTGCAACACCTGACTTACCGTTCCGTCTTGACGGAATAGCAGACAATAGATATGTGCCATCGTCGCTATCCATATCTTCCCTTTCGTATCGCAATACACGTGTAGAGAGCGTTCCTTCAAGATGCGCTCCATTTGTCGTTGCTTGTCAAGGGGAATGGTGGGTGCAAGGGTGTTGAGGTCTAACACTTCCGTGTGTTCATCGAAAGACACCCACAACCGATGGAATCGGTCTTCACAGATGTTTCGGCAAGAATTGCTCTTCAGTTGGCGTCCAGGACTTCCCACCCCAAAGTCGAGGAAAGAATAGCCGTCGTATCTCACAAGTCCGCCTCCATGTGTGGCAACCCAGATAAAACCGTCGGAGTCGGCAAATATATCATCCACGAAATTATTGGGGAGCCCATGCATCATGTCAAGATGCAACACGTTAAACCGCTCGCCATAACGTCCTTGCGACCTCATGCCAAGTGCAAACATGCTCATCCATAAAAATACGATGGCTATTTTTAAGTTCGTGAATCTCATATCAGTCAATTATATACTGACATTCTATTCACCGTTTGGTAATCTGCCAAGCCACACCCAACATCACGTTGCCGAAGCGTTTGGGATATTGCAGACTGATGTCTGTGCCAAGGTCTATTTGCACACGGTCAGACAATTGGTAGGCTGCTCCCAACTCCATCCAGCACTTGGTTCCATCGCTGTCATTGAAATTATACTCCTCTACTATCAAGCTTAGGCGTTCGCTTACCTGGAAGCCAAGACAAGCACCGAAGAATGCCGTGGGTCGTTGTGCGTCGCTCCATATCAAATCGCCCTCATACCCCAAGCTAAGCCACGGTGTGAGCGTGTTTTCAAAGAGCAATCCTATCTGTCCTCCCCAGTTGGCTGGCAGATAATGATGATCATCTCCGCCTGGGACAAGCACATTTGCCAACAGCGAAATGCCTGGAATGGCTTTCCATCCATCAAACAGGTGCACCTTGGTTCCAATGGCAATATTTGACAATCCACCATAATTCACCTCATCGTTCTTCGTACGAAGCCAATCTCCTTGCAGGCGCAACTCAGCATGATCGGAGATACCCCATCTTAACAACGAGGTGTTCAGCGTCCATGTGGTAGTGGCAATACCGTCCATCTTGGAACGTTCCCATCCTACCCCCGTTTCCCACTGAAACCTTCCTTTAGGCATTACGTCTATGCCCGTAGTGGCTCCAGGGCGATCTGCCATGAACCCCTCCTCTTGTGCAAATGTTGTGAGTGTAGATGTGCCAAAGGCAAATAATAATAGTAGTTTTAGATATTTCATTATGGTTAGGTTTGAGTTATTGTTTGCAAATATACAATTTATTGACAAAATCAGCAACATTATTTCATAAAAAATCTGTTAAGAAGCAGTATTATTCAGATAATCGACGATGAATTTGATTGAAAACAGACAAGGAAATGGAGATTTATTAGTACATTTGCAATCTGATTGCTATCAATGACGATCGACGAAAACATAAAAACAATATAATGAAATAAAGACATGTACAGCTTAAATTATAAGGTTACTACGAGTACCTGCGACAGTGAGGGACGACTCAAGCTATATTCTGCCCTGCAAATGATGCAAGACTGCTCTGAGATGTGGATAGACAGTGAACCATGCGTGAAACAATATTTCTCTGAACAAAACATGACACAGTTGTTGGCTTCGCGCCAAGTGGAAATCATCCGTGTGCCTGAATACAAGGAACAACTCACCGTCACCACTTCCGTCTATGGCATGAAAAGTATGTTCGGATTTAGAAACACGTTTATCTATGATGCCGACATGAATCCTTGCTATAAGACTTGGAGCATGGGGGCTTTCGTTGATAAATCTACGGGTAAGTTGAAAAGGGTTGACGAAGCCACTATTGCCGCTATGCACATTGAACAGAAACAGGAGATGAACTACCGTGACCGACGCATCATCTTACCCAAGGAGGAGGGACAAAGGCAAGATGCCGTGCGTGTTCTCCGTGCCGACATTGATTATAATAAGCACATGAACAATGCCAATTACATTCGCATGGCAATGGAACTGTTACCCGACGGATTCAATGTGAGAGAGTTAAGGGTGGAATACCGAGTAGCCGCCAAGTTGGGCGACATCCTCATCCCCACTCTCTATCCCATTGATGGCGGAATAGTGGTTTCCCTTTCTATTGGCGAAGATGTGGCTGCCATCTGCGAGTTCTTAGGGTGAGAGGATAAATGTTGAGTGTTTAGCGTTTAGTGTTTAGTGGATAAATGTTGAGTGTTTAGCGTTTAGTGGAAAAATGTTTAGCGTTTAGCGTTTAGTGATGAAAATTTATGGCTGCTTGCTCCTCAATCACGAAAGCATATCTCATGCTTCTTGCTTCTTACTTTTTTGCTTCTCACTTTGTCCTACAAATTCTGAATTTACCCCCTAAAAAACGGGCATTTTTTCAAATAAGTTGATACTTGGTGGAAAATATGCCCGTATTTTGATGTTTTATTAAATGGTTCATTATCAATGGTTTACGGTTTAGTGACATTTATAGACATGATAAAAAACCATGTTTTTACGTCTAAAAATCCACTTTTCGGGCTTTTAAAACATATATAGTTAGCACTCGTAACATACATAGTTATGCTCGTAACATATATAGTTACGTTCATAACATGCTATGTTACGATGAAAAACACGGTTTTTTACCCGTCTCAACCCATTTTTCCATTCTCCCAATTCTATTTTGCAAGAAAACCTGAACAAAATTTTGTCGGGATAATTGACAATGAATAATTAATAATTCATAATTCACAATTGACAATTCACAATGGATAATGGATAATGCACAATTCACAATTGAAGATTGTCTCTATTTGTTTGCCACCACCAAGGGAAATGCCGATAGTCATTTGATGTGCTTTGAGGCCATTTAACGACATCAACCAACAAACACAATCCTACAATTTTCAACCTTCAATCTCCAAAAGGTCTATGGATTTTGGGATTTTAGGATTCTCATTTGAAGGTTCTATTAACTGGCAAAGTACATGAAGATGAAATGAATCGGTTGTGTTTTTTCGGATAATTTATGTACAAAAATTTGGATGTATGCGAATATATTTATATCTTTGTCACAAAATAACTTAAACCACAAAATCATGAAGAAAAAATCTATTTTTTTATTAAGTTTCTTGCTGATGATTATTACGATAGGTTGTAGTAATGATGAAGATGATTTAATGAATGGTGGTGAAGTAAAAGCCATTTATCATGCTTTGAATCAAAACGGACAAGAAACAACTGTCTTTAACTACGGTGACGAAATCCAATTTGAATTGCTACTTACTAACTCGACAGGCCATACACTTCATTATGCAGATGAGTTAGATTTTATCAATGGTGCATTTATTGTATATGATTCTAAAGGACAGATGTTTAATCCTATCGTTTCACAGACGTTCATATATAGGGAAAATCCTGTAACTGTCGCTTCTGGCGATCAATTTAGGAGCAGACTCATTTGGCCATGGAATCTGGTTCCTCTTCCCGTTGGCAAGTACCATACTACTTGCACTCTTGATATTGATGAATTAAGCAATAAAACTTATACCATTGATTTTGAAATAAAATAATCTGAAGAGTAAAAAGAAACAGATTGTAGTTGTCATATTGCTTATATTGAAAAGGATATTAGCTATTCCTACCTGTTAAAAAGGAGATACGACGAAGTTTATTGAACATTGACAATTCACAATGCATAATTCACAATGCATAATTCACAATGCATAATTCACAATGCATAATGAATAGTTCAAAAATCTAAGGATTAAAGGATTTCGAGATTCTCACGAGAAAGGATCCATTAGTTGGCAATATTCAAGTGAAGATATTGTGCATCGATAGAGACGCTGAAAGCGTCAACGCTCTGTAATCATGGGTGAGCCGTCACCATAGATTAGCTAAGGATGGAAGGAGAGAAAGACGCTGGAAGCGTCACCGCTCGGTAACCGTGGGTGCGCAGTACCCACGGATAGATGATGGATAGATAAAAAACGACTCTGAAGGAGTCGCCCATTGCAATTATGGGTGCACTCCTTCAGAGTGCTTGTTTCCTACTTTGCCTACTATCCGCAGGTCCTGCGGACACTACGGTTATCGAGCGGAGACTGCGTTGCAGTCTGATTTGTTGAGGGCGTAAATGTTGAACGTTTAGCGTTTAGTGTTTAGTGTTTAGTGATAATTAGTTTTGACTACTTGCCTCTCTATCTCCAAGACATATCTCTTGCCTCTAACTTTCATGCCTCTCTATCTCCAAGACATATCTCTTGCTTCTAACTTTCATGCATCTCTATCTCCAGACATATCTCTTGCTTCTTGCTTCTAACTTTCATGCTTCTCTATCTCCAAGACATTTCTCTTGCTTCTAACTTTCTTACTTCTAACTCACTAAATCAAATCTCTCACCTCTAAAAACTCCCTCCTTCCGAAGTCTTTCCCTCTCTGTATGCTCTTGGCGACATTCCTTTTTGGCGAGAAAAGAATTTGCTGAACGATTGTATATCGGCAAAGTGCAAGTTGTCTGCAATCTGGATAATGCTCAGTTTGGAGGTACGCAACAGAAACGAAGCCTCCATGACAAGCATTTGGTTGATATAATCGATTACCGTACGACCAGTTACCTGTCGAACCACTCGTGAGAGATACACCACTGATATATTCAGTTGTGAAGCATAGAAGGCGATGTCATGGTGTTCGGCAAAGTGCTGGGGAAGCAAACGGATAAAACCAATGAATATCTCCTCCACCCTTTGTGGTACTTGTCGTTTAGAGATGGCTTTGGTCTGTGCGTTCTGCACATCGAGCAGAAACACGGCATAGAGCATTCGTAAGATTTGCGCCTTGAAGATATGGTCAGAGTGCAAGTAACTACAAATCTCACGCATCTTGTCAGCCAATCGCAAAGCATCATCATGAGATAGAGTGATTTTGGGTTCATGCAACTGTACGATGGGGGCATAAGCGATATTGACAAGGTTGCGAACGGTGGGAGTCTCAATGGTCATGTTCTCATCGGCAAGCAGGCAAATACCATGATAGTCATCTGATGTGGAAAGGATTGTCACCTCAAGTCCGGGTGAGTACATATAAAGATCGTCGGGATATAGCGTCAGTTCCTTCCCATTGTAAGCAATGATGAGCCAACCCTCCGTGACGAGCGTAAAGGTATAGGCAGCCATGTACCCTTGTGTCTTGTTGGCACGAAAGGTAATCTCGGCATCGGTAGCGTTGCAATACATCTTACCATCCCATTCCTCGAACGGCTTCTTAACGTGCATTTTCACCCATGCTTCTTCTAAAGTGTACATAGCGAACACAAAGATACGAAGAATTTTTAATGAGTGTATCGTTTCAGACAAGTTTTGTGTCGTTTCGGATGATAAAATTTGTTTCTTTCTCCGTAACTTTGCGCAAATAACACGATACATGATATGAAAATGATAGTTTTCCAAAGGGTTATCATCATTCTTGCTATCTTATTTGGATTGGCTTTGCCCATGACAGCATGGAATGAACAGGGCAACAACATGCCTCAAATATCGGAAGAAATGACCAAGGACTGGTTTCCTCTTGCCACATCAAACCAAACCGCCACTTTCTATATCGACGAAAGCGACTACCGTGTGGTGGACATCACTGCCCGCATGTTGCGTGATGATGTGGAAAGGGTGACAGGTATGAGTCCTGCATTGGTCAAGGCTCGCCGACTGAAAGACATTTCCAAAGGAGTGGCTGTTGTAGCAGGTACCATCCACAAGAGTAAGTTGATCGACCAATTGATAGCAAAGGCAGGAATAGACGTGAGTGGCATTCAAGGACGATGGGAGTCGTTCATCATACTCACCACCACTTATCCCAAACACCATACGCCATTGCTCGCAGTGATAGGCAGCGACCGCCGCGGAACGGCTTTCGGACTCACCTCTCTCTCAGAGGCTATCGGCGTATCGCCGTGGTATTGGTGGGCTGACGTTACCCCTGCTCACAAGAAGGCATTATACATAGAGCCTGGAGCATATAGCCAAGGTGAGCCATCTGTGCAATATCGTGGCATCTTCATCAACGACGAACGCTTTGGTGGTTGGGCACGATGGGCAGAGCAAACATTTGACAAGGAAAGTGGAAAGGTGGGGCCCAAGACCTACCAGAAAGTGTTTGAACTATTGCTCCGACTGAAAGCCAACTATCTTTGGCCAGCCATGCACCCTGGCACACAAGCGTTTAATGCAGAACCTGAGAATGCGCGCCTTGCCGATGACTATGCCATCGTGATGGGTTCGTCGCATTGTGAACAGATGTTGCGCAACAACGAAGGCGAATGGAAAGCGGTGGGCACTTACGGTGATTTCAACTACATCACCAATCGACAAACGATGAAGGACTATTGGGAAGAGCGCATCCGCACGAATGGGAAATATGAAAACACTTATACTCTCGGCTTACGGGGCATACACGACTATCCCATGGAGGGTGCCAACTCTACGAAGGAGCGTGTGGCACTGATGCAACAGGCTATCAATGACCAACGAGACATGTTGAGGAGAAACATCCAAAAGCCTATTGAGGATATTCCACAAGTGCTTTGTACATACGAGGAGGTGCTGGATGCTTATCATCATGGTCTGCAAGTGCCCGACGAAGTAACGCTGCTCTGGAGCGACGATAAACACGGATATTGCCGTAATCTGAGCAATCCTTCAGAACAAAAGCGAAAAGGGGGAGCAGGCATCTACTACCACTTGTCTTACCACGGCGACCCTGCCAGTTGGATTTGGCTCAGTCCGTTGTCTCCCTCTTTCCTCAGCACCGAACTCACCAAGGCTTATACTTTCGGGGCAAGGAAGATTTGGGTATTTAATGTGGGCGACATCAAACCCGCAGAGAAGGAGATTTCTTTCGTAATGGATTTGGCTTGGAACATTCATCGGTGGAAGCCAACCGACGCTCACGGTTACATCCACTATTGGGCAGGTAAGACCTTCGGCGAAGACGTGGCTCAAGAGATTGCTAACATGCAAGCCAAGTATTACCAATTACAGGCTGGCGGCAAAGATGCGCACGTGTGGTTCGTCAACTATACCATGGAACAAATCTCACAACGCATTGCTCAATGGCGGGCATTGGCTGCTCATGCCGAGGAATTAGCCAATCGCATACCTGAGCGATTGAAAGATGCTTATTTTGAACTCGTGAGCTATCCTGTCCGTGGAGCTGCCATGATCAACGAATATCAGTTGTTGGCTCGCCGAAGCATGGTTTACGCCACCACGGGCGACAGCACCAAGGCTATGGCTGACACAGACAGGGTAAGGCTGATGTTTACCCAACTGAACAACTGGACCAACCGCTATAACCATGACATCATGAACGGCAAATGGAATCAGTATTTCAATTGGCAACCATACCACTGGTTTCGCTCTGAGAAGATAGATCCGCCCGTAGCCACACCAACACTCATCACACAAGCCTTGCACAGCCCGAAGGCTCGCTTCTTGTCGGTCTCTGACGCTCTATCCAAACAAGGTGTACGCATCGTAAGCGACTCTGAAGCTGACATTCCCATTTGGATGGAAGCACTCACGCCTATACGCAATTTCTCCAAGGAACCCAAGGACAACGTGTTCTGCAAAGTAACGCTTGGCAACGATAACTTTGAGGCTTCTGCCACACCTATCAACAATGTTTGGCACGCTCCATATATCGGTCCGATGTGGAGCAAGGTGGGAACGCTTCACTTGAAGAAGGGGGAGAATAGCCTTTACATCAGTGAGTTGAAGAAAGACGCACGTATCGACCGAATCTTTATCGGTCTCTATCCACCTTTCGAGAAAGAACCGCGCATGAGGATTCCAGCCAGCAACTACGAGAACAAGCACGATACAGAAGAAGGTTGTATCCAGCGCATTGCACAGTTGGGCTACACTGACGGCGTACTTGTCCAACCATTCCTCACGCCATCGTATCAGCCAACGGAAACGGCTCCGTATGTGGAGTATGAACTCGACTTGCAAGACTCTGATGGCACAGTTGAAATACGCACACTTCCCACGCTACATGTATATGAAGGTAGGGATGCTCGCTATGCCGTACAATTGGGCAACACCTCCCCCACTCCATTCTCTATCCACGCCAACGACTTCACGGCAGAATGGCGCTGGAACGTGTTACGTGGCTATGCCTCACGCAGCATTCCCGTGACAGCCACGGGCAGACAACGGTTGCGTATCTATCTGCTCGACCCAGGCATCGTATTGCAGGAAATACTTATTCACTCAAAATAATCATTGAATATGATGAAAAAGACATTCTATTATTTATTGACCATCATGATAACATTGGGAATGAGCCAACCCACGACTGCCCAGCAACGGAGATATTTAAACGAAGGTTGGACCTTTGGCGAGGTGCGGTTGCCGAATCGTTATCCTGCCGTAGTGCCAGGAGTGGTGCATACCGACCTGATGCGCCAAGGACTGATTGACAATCCTTATATCGGACTTAACGAACGAGGGGTGCAATGGGTGGATAAGGAAGATTGGATATACGAGACCACCTTTCAAATGACCGACAACCTATCCGACTATGCTCATATAGACCTCTGCTTTGATGGATTAGACACCTATGCCGACGTGTATCTGAACGACACGAAAATAATTGAGGCAAACAATATGTTTCGACAATGGCGTACCAGCGTGAAATCATTGCTGAAAAGTGACAAGAACGTATTGCGGGTGTACTTCCATTCACCTGTCAAGATAGACATGCCCAAATGGGAACAGCATCCACATCTGTATGGGGCTGCCAACGACCAGTCGGAGAACGGTGGACTGTTAGACCGCAAGTTGAGTGTCTTTGCCCGAAAGGCTGGCTATCACTATGGTTGGGACTGGGGACCACGACTCGTCACGTCGGGTATTTGGCGAGATGTGTACTTAGAAGCGTGGAACGACATTCGCATTTCCAATGTCCATCTGCGCCAACGGGATGTAAACGCTCGAAAGGCTGTTGTGACCGACGTGGTGGAAGTGGAAGCTGACCATGACATTGACAATGCGGTGATTACGGTAATCGACAAAGGCAACAGCCGTAACTTATCTACCAAGAAATGTAAGTTGCACAAAGGCACTAACACCATACCCGTAGAGTTCACCATCAAGAATCCAAGGTTGTGGTGGTGCAATGGCTTAGGCAAGCCAGAACTTTATACGCTCACCACAAACATCTCCGTAAACGGAAGACAAATGGCGAAAACGGAAAACCGTATCGGACTGCGCTCCGTGAAGTTGATCATGGAACCTGATGCCGATGGCAACCGCCAATTTTATTTCACGCTCAATGGCGTACCTGTCTTTGCCAAAGGAACCAATTACATTCCACAAGACAACTTCCTGACTGATGTCACCCCAGAGAGATACCGTCAGACGTTGCAAGATGCCATTCTCGCCAACATGAACATGATCCGCGTATGGGGAGGAGGCATTTACGAAAACGATTTGTTCTATGACCTCTGCGACGAGATGGGACTGATGGTTTGGCAAGATTTCATGTTTGCTTGTAGCACTTATCCCGCTGAAGGTGCTTGGTTGGAGAACGTGCGCCAGGAAGCCATCGACAACATCCGTCGCCTGCGCAATCATCCCAGCATCATATTGTGGTGTGGTGGCAATGAATGTATGGATGCGTGGTACAACTGGGGATGGTAGAACAGAATGGAAAAGACCAATCCTGAAGGGGCACGTATCGTAGGACAACAACAGGAACTTCTCTATTACGATGTGCTGAGGGAGGTTACCCAAGAGCAGATTCCTGACGACATCTATACCGTTGGCTCACCATTCACCGCGCGTGGCAAGGGCAGCGACGGCATCAATGGCGACCGTCATTTCTATGGTGTAGGTCATCGGCGAATGCCCGTGAGCAGTTACAACCAAGAGAAGGCTCATTTCTTCAGTGAATACGGAATGCAGTCGTTCCCTGAATATGCGTCAGTGATGCGCTTTGCCCCAGACACCACCACACACCATATTACCAGCGAACTGATGATGTGGCACCAGCGAGGTGGAACGGAAGCCAACAAGGTGATAGAATGGTATGTCAACAACGAATACGGTACGCCCAAAGATTTCCGCCAGTTCCTCTATGCGTCTCAATTATTACAAGGAGACGCCATGCGCACTGCCATTGAAGCCCACCGACGCGAAATGCCTCATTGCATGGGCTCGCTCTTGTGGCAACACAACGATTGTTGGCCCGTGGCATCGTGGGCAACTCGTGACTATTATGGTAGGTGGAAAGCGGCTCACTACATGGTAAGACATGCATTTGAGCCTCTACTCTGCTCTGCCATCACGCAAGGAGACACTCTTCAGGTCTATGCTGTCAGTGATTTGCTTAATCGGCAACAAGGATCATTGGAGTTGACCGTTTTCTCACTCAGTGGGCAGAAAGTGAACTCCATGACAAAATCCATCGTCATTCCTGCCAATACATCTACCTTAGTGAGTGAGATTCCTCTCAAGCAGTTGTTGAATGGTCATCAACGCGAGGATGTGGTCATCAACCTCAACCTGACCACACGCTCTGGGAAATCATATCAAGCCAATAGTTTCCTCTGCTTACAGAAAGACTTGCATCTATTACCCATCGAGCCACAGGTAAACGTGGAAGAAGTTGACGGCGGTTGTCGGATTACCGTCAAGTCGGATAAGTTCGTACGTGCTCTCTCCATTTCCGTTGATGACGAAAAGGGATGGTTAGACAATAATTACTTCGACCTGCTTTCCAACATTCCCGTACAATGCTTCTTGCGCACTACCCTTTCTGCCAACCAGGTCAGAGAGAAAATGACGCTCAACTGCCTGAACGAAATACGCAATTATGATACTGTAAGCAACAAGCGCAAATGATTGTATCGTTTCAGACAAGTTTTGTGTCGTTTCAAACTTGTACCATTGGAAGAATGTCATTATTTTTTCAATCGAGAACAATAAGGAGTCTGGACAAGCGCAGACTCTGACAACTATTATCAACGAGGTCTGATGAACGCTTGTTCAGACCATTAAAACCCTCAAAGAGGGAACCTAACGAAATAATATGGACGCAAAGAAATCAATTGAAGCACTGCAGTTCTTCGCAACAGGACTCACAGAAGGTGCATTGGTACACAAGTTGCAAGGTCAGATTTTCAAGTCTCAGGGCTTCAGCAAACTCGGAGAGAAATACATCAACCATTTCAACGAGGAAATGGAATGGGTAGAGAAATTCAATGAGCGTATCCTCGACCTCGGCGGTGAGATTAAGTTTGAGGGTGCCAAGACTCGCCCACTCATCTGCAATCCCGTTGAATACATCAAGGCAGACCTCGACATCCAAAAGGCTGGCGTTGACTTGCTCTACAAATGCTGCGAGAGCCTCATCAACGATCCTACCACCTACGAAATCATGATTGCCTATCTGAAGGATGAGGAGGAAGATCTCTACTGGAGCCAAGGTGCATTGGATATGATTGAATGCATCGGTCAGCAGAATTGGTTGTTCACACAAGTATAAACATCATAAAAATTGGAGGTTACAATGGAAGACGTGAAGAAAGTATATGATTTCTTGGAGAAAGCCGGAACATTCTATCTCGCAACGGTAGAGGGTGACCAACCACGTGTACGCCCTTATGGAGCGATGTTGTTCTTCGAGGGTAAAATTTACATCATGGCATTCGGCAAGACTAATGCTACTCGCCAGATTGCCAATAATTGCAAGGCTGAGATTTGCGCCTTCAAGGGTCAAACACTGCGTATCGAGTGCAAACTCGTGGAAGACAACCGCCCAGAAGTGGGCAAAGCCTTGGTTGAAAAGATGCCTGTCTTGAAACCTGCTTTGGGAGAAAATGGAGAAAACGGCGTGATGTATTACCTCAAGGATGCCAAGGCCGACTTCTTCAAGATGATGGAATTGGTAGAGACAATAACGTTTTAATCAAATAAATGGTATGAAAGAACAGGTATTACAAGCCATGCGTGAAGCTGGCAAGCCCGTATCGGCTGGAGAAGTGACAAAAGCTCTTGGCGCAGACCGTAAGGAAGTGGACAAGGCTTTCGCTGAACTCAAGAAAGAGGGTGTTATCATTTCACCCGTACGTTGCAAGTGGGAACCAAAGGAGTAACCATTTTTCTATCATGGCATCGATAGGTACCAAAGCACCACGACGCAATAAATTTTTTCTTCAATATGGGCAACAAGGTCGGAGTGACTCGACAATGATGAGATATCAAATCTCGTTGCCCTTTTTATCATTAAAAGTGTGACATGTCACATGTCACATGTCACAAAAAAATGTCAAACATTTCCTTCACTATCTTTCCATACTGCATAAACTATGTATATGCAGTGCATAAATATTCTTTACCTACCGTAAACACTGCGTTTTGCTTTTTTAACACGAAATCTGCATTTTCTTAACAGATTTTTACACCTTCTGAAAGCCCGATTTTTGGTGATTGGGGATTTTAGAAGTAACTTTGCATGTGCTTAGAGAAGGAGAGGTAAGAGGTAAGAGGTGAGAGAATAGCTAAGGCTACTTGGATCTTTGACATGCTAAAAAAAATGGTTAGAAAGAGTTAGTGATGTTTAGAAATGTTTAGAGAAAAAGGGGGGAGAGGTGGGGGTGAGAGAATAGTCGGTGCGACGCTCTTCCAAGATGGATTCCATCTGCGCCACATGCTCATCGTTGAACGCCAGATGCTCCGTACCAGCCTCGGTAGGCACATACTCAATGAAGACTGCATGGCACGGTTAAACACACCACGTCCACGTCGCTCGTCAGTACCCATTTCCGTGCCTTCAATACTGATGATAGGTACCATATTGAGAGCTTGCGCAGAAACTCCATGTAGGTAGGTCCAATGAGCGTACCATTGGTGAAAATGGGAAAAATCATATCTTTCACCTCAGCCACCTGTTCCAAGATATCACGACGCATCATTGGCTCACCACCAGCAAGCAAGGAGAAGTTGATACCCATCGAGGCAGCCTCGGTGAAGATGTCACGCCATTGCTGAGGTGTAAGCGTCTGCTTGCGGTCAGCCTCGGCATCTTCGGCAATGCCATTGCTACGCGCATAGCAACCCTTACAATGGAGGTTGCACGTGGTGGAAATACTACTGATGAGGAATGGAGGTACATCCAATCCTTCTGTCTCTGCCATCTTACTACGAAGTTTCTCCGACTTCTCAAACAGTCGTTGCATCTTATAGGCAAACTTAGCCTCGCGGGGGTTGGAGAGCACATTCTTGTTGGCTTTCGTCATGATATTGCGAATGCTTCCGCTCATGTACTCTGCCAATTGATTCTTTTCACTTCCTTGCATATTTTATTTTTGATGCAATACTGACAAAACATGAATATTTCCTATAAAATTGGATAAAACACACGAGTTTTTTGACATTTCGAATCATCATCATACTTTTTACCGTCCAAAGGGATACAAAGAGAAAAAAAGATTGTATCTTTGCAAATGAAAGACGACAAATACAAAAACATTGATTATAAACAACAAGAAACTATGCAAGGAAATTTCTCTTATCAAAACCCAACGAAACTATACTTTGGCGAAGATGCGCTGAAGTACTTGAGTGACGAACTACGCCAATACGGTCCTACCGTACAACTCTGTTATGGAGGCGGAAGCATCAAACGTAACGGTATCTATGATGCCGTGGTGAATGCCTTGAAAGAGGCTGGCAAGACCATCATCGAGGATGCTGGCGTAATGCCTAACCCTACGGTGGAGAAACTATATGAAGGAGCCAAGATGGCACGTGAGAACAACGTAGATCTGATTCTTGCCGTGGGCGGTGGCTCTACCATCGATTACGCCAAGGGCGTGAGCTGCTCAGCCTATTGTGAGGAAGACCCGTGGCAAAAATATTACATGGAACAACAAGAAGCATCGTGCAAGGTGATTCCCGTGGGTGCAGTGCTGACAATGGTGGGCACAGGCTCAGAGATGAACGGCGGTTCCGTGATAACCAACCGTTCCATTGGCATGAAGATAGGAAAGGTGTTTGGAACGTATGCCTTCCCGAAATTTACCGTGCTCAATCCCACTTATACCTTCACCGTTCCTCAGTATCAGATGGTGGCAGGATTCTTCGACATCATGAGTCACATCATGGAACAATACTTCTCTGGCGACGATGACAACACCAGCGACTACTTGGCAGAAGGGTTGATGCGCTCATTGATTCACAGCAGCCGCATTGCCGTGAAGAACCCTCGTGACTACGAGGCTCGCTCTAACATCATGTGGACTGCCACATGGGCTCTGAACACGCTCATAGGACAAGGCAAGACACAAGACTGGATGGTACACATGATAGGACAAGCCATCGGAGCCCACACAGATGCCACTCACGGTATGACGCTTGCGGCGGTGTCTATCCCCTATTATCGTTTCGTGATGCAGTTTGGCGTGAGCAAGTTTGCTCGTTTCGCACAAAATGTATGGGGCATTTGCGAAGAGGGTAAGACAGAACAGCAATTGGCAGAAGAGGGTATTGCCGCCCTTGAAAACTGGATGAAGGAGATAGGCGTGGTGATGCACTCGGCAGAACTTGGCGTAACGGAGCAAAACATCGAAGCCATTGCCGACAGCACCATCATCTTCGATGCCGGTTATCACAAGTTGACACGCGACGAGGTGATTGACATTCTGAAAGAGAGTATGTAATGACAAGAATGGCAAATACACAAGTAAGGGCAAAAGCATAATGGTAAAATGCTTTTGCCCTTTTTTGAACAACGACAAAGGATTCTCACAAAACTAAAATCAGGAATGATAGTAGAATCTAATGATAATGCCTCCAGTCAACCTAATTTTTCTTTTTCAAGTAATCAAACAAATTGATGGTTCCTTTTTCTTCTTCAATCTGAAGGGTAGGAACACTCTCAACCATACGTGTAGAACCCGTAAACTTATCGACATAAAAATGCACGAAGGCACCCGTATAGCTACGGAATACCACATGACAGACAGAGTCTGTCTCTTCGTCCATCTGTAGATACATGATGGAGGGATTATCCTTTGCGATGCTCCAGTCATACTCGCTATGGCAATAGTTGTTCACACCCTCGTATGCCATTTCTTTCGTAATGGAAGGCTGTTGTGCCGTTTCCGTTTTGCTATGATGACACGCACATAGGAGCATGATGGCAAATATCCATGAAAAGCCAATATATTTCATCATGCCTATCGGTTCTGTCTGTTCTCCCCTATCCATCAGTTTTACAATGATTTTTTATTGTTTGATTTACGATGACAAAGGTATAACTTTTTTTTCAAAATTCACCAACTCTTCCCTAGGTCAAAATTTTGGAGTAATTTTCAGAATAAAACAACTATGGATTCTGCTTCGGTGGCAAACTTTGGACACTGACGAGAGTACGCCATACTGCGTTACAAACAATGACGAAGGTCATTTCAACTGTTTACCATCGGAAAACGCTTTCCCCTCGGTATTACCCAAACCGATATAGGTGTGATGAACAGGGTTATAAGTAATCAAGTCCATTGACTCTACATCGGGATTACCGTCCGCATCCAGATATTTCTCATCGCAGAGGATATTGACGATTTCAGCAATAAGGTAATAGCCAGTCTCACTTTCATCTATCTTCTGCTTCACACGACATTCCAACGTCATGGGAAAATCACAGAATACAGGGGCATTCACATTGGGAGCCTTCTCTATCGTCCAACCAGTCTTCTCCATCTTGTCGGGAGTGTTTCTACCACTAACGATACCCACATAGTCAGCAGCCACAAGAGTGTCAACAGTGGCAAAGGTAACGGTGAACTCAGGATTTGCGGCAAGATTGTCGGTTGTGGCATGAGAACCCAATGAAATGATAATCTCATGCATGTCCCACTGACCACCCCAAGCAGCATTCATGGCATTGGGCTTACCCTCTTGATCGTATGTGCCAATAATCAGCACTGGTTGTGGAAGAATCCACGGTTTTGAACCAAAGCTTTTCATAATTGTCTTAGTATTAAAATCATGTTACTTTACTATATATTTCTTTCCATCCCTGATGATGATGCCCGTTGACTCCTTTGCTGCGGTCATCCCACTCAGAGTATATGCTTTTGAAGCATTGTCTTCGTTATCGGCTTTCATCAGCGAAATGCCAGAGGCGTCTCCTACAGCCTCTACACGAATGGTTCCCGTGAGTCTGCTGATGTTATCCGCTCCATGAACTGCTTTACCGAGGATGTACAGACCACTATAACGATTAGCCGCACCGTAGTACATCACGACATTACCCCATGGCGAGAACAATGCCAGCGTTCCAGCTGGGCAATCACCCTCGATGCAGTCGGCTCCATAGCTGATAGCCGTAGGAGGATAGAATATTTTCTCATTGTTACTGTAGTTTTGTACCGTCACCTCTAAGGGCAGCATCTGGTAGAGCGACTTGGCAGCACTGGTCTCATTCAGTTCATAGGTGATAGTATTCGTACCATCCGATACCTTTATCATCATATTGTTTGACGTGTTATTATCCATGAAGTTGATCTGTTGCAGCCACTCACTGACTAACGAAGAGGCTTTTGCTACTTGTGACGAACGTATCCATAGACTCTTGCTATAGTAATTGCTATTGGGCACCAATCGTTTGCAATCAGCTTCCACTCCACTGATGCCGCTACTGGCACTCGACACAACCAGTCCGACATTCTTGCCAGCCATCTGTCTTCCATAGTTAAACAGAAAAGTCTGCATTGGAGCAGCCATCTGACTCCACCACAACGGAGTGACGATGATGATGTTCTGATAATCGTTTATCGAGCAGTTTACAGGATCGATTGCTGGATAGCTGTTCACATCATTGGGATTGGCTTTGATGGCATTGAGCAGTTGAGTACCTAAGGCGTAGTTGTTCGCCTCGTACCGCAGCCCTTTCTCTGCAGGTTGAATCTCCAGCACGTCAGTCGTTATTTGCTTAGACAATGCACTGGCAATGGCCTTGCAGTTACCCGTGTAACTATAGTACACCACCAATGTTCTTGCTTGAACCGACGACAAACTGGCGGTCAGCAATAGCATGAGAAATAAGATTGTTTTCTTCATGATTGAAATCTGTATTTAATTTCCCGACTCTACACTACGGATGCAATTGAGCGCATTGAGGGTACGAGGATAACCAATGAAAGGAAGGTTGGAAGAAATGACAGCAATGAGCATATCCTTGTTGTTTCCTACGTGGTAGTTGCCTGCGATGTGCCCCTTCAACTGTGGCTCACATCCACCTTGGGCAGCGAGGAAACAAAACGTTATCAACTCCCTCATGTTCAAGTTGAGTCCCTTACGGGTGTAATAATCACCGAAACAGTTGTCAGCCAACCATTTGTTGATATGGCGGCTATCTTCGGGTCCCGACTTCCAGAAGTCGCGCATTCCGTCGCCGAAGCAGTCCACCTGTGCCTGAGTACCAGCCTCACGACGAGTTTCCATCGTAGTTGTTGACTGAGAAGTCAGCGGAAGAGTAATACCACGAGCAGTGAGAATCTCGTTGGTTGCCGACAGGAACGGACGGACACGTCCCATACCCAAGTATGCTGTAGCTTGATAGACGATTTCCTTCACTTCAACAGGTGTCACACCTTTGTTCAGTGCTTCGGGCAGCAGTTCGCGATATTCATCTATGCCCTGACAACTTAAGAGCGTAGCCAGATAGCAGATATAGCGGGTGTGGTCATCAAGGCGAGTTTTCACTTGCTCTACCACCTCACCGTAGGCAAAGGCATTGAAACGTTGCATATACTCAGGGTCGGTCACACTGAGAAGTGCATTGCTGGCGGGCAACTTATCGTACTCTGCGTCCAAGACAGGTTCCAGCCATTCGTTGGAAGCTCCTTCTTCAACTTTTGTCATGTAGGTGATATGCTGCATCCACGAGTCTTTGGCTGCTCCGTGCCAATGTTTCGCCTCTGCAGGAATTGCCACTACCACTCCTGGGCGCAGCACTACGGGTTCTTTCCCCTCTTCTACATACCAACCTTGACCAGCCACACAAATAAGCACCTGCACCGACTTATGGTGAATGTGCCAATTGTTGCGGCATCGCGGTTCGAAGGTAACGTTTACAGGTCCACCGTTTTCAGCATCAAGTGGAGCCAGATAACTGTTACCGATAAAATACTTGGCGTAGGCACTGTTCAGTTCGCCTTTCGGCCACACATTAAAATCGACGTTTGGGCAAGCGTCATGCAAATCCGTTTGCTGATGACCGAGCACGAGTCGGTTATTCAAATCTACATTCTCTTTCATGTTTTCTTGTGCATTAATGTTAGCAACTGCCATGAGCAGTGCAATAACGGTGGTAATAATCTTCATTTATTATCGTTTTTTGAATATCAGTTTCATGGTTTCGGGATCGAGTGACTGCATGGTGGGCAGTTTCAAACTTTTCACCATGTGCATTGTGCCTTGTTTGTACTTCTGAAAATGGTCGGTTTTCAAATGTTGCTGATAAGCCTCCTCTGAAGCATAGATTTCAAGGATGCGAATATGTGTTGAGTCCTCGGCACTCTGCATCGGGAAGAGACAGACGACACCTGGCTCACGCTCCACACTCAGTCGGTCAACCTCATTGGCGAAAGCAAGATATTCAGTAAGATGTTGTGGATAGACCTCGATTTCAGCCAAACGGCAAATAAGCCTTTTCTCTGGCTCCTCTCCCAAAGAGACAGGATTAGTTACTTTTGCGGCAGATGCTCCATCCCGTTGGTAATCACTCCCCTCACCCTTTGAAGAGAGGAAGAGGTTTCTTGCATTCTTATACAGTATCATTTCTTTATATGGTGCAAGGTCTGGCTCTGTGGTGAGATATTGTTGCATTCTTTTCAGACTGGCGGTCAGCACCTGTGGAGTCACGTATGGATAATCGGAGCCATAGAGCAGATGGTCTGGTGTGGTAATGGTGAGCAACATTCGGATTACCTCAGGCGAATGTGCTCCTGCAAGGTCGTAATAGAGGGCTGCGAGATTCTTTTCCCAGTCTATTTCTCCCACCATTTGATTCTTTTGCATCACGGGAGCCAACGACTTCATACGAGGAACTGACAGTGGAAGATAGGCTCCACAATGAGGCACCACTACCTTGACGTTTGGATAGCGGGCAAGGACATTGCGGCTAATCATATTTGATACGGCGCGAGTGGTTTCGGAGAGATATTCCTGCATGGCGAGTGGTGTCTGTCGCATCACCTGATGATTCACAGGCTCTGGACGATGGGGATGCAGAATCACTACGGATTTACGTTCATTGAGAACAGAGAACAATTTATCCAGTTCCGGAGCACCAAGGTACTGTCCTTGTACGTTTGTTGCCAACTTGATACCATCAGCTTTCAACGTATCCAAAGCATAAATAGCCTCGCGAATAGCAGCATCAACATCGGGTAACGGCAAGGCTGCACAAAACATGAATCTGCCAGGGTGTTCTTGCTTTAATTTCGCAGCAACCTCGTTGCACTTTCTGACAACAGTGTATCCACTCCCCTCACCCTTTGAAGAGTTACCGTGAGTAAGATTTGGCTGTGGAGCTGCTAATGTCAATACAGAAGTCTGAACGCCCGCTTCGTCCATCCATTTCAGATGTTCCCTTACATCGTACTTCGGCAAAGGAAATCCCTCGTCCATCAATCTTCCCTCTGCTTCGAGAGATGACAAAAACTCTGGAGTAATGATGTGGCTATGAACATCGATTACTTGCTGAGCCTTCAAATCTATTATAGATAAAAGGCATATTAAAACAATTGTCAATCTTTTCATCATTCAAAAACTTTGTTGCAAAAGTACGAAGAAAATGCTAAAAACCATTTACCTTAATTACTGATTTTCCGACACATTTTACGGAATCACATACTCTGGTAACTATAATTAACGGTAGTGATGGTTAAGCTATTCATTTGTCCCCAAGTCTATAGGCAAATCTTCGTAGTTCGTTTCTCCAGTGAGTATATGCAAAGCTTTTTCTTGCCATGTGGTCTTGGCATAATAAGGAGCATGAGCCATCTTGATGTGTAGATTGCGTAAATTAATTTTATAAGGGAAGGCGAGCATAGCGCAACGCTCCCGTATATCCACCGTCGGATTGTTACGGTCTAAGTCGTAGAAGACGTTTCCGATGATTCTAACACTCGTCGTGTATTTCATGGCAATAGGGCAGTTGTCAAGAATGTAGTAATAGTCATCACGCCTGTCTGCAAAACTGTTGACTCCAACGATGGTTGTAAATCCGTCATTAGGCTTTCCGTTGAACACTTTGGCACGGGTTCTTCCTCCAGAAGAGGGAACCGCCACATTTGTAGTCATCGTGGCTTTCACCACGTCGCCAGTATAGATTGTCTGCCCTCGGTCGTCAATATAGCCCGTATAGAAACCAGCAAAGGCAATGGGATATATCTTGATGTCGCCAAATATTTCCAAATAGGCAAGTCGGCCAGTCAGTTCAAAGTCGGCAAGCGTCATATAGTCTTTTCCCTGCTTGTTATTCGTCCAATAGTACCACTGCCCACGATAGACAAACAAGTCTGCCAACCCGCCAATTCGGAACTTCCTTGGTGCCCAAAGAAATCTCACCTGAACGTCGTCGTAATTCTCTATGTCAACGCCCAACAGGATATCATCCAGAAACTGCTCGACTCTCTCTTGAAAGTCCTCCGCGCAGCACATTACCTTTGTTTTCATCTTTATTCTTTTTTAGTTTGACGATGCAAAGGTAATGGGCGGTGCGGCAAGAACGTTGCACAGTAATCCAAAAAAACTAATTGTTGTTCAGAGAACAAACTTCTCGTCCCAATTTGTTTTTATAGCGTGTCTCAATAGTTACAGCCTCATCAAGGCTAATGTTCAGAGGCAAGATTTCCAATATCGACCAAGAAAAGTTATTACCGTATTGTGGATCTTCATTACAAAGTTTCTTTAATGTAATGTCATTCCCATGTCCGCCTGTATCAGCATATATCTTCCAACGTCCCCAAATACCTTCTTGGTTATATGTAGAGCCTACATATAAGGATTTTGATTTTCTATCTGAAATTACATAAACGCAATTAACAGCACTCAACATTTTTTTCCATTCGGGATATTCTTTCTTGATGATGTTTTGTAAATCCCCTAATCTAAGCAGGACCTTTTCATATCCTGGAAATACGTTATCAAATCCAGGCGTAATTTCAATGACCTCTTTATCTTTGTCTTTTGTTAGCCATTGGTTCCAAGACAAAGTTCCCTTTCCCCAGTCAATAATGATTCGCTCTTCTAATGCTTCGAATCCGGTCAGCTGCGTCATTCTATAGTAATAACAAGATGCACCATCAGGGAAAGTCTTCATTTCCAATCCATCAATATGGTATACACCGACAAACCTCGCAGTTGTACCCTGTTCTCCAATAAAAGAAACAATGTAATCAACGTCTTTGAACACATCTCTACCTTGTTCACTCTGATATTCTATAAACAGTTCTCTGTTGTAGCGATACCAGTCATAAGGATTTCCTTGTTCAAGCTTTCCATTGACAACAACTTCTTTACGTGCATCTTTGTGGCGCACAACTTTTATTCTTTTGTTTACATCAAGCCCTCTTAGACTCAGTAATTCTCTAATTGATATAATCCTATCCATGTTTTTTCTTTTAGTTATAACGTTTGCAAAGATACACATTATCTTGGCAAAAACATTGCACAGTCTCGTTTTATTTCGTACTTTTGCACAAAACGATTATGCTATGGCCAAGAATCTATTTGCTCGCTATATTTGGGAATTGACAACCATCTATCGCATGAAGCGCATCACGCTAAAGGAACTGAATGAGCGGTGGCGTGACTGCTACCTGTACGATGGGAAGGACATTCCACGTCGTACTTTCGACTACCACCGCAAGGAAATTGAGATGTTGTTTAATCTGAACATCGTTTGTGACAAACGCGACAACACCTACCATGTGGAGGACGACAGCAGTTTCCGCAACAGCGAATTGCGCCGATGGTTCGTCAACAGCGTGGCTGTAAGTTCAATTGTTCGGGAAGCTGAGGATTTGGAAAAACAGATTGCACTGGAATACATTCCTTCCAGCGAGCCTTTCCTACCCGGCATCATTCAGGCGCTGCGCGAAAACAAAGTCGTTTCTTTTACTTATCAGAGTTTCGACCGTGAGACCCCTACTCAACATTCACTCATGCCCTACGCCCTGAAGTTGTTCCGCCAACGATGGTATATTGTGGGGAAACCACTCAACAATGAGAAAATACTAATTTTCGCTACCGACCGCATCAGCACTTTCACCGTAGAAGAACAAACCTTCAAATATCCAACGGACTTTGACATCAAAGACTACTATCGCGACTCCTTCGGCATCATCATCGAGGACGGACTGCCCTGCGAGCATATCGTCATTAAGGTGGCAAGCAGTCAGGTGAAATACGTGCGCTCACTTCCACTCCACCATTCCCAACGAGAGACAACCACTACAACCGATTATTCCATCTTTGAATACGATTTGAAGCCCACCTACGACTTTGAGCAAGAAGTTCTGTCGCATCGCGAGGATTTTGAAGTTCTTCAGCCTCAGTCTTTCAGGGATAGGATAAGAACCATTATCAAGGATATGTACCAACGATATTACCATTAGGCAGATGATTTAATGTGAATTGCTGAGCACGGTGACGAGCTGCAGATTTTCACTTCCGCCATATTTTCCTGACCGTCCCATCGCTGAAACGGACGATGTTCAAGCCCGGCTGCAACGAGCTACGCATGATTCCACTGGCAGACTAGATGGCAGGTTGGCTGTATTCACGAGCCGAAGGTGGAGCTATTGCAGCAGGGACATAGCCCAGTTGTCTGTCGACTGATCGGGCTTAGATTAGCCTCGTTTTTTGGGTTTCACCCTATAACGAAAAAAGTGGGAGAAAGTTTCTGTACTTCCTCCCACTTTTTGTGTATATGGTTTATTCCATCGAGTGTTCCCAACCACCACGGGTATCTATTCCTGTGGCATCAGCGAGTTGTTCCAGACGAGCTACTTCTTCGTCAGTCAACTGGATCTTGGCAGCTTCGGCTGCCTCGATGACGTGACGCTCCTTTGTGGCTCCGATGATGGGCATCGTACCTTTAGCAATGGCCCAGGCAATGCCAACCTGCGAGCATGAGGCACCATATTTCTTGCCAATTTCGATCATCTCGTTGGTCAATGCCTCTAACTGTGGCAGTACGGGGTTGTATTTCTTACCGCGGTCGCTCTCTTCGGGCAATGGATTCTCCTTATTATATTTACCTGAGAGTGCACCCTGTTCCAGTACCATATAAGCCCAAAACTCAATGCCGTTCTCCTTGCAGTAATCTAATACGCCGCCTTTTTCTGACGAACGATAGAGCAAAGAAAAGTGGTTCTGTACAGCACTCACCTTGAAACCAGCCTCGCCCAAAATTTCGTTAGCACGTTGAATCTCCTTGATGTTATGGTTAGACACACCCACGCGCTTCACCTTGCCCGACTGGAGCAGGGGAATCAATCCGGGAGTCCATCGCTCCACGTCCATCGGATTGTGAATCCAGTAGATGTCGATGTAGTCACATCCCATCCTTTCGATAGAGGCGTCAGCCATCTTCTCCACGGAGTTTTCAAACACCTCGGCAATCTGCGGAGTAAACTTCGTTGAGATTTGCACGTCTTCACGATTATACTCTTTTGCCAGTTTGCCGAGAATCTTCTCTGACTCGCCCATACCGTATGCCGTAGCTGTGTCCCAAAGGGAAAGACCAGCCTTCATAGCCGCATCAAAGACAGGCTTCAAGTTCTCTACGTCGGTCTTACTTCCAAACACGGTGTCTCCACCGAATGCTCCTGCGCCCCAAGCCCAGGTTCCTAATGCAATCTTACTCATATTTTTCTGTTGTTTAATTTTGACAATGACAATGATGCGAGTAAACAAGAACAGAGCCAATCTTTTGAGCTTTGCCGAGCGTGAGCATCATCATACGAGTTTTACGAGTGCAAAGGTACGACTAAATCAATCCAAACTGCATAACCAAATCATCGGAATAAATACCAATTTTACGGAATCTTACTTTTTGTCATATTACGACTTCTCTCGAAGTGAACAAAAAAGCAAAAAGTTTTGGCATTTTGCTTGCTTAATCGTACCTTTGCCACACAAAAACTACAATTATGAAACAATCTCTTAATGTCGAGTCGGTCAACGACTATGCCCGCTACGTAGGAGCCGAGGTACTGCATCCTCTTGTTTCCGTCATTCATTATGACGAGTTGGAGCATTGCCACCATTCACTGAACAACTATCAGGTCTATGGTATCGTCCTCATTGAGGACAGTCCTTACACGTTGACCTACGGACAAGGGCAGTATCACTTCGACAATGGTTCACTGATGTGCGTGGCTCCAGGTCAGACGGGGGGCATGAGTGACAATGGTGAGACGATCAATATCCGTGGATGGATGTTGCTCTTTGCGCCTAAGTTGCTCTATGGAACAGAGTTAGGCAAGCGCATTCATGACTACCATTTCTTCTCCTATTATGAAAACGAGTCGCTTCGCACAACATCTGAAGAAGCTCGTATCATTGAGGTTTGCCTGAAGATGATTCGTCACGAATTACGGACTCGCCCCGACAGTGAACACCTGCGCCGCATCATCACTGCCTATATCGAACTGGTACTGGAATACTGCGCCTGTTTCTATGAACGACAGTTCAAGACCGAGACCACAGCCGACAATGATCTATTGAAACGCTTTGATGCCTTGCTCCATACTTACTATGCTGAAAACCGACAACTGAAGCTCGGCTTACCTACTGTACACTATTGCGCCCAACAGCTTTTCCTCTCGCCCAACTATTTCGGCGACCTTATCCGTCAGGCTACAGGTGATACTGCCATCTCCTTCATCCGCAATCATGTGATGCAGCAAGCTACTCGTCTTCTTCATGCTGGCAAGACCATCACAGAAACTGCCGAACTTCTCGGTTTTGAATATCCCCAACACTTCACACGCCAGTTCAAGAAACATTTCGGCGTTACTCCCTCACAATACGTTCAGCAGAAAGCATAAAGCATTTTCGGGGCTATTTTGCTCCTTCCATCTATTTTCCGTAAAAATGCAAAGTGAATCCGTAAAATATGCAAATGCAAAACGGCAAAATTGTTGTACCTTTGCACTCACTTAAACACCTCATTGCACCATGATTCAGAAGATTGAGACGATAGAACAGTACAACCAAATGTTTGGAGCAGAAACCAAACATCCTTTGGTGACAGTGGTTGAAGTGAAGGATTATGCCCCTGCTGCAAGCTAATTGATACAGACGGTGAAGTATGGGCTCTACGCCGTATTCTTGAAACAAGGCGTAGGCTGTCGTCTGCGCTATGGTCGTGAACAGTACGACTATCAGGCTGGCAGCATCGTTACGATGGCACCAGGACAGGTTGTGACAACAGAGTTTATCAAAGGCGAGCATAGTAGTTGGAAAGCCTTGCTGTTTCATCCTGATTTGCTGTTTGGCACACCTCTCGCAGAACGCATCCGCGAATATGGTTTCTTCGGCTATGACCAGCGCGAGGCATTGCATGTATCAGATGACGAACGGCGGACCATCGAAGACACCTTCCAGCATATCACAAACGAGCTGGAACACGCCATCGACAAACATTCCTCACAGTTGCTCACAGTCTATGTACAGTTGGTATTGGATTATTGTCTGCGTTTCTATGACCGTCAGTTTATCACCCGGCACAAAGTAAACTCATCGCTCATCAGTCGCTTCGAGCGTTTGGTGGACGATTACTTAGCGAGTGACCAGTTGATGCTGAAAGGTCAGCCCACCGTAGGCTGGTGTGCCAGCGAACTGTGTCTCTCTGCCAACTACTTTGGCGACTTGATACGTAAGGAGTTGGGGAGCACAGCCAAAGACTTTATCACAGGAAAAATCATCGCCAAAGCCAAGCATGAGCTTCGTGGCACTGACACCTCCATTACCATCATCAGTGAGCATCTTGGCTTTAGCAGCGTGAGCCACTTTACACGTCTGTTTAAAGCTCATACCGGACAGACACCTTCTGAATACAGACAAACTGCCTAATTTTAAAAATATATCAAATGAAGAAAACAATTTTGACAACAATGCTGGCACTGGGATTGATGACAGCGTGTAACAATGGTAACCAACAAAATTCAAATAACAACATGAAACAGGATTTGCAATTAACGCAAGAGTGGGACAAGGTATTCCCACTGAGTGAGAAGGTGAATCACCAGAAGGTGACGTTCGAAACACAGTATGGACTGACTTTGGCAGCTGATTTGTACACACCAGCCTCTTACACCAAAGAGAGTGGAGAAAAGATGGCGGCAATAGCTGTTTCTGGTCCTTTCGGAGCTTCAAAGGAACAATCGAGCGGACTCTATGCTATGCGGATGGCTGAACGTGGTTTTGTAGCGTTGGCTTTCGATCCTTCATATACTGGCGAGAGCAGTGGTGAACCCCGTCGCACTGCTTCGCCCGACATCAATACCGAAGATTTCATGGCTGCGGTTGACTTCCTCTCAAAGCAGGAGAATGTGGATGCTGAAAAGATTGGCATCATCGGCATTTGTGGATGGGGAGGAATCGCACTCAATGCGGCAGCTGCTGACACACGTATCAAGGCAACTGTAGCCAGTACGATGTATGACATGACACGTGTCAGTGGTAATGGCTATTTCGACAGTGATGACAATGAGGAGGCGCGCCATCAGGCACGTGAGGCATTGGCAAAACAACGTCTCTCAAACCCAAAAGCAATGGCTGGTGGCGTGGTGAATCCCTTACCTGCTGATGCTCCCCAGTTTGTAAAAGACTACTACGATTACTACATCACCCCACGTGGCTACCATAAGCGCAGTGGCAACTCGAATGATGGTTGGCGCATCATCGGCACTCAGGCTTTTGCCAATAGTCGTTTCCTCTATTATATCAACGAGATTCGTTCTGCTGTGCTCGTGATGCACGGTGAGAAAGCCCATTCACGCTATTTTGGCGAGGCTGCCTATAAATATATGGTAGAAGGCAAGGCAGAAGGTTATCATGTTGTTGGCAAGCCTAATCCTAATCCTGAGAATAAGGAACTCCTGATTATTCCGAATGCCACTCACTGTGATCTCTATGATGGTGGCTATACTGAACTCGAAGGCAAAGGAGAATCCAAAAATCTCATTCCTTGGGATAAACTGGCAGACTTTTTCAACAAGAACTTAAAATAAAAGACAATGATATAGCAGTTGGCACAAGTAGTGCCGAAGGCACGATAGATGACAGGCAGGCGGTGAAGCCCGAAGGGCGTAACCCCTGCTAACATGAGCATTTGTGGTTAAAGAGTGCTGAAGGCACGACAGAACAGCTTTGCGCAATCGGTTCTATCACCCCGTCGGGGTTTGCTTTAAAACGCTTTCATTGAAGGGGTTTCACCCCTCCCTGTGTTCTTTTGTCCCTTCGGGACTTATGTCAACTGCTATATTATAGCCAAATAATAAAAAGGGTGAAAACGAACAAAAGAAATAGGTATCCGATGATACCTATTTCTTTTGTTATTTTTAATTGGTTTATATCACTACAGCCGTTCCACTGGTGGCAACCATCAGCATTGAATTGGCCTCACCGATAGTTTCATAATCAATATCGATACCGACAATGGCATTTGCTCCCATAGCTTGGGCACGTTCCATCATTTCTTTCATAGAAGTGTCCTTAGCTTCACGCAATACCTTTTCGTAACTGCCAGAACGTCCACCAACGATGTCGCGGATGCCAGCAAAAAAATCCTTAAAAAAGTTAGCACCAATAATGGTCTCACCTGTCACCACACCCTTGTATTCACGGATGGGATGACCTTCAATCTGTTGGGTTGTTGATAGTAACATAATCGTTTCCTTTTTAAAAGTTTCTATATCTTAGACGAAATGGCGATATAAAAAGTTGCATGATTAAACATTTTGCCATTTTTTCACTAACTTTGCAACAAACATTTAGCATATTTCATGAAGATTCAGATACTACCGGCAACAAAGGAGCAAGCAGCAGACATCGCACAACTGATTATGATGGCAATGACCGACGAGTGTTGTCTTTATTTCTGTGGCAGCGGACATGGACTCACCGATTTTCATAGGATGATGACTTGTCTGGTGGAGCGTGAGGATTCGCAATACAGCTACAAGAATACGTTGGTAGCAATGGTTGGCAAAAACATCGTAGGTATTGCCGTGAGTTACGATGGAGGACAGTTGCACACACTCCGCAAGGCTTTTATTGAGTCAGCTAAGATGTTTCTCGGCAAAGACCATACGGGTATGGATGACGAGACACAAGCTGGAGAACTCTATCTCGACTCATTAGCCGTATTGCCTGAATATCGCCGTCAAGGAATAGCCAGACAACTTCTGGAGGCAACGAAGAAACGTGCTGACAGCATGGACTTACCCTACGTAGGTCTTTTGGTTGACAAGGGTAATCCCGCAGGAGAAGCACTATACACCTCTGTCGGCTTCCGATATATGGATGATAACGTTTGGGGTGGTCATCCGATGAAACACTTGGTACTTTGATTAAACAAACTTTGTCCTGTAAATTCTGAATTTACCCCCTAAAATACGGGCATTTTTTTAAACGAGTTGATACTTGGCCGAAAAAACGCCCGCATTTCAAAGATTTATTAAACCACTCATTATCAATCATTTACAAAATCACAACTACTAAAAATTGAATAAAACTCCATAATTTCACCTCCAAAAAGCCATTTTTTGGGCTTTCATAACATATATAGTTAGCTCGCTAACATATATCATTACGCTCGTAAAGTATATAGTTACGCCTATAACAATATATGTTACGCAGAAAAACATGGTTTTTCGTCCTCTTTAACTCATTTTTCCGCTTTCTCAATTCTATTTCGCAAGAAAATCCAAACAAAATTTTGTCGCATATTTTGATAAAAAAAGCTGATTGGTCTAAACAAATCACATACCACTATCATGATTTTCTTCATAGGTAATTTTTATTAACTTAGATGCAAAGTTAGCAAACAATCCTCATCATTCCGTAAAATGAGTAACTTTTAATAAGTTACTTTCACTCGGACATGAAAAGAAAAACATGCTTTCCTTTTCATTTCGCTCATTTAATCGTAACTTTGCACACGATTACAACAACATTTAATTCATACAATGGACTATCTGCCTAAAGACCCCGCCATTTTGGTATCAAGTATCAACATGCTTCTTCGAGACGAGGAGTTTGATACGCTGAAGTCCCTGTGCTACGCCTTCAGCAGAGACCCACAGGAGATAAAGGACTATCTGCTGGAGAAAGGCTATGTGTGGAGCGAGCAGCAGAAACAGTTCCGTCCTATAGGCTACGACGCATGATAACCAAAGACAGCATAGAGACCGCATACAGCTTCCTGCATCAAAAAAGGAATGTCTATATCCATTCCTCACTCGACTGGCAGAAGGATGACATAGAATATGCCATCGCGTCATACGTTGATGATATGAATCGGGAACTGTATGAAAACATTTCCTGTGGTCGGGCAGACTTCCTGAGAGACCACAAGCGGTTTCAAGAAGATATAACCCAAGCGGTGGAACGATTAGAAACAATGCTATCATGGAACTAATAGTGATTATATGAGAAAAGCAAACAGAGAACCGAACGAGCAGGGAGAGCAGAACCAATCATATTCGGGCTATGCCAAGCCGAAAATGAGAAAGGTGAGTCGCCAAATGGATTCGGACTTCGCTCTTGAGGTGATAGACAAAGCCCCATTTATTACCGTCAGTTTCACCAGACCAGACGGAAGCCCTTATGGTGTGCCCTTGTCATTAGCACGTAAAGATGAAAAGACCTTCTATTTCCATGGAGCCATGGAAGGTGAAAAGATGGACTGCATAGCCCAAAATCCTAGGGTGGCATTGTCTGCCGTAACTAAATGCACTCCTACTGTTGGCCCTAAAGACAACAGTTTTACGCTCCAATATAAATCAGCAATGGCAGTAGGTATAGCCGAAGTAGTTACGGATAAAGCAGAGAAGATAGAGGCTCTTAGGCTTATCTGCCAGCGTTTTCTACCTCATCACATGGATGCTTTCGATGCTGCCATTGAACGCAGTCTGGATCGGACAGCTGTGGTAAAGATAACTTTGACTGAGCCTCCAACAGGTAAGCGTAAGCAGTATGACAAGCAGGGTGAAGAAATGAAAGGACGGAGCAGCGAGAACCATCCGAGCTTGCTCGAAGATGACCGAGTCGTGACGGACGAAGGAAAAAAGAATGGTAACGAATAAACAAACAAAATGGAAACAAGAAAACATATAGCAGCTGAGAAGAAACGCTGCAACAGTCACAATTGCGCCCAAGCTGTCCTGCACACCTACGCAGACATTGCAGGAATCAGCGAAGTCGAAGCCATGAACATTGCTGGAGCCTTTGGCGGTGGCATGGGAAACATGGAAGGAACCTGTGGCGCACTCGTGGGTGCAGGCGTTGTCCTTGGTTTAGTCAACAAGGACAAGGTGAAGTCCATGAAGCAAATGCGTCAGATCATGTCCAGGTTCCAAGAGAAAAACGGAGCAACACAATGTAAACAGTTGAAAGGTGTCGGAACGAAAGTGGTATTGCGAGAATGTCCCCTTTGTGTTTCAGACGCGGCAGAGTTTCTGGAAGAACATCTTTGCCAAGAATGAGAGCCTATAATAACGTGAGTTCGATGTAAGAAAAGTGTTGAAAAAGTTGTGGGAATGGAATATTTTTAGTAACTTTATAGGTGATAATCAAATAGTTACGAATTAATACCCATTCCCATGACGACTACAAATTTAATAGAAATTTTCTGTATTCTCGACGACGTGTTGTTGAGCAGAGCGAAAAATTCTGCAAATATTTCGCCCCAAAGTTGAAAAAACATACTATTCAGGCCCCCGGCAAGCGCCATCGTAACCGTCCGAGCCGCATGTCCGACAGCGAGATAATGACCATACTGTTGTTGTTCCATACGCACCATTTCCGCGACCTGAAATCATTCTACCTTGGCTATGTCTGCCAGCACATGAGGAAAGAATTCCCGCATACCGTCTCATACAACCGCTTCGTGGAGCGTCAGGCTCAGGTGGGGCTGCATCTGTTGCTCTTCCTCCAGACTTGCGCTCTTGGCAAGTGCACGGGCATATCCATCATCGACTCCACTCCTCTGGTATCATGCCACATCAAGCGGGAGAAGCAGCACAAGACCATGAAGGGATGGGCTGCCAAGGGGAAGTGTACCATGGGCTGGTTCTATGGATTCAAGCTGCATCTGGTCATCAACGACAAGGGGGAGATTATCCAGTGGCAGCTTACTCCGGGGAATGTAGACGACCGGGCACCGCTGAAGGACAAACGCTTCACGGAGAAACTCTTCGGGAAACTCTTTGCCGACAGGGGATACGTCAGCCAGAACCTCTTTGAGATGCTCTTTGTGGATG
>Ga0310694_10000796_pt1 | contig 39547 bp, 41 predicted proteins | sample 174DNAGHGhighgp2_FD_203884 | JGI IMG/M metagenome (GOLD analysis project Ga0310694, IMG submission 203884) | Sheep rumen microbial communities from Palmerston North, Manawatu-Wanganui, New Zealand - 1742 DNA GHGhigh gp2 (v2) (version 2) | ecosystem: Host-associated > Mammals > Digestive system... | reverse complement strand
ATGAAATGTTCATCTATTCCATCTTTAGATTTAAGTATTAAGTTATACTCTGATTCAGAAGGAAGTGTAGATACTTTAAATTTATAATCCTCACTAGTATCTATTGTTAAGCCTGAAATTTCATCCTCAGTAGCCTTTGCTCTTTCAATTTCCTCGTCAAGCTTTAATTCGATTTCATCTTCTCTCTCTTTAGCCCTCTCGATTTCATCATCTATTTTCTGGTCGAGCTTTTCTTCTTCTTCTTTAGCTCTAGCAGTCTCAGCATCAATCTTTTCGTCAAGCCTCTGTTCTTCTGCTTTAGCTCTTTCAATTTCTTCGTCCAAGTCAACCCTCAACTCAGTCTCCGCACTAATAGCACGAGAAATTTCATTGTTAAGAGCTTCCCAAAGGTTATCATCAGCTTGTTTTCTGTCATTTATCTCTTTTTCAATCTTTTCATTAAGATAAGTGTCTCCAGAAATACGAGCATCTGCCTCTTCTGCCAAAGCTTCCCAAATCTCTGTATCTGCGCTTTCTCTATCGTGTATTTCTTTTTCAAGGGCTTCCCAAATTTCAGTATCAGCAGAAATTCTCTCTGTCCTCTCAATATCGATTTCACGTCTAACTTCAGTAATTGCTGAGATTCTTTCCTCTTTTTCTTTAATAATAATTGGAAGAACAAGTTTCAAAAGCCTTTCTACAACAAGGTCATCAGTATTATATAAATCTTGACTACATCCGTCTTCAGTATAAACACGGAACTCTACATTATGTTGTGCTTCACGCTCAATTGTAATTGTCTCGCATTCTTGGTCATTTAAAGGCTCTACATCATCTACTGGTGCTGTTCCATCACATTCTGTCCCAGTCTCTTCAATGTTGAAATTCGTCCTCCAACAATATGTAATTTCCTTGACATCAACATCTTCACAAGGATTCTCAACTACTACAGTATCACCCTCGTTCATCTGTTTCTTTTCCCAATAGTATCCGTTCCATTCATTCAAGAACAATGCCTTTCTCTTCTCAAGAACTTCACCGTTGTTTACTTCTGCCAACTCTGCACCTTCTTGGTCTCCATCTGCTGGGATAAAACCTTCTTTTTTAGCATAGTTGGTTGCAAGCCAAATCTGTCTAGTTTTAGGGAATAATATTGTCTTGTAAAGAACGCCATCAATGTATTCTGAATCGAAATAGTTGCATCCATCATAATCCTTTACAAGCCTTACACTATAGAATGGTGTTGGACATTCTGCCTCTTGAATCACGCCACCTTTTTTATATGAAAACTCTTTAACGTATCTGTCTTGTTCAGCATCGCCATAAACATGTGTTGTTGTCCAGAAAAATGCTTGCGCTTGGAATGCATCTGCTTGTGGTCTATCATAAGCATCAAGACCAACCATACCAGCTGGTAGGATTGCCATTCCATACTTATCGACACCAAGTGGAGAAATCTTTTTATCTACTGGAAACTCTGATGTTGGGTCACTGATGTAATCCTCGTCAACGTCACACGCTTCTTGCTCAAATGAACATCCTGTTGTTGGTTTTGTTGGATAACATTCGCATGGGTCTTGTCCTAGCCACCCACATTCTGATTTGAGATACTTACCAGCTAACTTACCAAGTTCAACGTGGCATTTTGCAGACTCATGGTTTTGAAATGCCTTACATGGCTCAATTGAGTTTAGAAGCAAATCCCAATCTGCCTTAGATGGTACACGCCACCCATGACCCTCTTCTGCTACATTTGCTGAAATCTTATCAAGACCAGCTCCGTTGTAAAGATAGCCATAATCGTTTACATACTCAACAGTTACATATCTTGTGCCAAGTTTTGCAACATCTGGTAATTTTCCGCCATTAGTTAAATCAATCTTTGCCTTAACTGGAGCATACATACCAGTTTTTTCAACACCATTTATTCCAAGTGGATGACCCATTGTTCCGTCACCTCTAAGTGTACCGTCTGTGATAACCCTTGTAAGAACGTTATCGCCAACAAGTTTCATCAACTTATCGGCTGTAACAATATCGGTGATTTTGAATTTCTTCCAGCCATCCTTTCCATCATACTCGATTGTAAGGGTAGTCCCACTTTCACCACACTCAGTGTCAACGTTTAGGTTGTATGTAACGTCAGTAAGAGGAACGATAAGTTTTTCACCATTGTTTCTAGTAAGTATAAGAGACTTGTTATTTGCATCATCATCATAAATGAACTCTGCGCTCTTAATGTCCTCATCCTTTAATGACAAAAAGTTACTATCTATTTCATTAATAGTAAGTTTACAGTTTTTTGTCACATCTTCTGGGTAAGGTGATTGTAACTTATAGTAGTATAAGCCCTTTGCCATAATTAATCAAACATTTTTTAGTTATTTATTATTTTCTTTTAATAATAAATATTAAAACTTTTCAAGTTATTTTCCAAAATCACGTATTTATGTATATATACCTTACAAATTTTATGAAAAAACCTAAAGGATATTGGAAAAACAAGGAAAATATGATGCAAGAAGCGAAAAAATACTCAACAAAAGAGGAATTTAAAAAAGGAAACTTAACCGCTTTCCTTGCAGCATATAGATATGGCTACATTGATGAAATGGATTGGTTAGTTAAACAGAAACAGCACAAAAAAAAATATTGGACTTATGAAAATATAGAGAAAGAAGCAATAAAATATAATACTAAGACAGAATTTTTCAAAAATAACCAGACTGCATATAAAGCAGCATTAAAATTGGGGATAATAGATGATTTCTTCTTGAATAACTATATAGAATACTAAAAAAAAAAGGAGTGTTATCCGTTAACACTCCTTTTTCTATCGTTAATGTTGCCAACTCTTTTCATCTGGCACTCATATATATTGCCTTTTGAGTCTAAAAACTTAAATGTTTTTCCTAAACTAATGGTATTTACCTCATTAGTTTCTTTGTTTTCATTAATAATCTTTTTATTAAGCGATACCGCATATTTCCTTACTATCTCCTCAACGATTGTCCTAATCATCGGGTAATCGACTTGCGCTGACACTTGCATTTGTGGGGCATATTGCTGCTGTTGGTATCCAAGACCTTCATTAACAATTTGCCTTACATCTTGTGCTTGAGCATTCACACGCTGTCTTCTAGGTGGCTCTTGTACTTGTTCTTCTTGCATTCCTTCCGTCAAGAAAGACAAATCATCATTTCCTCCACCGCCAAATGCTGAATATAATGAAGAGTCGTTAATTGTCACATTGGCGAATGATTCCCTTATTGCCGCTGGAACATTCATTGCATTTTCACCCATTTGTCCTCCAATCATAGGTGCTTCTGTCCTTCTGTTTCTAGGGGTTGTCATTAACTGTTCAGTCATAACTTCTCCATCCAACGATGTGTTTATACCATCCCTAGCCCCTTTAGCAATTTTATCCAAAGTACCATTCGATTCTAATTGAATGAGTTTTTTCGCCCTAGACATCGCATTTTGTAACTTTGCTTGCTTATCTGCTGGATTTGCGTTTGCCATTATCTTCTATTTTTGTTTTTTATAAAATTATTTTCATTGAAATCAACATCATTGACATCATAGAAATTTTCATCATAACTATTGTCAATTGGACCACTATCCGAATCTTGTGGCTTTGGTGCTTGGTTCTGCATGTTGGCTTGCTGTGAAGCCTTTTCATACTCATCCCAATAGTTTGCATCCTTTTCGCTAGCTTTCTCAACATTTCTAGCAAACTGTGCATATTTCTTACTGTTGGGCTGTGATGTGAACACACTTTTTTTCCACTGCTGGTTAGCAGATATTGGTCCTTGAGCATTTTTGGTCGAAACTTTTGGCGCATTCGCTATGCTTTGTCTTTCGGCTCTCGCTCTTTCTAATGGGTCATTCATATCGCCAAACTTGGCATTATCAACAAAAGTCTGCATTGTCCTATCACCAGTCTTGTTATACTCGCCATATGAGTCATCTGGAGTATTGAAAAATCTCTTGTTCCTCATTGGTCTCCAAGATGTAACCCTATCTAGTCTGAAAAATTTCCATTTAGGTGCTCCTCTTCTTGAGTTTCCGCTAACTTGAAATGCTCTAACCACTGGGTGTCCTTTCTTCGTTGTGCCTAATGCCATTGGCTGTATTACACGACTTCCTTTGGGATTCCCGCCATTATCTTCCATACCATCGTCATAGTTAATGCGCACATAGTATTTCCCTCTAATAGCATCTAGAACCTCATCGCTTGATACATCTTCCTTTAAAAGATTCTTAACAATGTCGTATAACGTAAGATTAATCATTTATTCCTTCTCATTATATGGATTGAACTTCACTTCCATATTCATACTGTTGATTTGGCTATCAGACGTTGCTTTAGCACCCTTGTATAAGTTCTGTAACTGCTCTCTATACGTATTATCCACAATTAAGTTCTTCAGTGCCTCAAGTTTTCTTTGCATACGCTTATCAGAGAAAAAGTCATTGGTTTCCTTTATGGCTTGCCTTTGTTCTTCCTCGTTAAGTTCTTTCTTCACTTTTTTACCACCAAGCGTATCAACTCTTTTATCAACCAACTCCATGCCAATCAATATGTTTTTGGCTAGGTCATTCAATCTTTTATTTCCGTAAACCATATAATTTATTATTTAAGCCAATTATTGTTTATCCACAATTAGAAACTGGACTTCCAATCTGCTGACCAACAAAATACTGTCCATCGTTTATGTTAGCAGTGGTATCCACAAGTTTTGCCCCGTAAGGCACTTCCTTATTATACATTGAAATCGCCATTGCCCTTTCACGACCGCTTATTCCGTTTCTACCTTTAATATCATAGCATCCTCCCCCATTTTCTGTATCAAAATTACTATAATTAATCTGGGTTGTTGGTAACTGGCAGTTTGGTAAAAAATGCGTATGACCTCCATGTCCTGTGCCTTTACCTTGGGCATCTCCATCGCTCAATGCATCTTTATGGGTTGCTCCATATTGATTTGTAATGTTGTAATCACTACGAGTTATTTCATTATGGCGTTCTTCATAGCCCCTAGTTTCCAAACATGTTCTTCCGTTTTGTACTGTTGTTGCCATATTCTCTATAAATTTTAAATATTTTATTTTTTATATAAATAGTATTTATATACTTTTTATATCTTTTCTTTTGACTGCTGCCTTTCTTCTAGAATTTTACTATAATTATCGTATTTTTCTTTAGCTTTATCTCTTTTTTTCTCTATTTTTTTAATTTCCTTTTCTGAAAGTTCTTTTTGTTTTTGAACCTTTGCTTCTTCTTGTTCTCTTAATCTATCTTCATAAGACGAAACCTTAAACTCTGTCTGTATGAGGTATTCAGCATCTACAAGAGTCTTTGTGTATTGCAAATCTCTTTTCCATTCATTTCTGAACAAATGTTCTGTCCTAGCCTCAATTCCAAAACGCTCAAGGCAAGTTTGTCCAGTATATACACGATTTGGGTCAACTGATGGTGCTGTTTTTTTCGTTCCAAAAACAGCCTCTATTGCATCGCCAACTTTATTTAATGTATTATTTAACGTATTTGCCATTTCTAATCATTTGTTTTTCAGTTATATATATTTTTCTAGGATTTCTTTTCTTATGTTCTGCTATTCTGTTCAAAGCACTACTTCCTCTAGTAACAAATATAGAAGCCATATCGCCTCTTTGATGATAGACATCAAGTGCCTTATTTACAATTACTAATACTTTTTCTGGGGGTAAATTTTCATCATACTCTGAAAGTATTTTTTCTAATGGTTCTATGCCAAAATCAGAAAAAGCGTCACTTCCATCTGGCATTTGCATCCATTCAAAAAATCCAATTAAATCCAAAAAAGCTGAACAACCTACCACCCAATATAATTTGTTAGTGCTATTGTCTACCTCTATTTCACCACCATATTTATGATTTTCATTGAAATCCGCTATATATTCTCCAATATCGCCATACTTTTGAGCGAATTTAGCTTTCTCCATTTCCAAATCTTGCCTAGCAGCCATCCTATCTGCATCACTTTGACTAATCCAAGGAAAATATGTTTGTCCATACTTGTCAACCGCCTCGTTTAACGTAGAAAAATCTTCTTGGCAAAGTTTTACAACATCTTCTGGAGATAACTCTATTTTAACATCATCCCCATTAATTTCTATCTCCCTATTATTTTTGAAATAAGAATTAATGAAATCCTCAAACTCCTCGTAAGGAAACCATTGGCTATGTCCTGCTATATCTGTATTTGCTTTTAGTATTGCAGTATTTTTCATTATAATTCCTACCCATTGATAAACATATCTAGGTGGAAATTTAACCAATCTGCCATATTGTGTAAACTCTCTCAATGCTTTTGCATACATATTTGGGTTAATTAGCACCCCCCAGCTCTGTTTTCCATTAGGGTTTGATAAAAACTCGTCAAATACATAATTTGCGTCATAATCATTTAAATATTCAAAAAATGGATGTTCCTCATCAAATGATTCTCTAATTATCCTATTTTCAGCAGTAACAGTATATGTAATTTTACCACTTGGAGTCTTAACGGTTTCTTGTTTTATCTCGCTAGGCTTTAGACTAACGTTTGACGTTGGCTTTGGCGGTTTAACTGCCTCCACCTCTTTAGTACCTCTTGCACGTTCAATGCCCTTTCTGTATAAGTTAGCAGCCAATTCCCCACCGTTTAATTGATACTGAATGCTGTTTTTAGGTAATTTATTCATTCTGTGCAATCTGACTTTTGCATCATTGACATTAACAGAATCTTGTTTAATCTCTTTGCCGTTTGAATTAGCATTAGAACCTTTTTTGTTGTATTTTTTATCACTACCCAAAGACTTCAGAATTTTACTTCCAGGAATATTCTTATCCAAGTATGGTTCATATATCTTTTTCATTGCTTTGAACACATTCTTGGCATTCTGCGGAATTGGTATTTGTTTTTTTGTTACTTTTGCTGAGTCTTCAAATATTATAGCCATTTCAATTAAATTGTATTAGATGATTTCCTACCGCCAACACTTCCCCATTGTTGAGGAGTTTGCTGGCTAGCAAATTTATCTGTTGTTATAGGGTTTGAATTAATTTCATCCCCATCTTGGTCAATGATTTTCGATTGGTTTGTTACTTTAGACAAATCTTGGTATTCTGGAACTGAACTCTTCCCGAAATCTCCGTCTGTAACTCCTTCAAATATCCTACCAAACTGTGATTCATTCAAATTTATTATTTTCATACATTAATATTTAATTATTTATAAATATTTATAAGATAGTAAAATAATGCATTACTATGGCAAATTTAAAGGTAAATAATTATCATAATCTAAAACTAAGAATTAACAAAGATGAATATTGGGATTTCTTTGTTAATAAAGATACCTATGGGCATTTTAAAAACAATTCTGATGACTGCATTATTTCTTACATTAACTTGGCTGATGCTGACTGCGATAGTGGATGGCTTCAAAGCAATAGCAAATATACTTGGGAAGATGCAATATCCGTTGGGTATACATTATATAACATTACATACACTGGAGTAGACAATGGTCTTTTCACATTTAGAAAAGATAGAATCACTAACAAAGACTTTCTAGATATATTTCAAACAAATAAACTGAAAATCGAAGAAAACGATACAAGCCTTAAATTACATGCCGTAAGCGGAAGCACGCTTCAATATAACTATCCTTTGCATTGCAACGATGAATATGTAACATTTAATGGCGGTTTCTATCAAGGTTTCTTCAAAACAGAATGTGATAAATATCAAGTATTACCAACACATTTTGACGATGGCGAAACTTATAACATTGAATTCACATTGAAAAAATGTGATATAGAACCAGAATCAAATAAAACATTAAATGATAAATATCCAGACAACAAAGGTATATTCTTCTATATTGGAACTAGGTCAGAGAACAAATGGATATATCTTTATGATAAAGATGATATTGACGGGTTAGAAGATTGCTACCAGTTAGGAATGGATGATTTCGTAGAAGGTGGTGAAATTGATAAAAAAGACCACATTATTGGTAACTTTTATGATTTAGACCTAGAATTTTATGAAGACCCTCCATTAGATATTGACGATTACACAAATTTCAACTATTATGACGAAGACTTATATGCCAAAGATTATTGTGATTGGAATGAAATGTTTGATTATGTTGAAGTGCAACCAGTAGAAAAACCAAAAATAATTGATGAAAACGAAAATCACATCAATATGTCTTCTTGGTGCTGCAATATCCCTAAAGAAGAAAAATATGTTTTAAAACCATTTTTTGTTGGGTGTGGATGCCCTATTAGATATAAAAAAGAAAAAATCGAAACCCAAGAAAAAGACGATGAAATTTTAAGCGGAGGTTTGGCATTCGGTGAAGATGACTATATTGGTGGATGGGATGGTTTAGGAGATTTAGAGGATTGTCTATATTACGTTGAACCAGAACTTGATATTACAGATTTCCAATATTACACAGATAATGGCTTTAACTTAGCAGAAGCAAATTGGTATTATTTTTACACTGATAACAAATACTTAATGTTTGATAGAACTAAATCAGGTAAAACAATTAGAAACTGGGTTGAAGGAACACAATACATGTACTACGGTAGAAAAAACAATTTCAAAGGAAATTTATTCATTTTAATGAATCGTACTAAAACTGGATACACTGTAAGCACAATTGACACATTGAGGGATAAAGACGCTAACTATTACAATCCATACAAAGACTTATACAACAACGCTTTAGCCTTTAGAATCACGGATAAAGGGGAAATTGGCTACAGACTTCTTACACTTGACTGTGAAAAAGAAGGAAGAGACAAAACATCTATAGTAGAAGGCTATTCATCAGAAAACGTAATACCAGAATGCGAATGGGTCACTATCAATATTAGAATAACATTTATAGGTGGTGACAAAATGAAATTTATGTTCTACATCAACGGAAAACTTAAATACATATCAAAAGAATTACCTAGAATAGAGCTTAGAGAACTGAATGATTTATACGAAAAACAAGAAGGTGTTCCATATAACATTTCAATAGGTGGTGGAACTCAAGGATTGGCAGAAACAATACAATATAACTATATGCTAAATCCAACAAGGATATATCCAATTGAAAAATATTTCGCTGGGTCATTTATCGGGCATATTAAATCTTTCAAAATATATAATTGTCTTATGGAACAAATGATAATTGAAAATAATCACAAAAAGGCATTACAATAATGCCTTTTTTATTTTTATCTATTGATAATATTGCTTCTTAACTTTATTTTTTAATAAAAAATATGGATAAAAAAATTAAAATGTTAGTGATACCTAGCGACCGCACAGGCGTTGGAAAATTTCGTTCAGTTGACCCACATGTATACATTGCAGAACATTATGGTGATGAATTTGACGTTGACATTGTGTATAATATGCCAAATGGAGACCTAGAAACATTTTTGAAGCAATACGATTTAATACATATTCATAAGCAATTGGACAAACAATGCAAGATTATTGACATGATTAAATTCCTAGGAATTCCAGTGATTATTGACGTAGATGACCATTATAAACTAGGTAATGACCACCCTATGTCAATTACTGCTAGGAAAGAAAGATGGCATGAGCCAATTATAAATCACCTTAAAAAGGCTGACTATGTAACAACCACAACCCCTATTTTTGCTAATATTCTAAAACAGCATAACAAAAATGTCAAAGTGTTTCCAAATGCAATAAATCCTGAAGAAAAACAGTATTCTGTCCCTAAGAACCCAAGAACGGACAAATTAAGAGTAGGGATAATTTGTGGCTCTTCACATTTAAAAGATTTGGAGCTATTAAATGGTATAGCCAAACAAGTGGACAAAGATAAAGTGCAATTTGTTCTATGTGGATTTGATACGAGAGGAACTAGAACTATCTACAAAGAGAACGGAGAGGCAGAGACTAAACCTATTCTTCCACAAGAAAGTGTATGGTGTGACTATGAAAAAATTTTTACAGATAATTATAAAACAATTTCTCCAGAGCACAAAGAGTTCTTAATGAAATATGCTGCTGGTGTTGATGACCCATTCACTAACGAACCATATAGAAGAATGTGGACTAGACATATCAGTAATTATGCAACACATTATCAGAATGTAGATGTCCTTATTGCTCCATTGAAAGAAAACGAGTTTAATATGGTTAAATCTGAACTTAAGGAAATAGAGTGTGGCTTTACCCATACGGCATTCATTGGTCAGAATTTTGGCGCTTATACAATAAACCTAGTTCCAATGATTGAAAAGGGAGGTAAAATTAATGAGGAAGGTACTGCGCTACTTGTAGACTCATCTAAAAACCATAAACAATGGGCTAAATACATCAACAAATTAGCAAACGATGCAGATATGCTAAAGAGGCTTCAAGATAATCTATATAATTTTGTAAAAGATAGATATTCTCTCGCTGAAATATGCAAACAGAGAGTAGAATTCTATAAGAGTATTGTAAATAAAAATTAATGAAAAATGGAGGTAGAAACACATCTATCCTCCATTTTTATTTTACTCTGCCTCTAACGGTGAAAACTTCCCTAGATTCATATCTGGTGTTATCTCAACCGTATCATTGTCAGCACCTCTAAATTCATTGTTCATTAACTCATCAATGACCTCTCTGATGATTGATTTTGCCGTTTTTCTGCTCTCTTCCATTCTGTAATTGTTTGGATTGTTCATTATTTTCTTTATTGTATCATCACTCATTTTAGGGAATCTTTCTCTCAATGCCTTAAATAATGAATTATATACGCTTCCATCATGTTCAAAAGACCCTGTACTAGTTTTTATTGAGAATATCCTCCTAGGCTCTTTCTGTTGGGGCTGAACTTGCTGCTGTGGTTGAGACTGTTGTCTTCTAACGCCAAGCATTTCACCACTTGCCTCTAGTAACATGTTTTTAAGTTCATTAATCCAAGGTTTATCTTCAAGACTCCAATACCTCCAAGTACGCATATTTTTTCTATAGCCTTTACTGAAAAGATAGTCTATTATATTTGCATCATTTGTTGAAACCACCTTTTCATTTCTTCCGTCCTCCTCAGTTTTAGTGATAAGATTAACTAGATTCTTGTTAGATGTCATTGTAAGTTTAACTTTTCCTCCTTGAGTAAATACAATAACGGCAGTTACGGATGCTTTCTTATTTGCAAGCCTATTTGCACGTTTAGCCTTCATTTCATCATTCAACTCAAGCTCGCTCATTTCTTCTGCTGTTGCTAGCCTTTGTATCGTGAATAAACCGTTAGAGCGACTAGAGACAATCGAACCGATTTCTTTAAACTCTATGCCGTGACCTTGTTTTGGGCAATAGCCATTCATATATGTGTAATAATGGCACATTTCATGTACCAATGTGGCAAGAAAACCGTGTTCAGTTCCGCTATAATTACCGTTTAGTTCTATTGTTGGCCAACATAGATTAACAAAATTATGCTTGTCTATGTACTCCTTATCCCAACCAATTTTCTTAAACATCCTCCTACTATATCTGTCAACTCTAATGCCTCTAGCACCGATTTTAAACCACCCAAGAGTACCGCCTTGAGAGCCACGACCAGTAGTGAAAATATTAAAGTTACAATCACCCAATACGCCATTGAATAACTGCTCGTTCATTTCTTGATATTTTTGTGCCATCCATTCAACAGTTGGCTTAAATGTCTTGTCCATCTATTTTAACTTTTTATATATATATAAATATTAAAAGGGTAGGAAATACCCTACCCTTTATATTATATTAGCCCCATTTCTTCAGCAATATCATCGCCATTAAGTCCTTGGCTCATACTAGTATATTTTCCTATATCAGAAGATGAACTTGAAGAATTCCCTTCCATTGCAGCATTTCTTTGCTCCATATACTCGTTATACTTATGTATATAGTATTTCCTATCTCGTATTGGCATTTTATCAAGCGCATCAAATGGAATTTTCATATAGGTGTGACAAGCAAAAAGTTCATCCTTAAGATTTTGTTCATACATCGGAGATATTGAGGAAAACAGAATCGTCCCAGTTAAGAAAGGTGTTAAATGAGCCACCTCCGAGACTCTCTGGCCTTTCTACCGTTATGTTGAAATCTATACCTGGAGCATTGTCATTAATATATTTTCTAAGCATTAATGAATCTCTTGCTGGCATTTGATTAATATATTTTCTAATATAATCCCTATCATAATTATCATTAACGGCAACAATCTGTAATTGCATATTATTAGTCATAATCTTTGTAAACTCTGACGAATTGGCACTCAACAGTCTTTTACTCCAAGACTCCATTGTTTTAATTGCAGCCCTAATAGACTTTTTCTCAGCATCCGTAATATATTTGTCATTCATAATTGCGGCAGACAATGCTTCCCTTTCCCTATCTAGCATATGAGCCTTAGTTCCATAGCCTTCAAGTTCAGTTACTTGCCTAAGTTGTCTCTCTTGCTTCCTTGTTAAATAACGGAATTTAATTCTATCTTTTTTTAAAGGGGTTACAAACTCGAAATGTCCGTTTTCATCGCCAACTAACTTGAACTCTTTTGGTTTAAGTGTTGTAAGGTCAACTGTTGTCTCAATCTGTTCACCAGTTTCTGGGTCACGCACCACAATTGGAAAATCTGGTCCATAACTAGTTGCCCTTAAAAACAATGTAATTGCATCAGCATCACCGCTAACAAGGTCTTCAACATTAATATCACTATTAACAATTTTATTTTTAAGCAAATAGTCAATTACAAGCCCATCTTTATATAGATTAGGTGAAGTAATAATATTTTCGTCATATGCCGTTAAATAAGCAACTGGAACTCTATCAACCTTACTCCTATAACATTGACCGTTACTTGGCAACTGTATTACATCGTATTGCAACATTGTGTCTGAATCACTAAAAGTAGACTCATTGGCAATAGTGGTGTCACTAGGTGTCATATCATATTCTTCAGCAACATTATCTTGAGATTCGGCAGTTATAAGTTCCTTCTCTTCTTGTCTTGCTTTCTCATTATCCTCCAACATATCAAAAATTGACATATCAGTATCTTGGAAAAGATTTTTTTGTGCTGCTTGCTTTTTTGAAGACAAAGATGTTTTCTTGGGATTATTAGTTCCAAGCACAGATGGGTCAATGCTGTTAATATGGTCGATGACCTCTTGCTGCGCTCTCTCAATCTGCTTTACTGACTGAGTTTTTCCCCTGTCAGCAGCCTCCTTCTTTGTTTTCTCTAGCATTTTGTTGTTTTCTAAAAGAGTTCTAATCTCATTTTCTTGCTCTTCAGTTAATTTCTTTTTTGCCATAATTTATAAATTATCTATTAATCTTAATTTTTCAATAAAAACAATCATTGAATTATCGTCAACTATATCCATGATTTTACAGTTTTCAAGAATTGCATATAAATCTTCACCAGCCTTATTAATAAAATGCATTTTAACGTTCCTTTTAGGCTCTTTTATCCAAGCCCATTCTTCACCTTTAAAATCTTTATATTTGTTAATCGCATTATGCTCCTTGACCCACAATGAGATTTCCGAAATGAATTCTTCTTCACTACTAGTGTCATCAAACTCAAACATTTCTATAAATGGTTTCTGGTCTACAAAATGCGTGATTAAATTGTCAACATTATCATCATTCCCATTTTCATCATACACTATTCCTTTACAACTTGAATAGGCTATTTTATCCTCTTTCTGAGACGTATCAGAACCAAACTTGTAAGTTTGCCCATCTCCACCTATGAGGCTTCCAGTGCCATTATTATAGTTCATCATTGAATTGTAAACAATGTCTTTGTTTTTATTATACTCACTAGATACCGCCTTAATGTATTCTTCGTCACCATAGTAATCACTGTTTACATCAAAAGCACTGTCATTGTAATCATAATAAGGCATATATAACGTAACTTCCACAATAAATATATTTTATTTGATTTTATTTATATGTCTTTTATTTTTCTTTTCAGTCAAAGACTTTTTCTCGGTTTCCAAATATAATCTTTTTTTTAACTCATCCATAATCATCTTAGGGTTTTCACGAATGTCTTTCTCCCAGAATCTTATGAGCGGTATACCATGTATTAATGCCCATCTATCTTTGTATTCATCAACCCTTTTGTTACGTTTTTGCATAGGATTCATATTCTCTTCCTTAACCAACCTAGGGTCACTATGGAAATATGACCCATCAATTTCAATAATTAAATTAACATCTGGAAGATAAAAATCATAGAATCTACCAATATCCTTTGCTTCAAACTGATAAACATACCTCACTTTAAGTTTATCTAGAAAATCTCTAGCGAAATCTTCCTCTAACTTGGATGTTCCGAATTTAGGGTGAACACGTACAGTCTTCCTAGTGGTTTTCCTTACCTTAGAGACTGTACGTTTTCTAACTGTTTTTTTTGGTTTTGTAATATTTTTTTTATTACTTACTTGTTTCATATTCTACATTCTGATAACCGATAAATATTTGTATCTTTGAAAAATCATCATTAGAATAATCAATTGGGTCTCTGTATACCTCAGTTATATGACACCTAGAATATCTCTCAGTATATACTACTTTTCCATTTGCATCCAAATGCTCTACCTTGAAACTAAATGTATTTGGTGCATACTTCAATACTTGTAAAATCGGGTATCTAGCACCTCCAAAATCGGTAACAAAATCATATATGCACACATAAACCCTATGTTCTCTTGGGTCAAATGATACCGATTTAACCATTATCTCTGGGATACTTAACGGTTCTTTCAAATTAACCAAAAACCTATTGCTCTGCAATCTAGAATCAACGGTGTTTCTCAAATCCTCAACAAATTCCTTAGTCAAATCATCTTGATTTGCCTTAAAATTGTTATTGTACTTAGTTTCAACTTTCTTATAGATGTTTTCGTAATTGTACTTTGTTGGGGCCTCACCATTTTTGATGCCTTCAGCTTCCTTAAACTGTACTGCCTTGTTCTTTTTTACGATTGAATCATAGAACCCCTTGTTTTTCTTCTCTTCCACGTTTTTATCGTAATAAGTGTAAGTAACCTCTTTCTCTCCGTTTTTAATCTTCTCCAAATCCTTGTTAATGTTTTCTATTTCAGACATAATACAGCCCAATTCTGATTTCATGGAATCAATAACTTGCTTTGAAGAATTCCTTTCAATCATTTCACATAATGTTGCATTGAGCATCTTATACTCATTAATTCTCATATTCAAAAGGTTTTTCAAATAACTACTATCTTTTGATTGCGTATTATTACTCATTTTTATTATATTTTTGTTCTGTTATTACCATCTTATACGTTTTTATTTTTTTAAAACGTTTAAATAAAAAAACGTTAGTCAATCTTTCAGCCAAATAACCGCCAATTCTGTATTGATACCAAACTTCGTTATTGGGGCTAAAATTTTTAAGATATTTTTCTTTATTATTTTCTATTCTTTTCTCTATGTCAACACCCACATATTTGATATATTCATCCAAAACATTTCTTATAAAATCAACGTATTCTTCAAAATCTTCTTTTTTCATTATCACCATATTACAAGGAAACATCATTGATGCATTCATAACACTTTCAAATGCGTCCAAATACGTTGGAAATTTTTTTCTAATTATCTCTTCAACAATATCCAAATCTTCTACATTATGACATAAAGTATACTGCCATCTAACAGTTCCTTTGAATGTAATTGGCTCACATGCGATAGCATCCCACTGTTTAAATATCTCATCCATATTAGGTATATCATCCATAAACTCAAAATATTTCCTATACGAACATACCCCAACATATTTTTTCAACTCAATATTATCTTTTATATGAAAATAACTCATTATCTCTGAATAAAAGCTTCCCTTTAACCCATTATGGGCAATATCACCATTAATATCATTTGAGTTAATTATTTTATACGTTTTGTTTTTAAGAATATTGTTAAAATCTTTATGGGTGCATATAAATATGTCAACATCATTTTTTTCTTTAGAACCTAAAAAATCCATCTTTTCTTTTGTTCTTTCATTATACAAAAAAAATTCATTAACCCAATCATTCTCTTTAAAAAAATTTTTATTCCCATCAGGATACCCTCTTTTAACCTTAATATCTCGGTATTCTTCAATCGTTTTAGTGGGAAAATGCCTTAACAAAACATTCGAATAAATAAAAGGAATAAATGGTTTCCTAGAATCACATTTTTTTCCAGTAGCATCACAGCAGTTTATTTCATTAGAAGGTGTATGTGGTGTTTCTTTCCACTCAACATGAATGTTCCCCTTTATAACGGATTTAATATGATTATTTTCTATGATACCATTTCTTTTAGAAAAATTCAACGGCTTAACCACATTAGTAAACCTTTCTAATACTGGTTTGTTTTCATATTTAATTAGGTTGTTATCATTAAAAGTTAAAAAATTAATATGAATCATATCATAATCACTATATATCGGCAACGATAGCCATTCTTTTATCGTTTTGACATTTTGAAATGCAATAAATTCGTCAACATCAAAAAAACAAAACCAATCATATTCAGAACTATGCTTATCATAGCAATCTTGATAAGCCTTCAACTGACAATAAGACTGGTTCCTAAAATTGACTATTTCTACAGAACCATTTGAAATGTATTCATTAATTACATCTTCAAAATATTCTTCCCCATCATAGTTATTATCGTATAAAAATATTTTATCTACTCCGATACCTAGATAGAAATCAACATATTCTTTAATGTATCTGTTTTCTAACCTACCTATACAACATAATGCTACTTTCATATCACTTTTTATAAAAAATAAAAAAAAGTTAAAAAAATAAAATACATTTGGCTAATTAATTTTTTTTTAGTATCTTTGCATAAACTAAAATTTATAAGTATGTTTAATAATTACAAAAAATATTATGAAAACTACTGTAAATATCTAAAGACGCAAGAAGCCCAAATGAATGTCACCGAAATGGAACACGGCTTCGCCAATATTGAGACACTTATCATGCACATATATGGTAATTGTCTCAATTATAGATATTATGGTAAGTATTATGAAAAGGAAGATAGGGTCTTGCTCACCGATTCTACAATAAACGGAAAAGAACTATCAAAATCCCTTAAGTTAAAAGATTTTGGAGAGTATACGAAAAAAGAGTATTCATACATTGACACAATACGCTCAATCGGTAATTTCGTTTTCTTTGACGGAACTGCCTATGTCTTTACAGACTATGGACTAATTCAAATGTATGGAAGAAGTTCAGAAGATGGAAATGCGGCAAAAATATATACAATTGAAACTTGGTTATTTAGGGAGCAAGACAAAACTGAACTTGAAAAACTCATTAATCATTCATTAATTGAAATCCCTACAAAAAACATACAGAAAAACCTTACCGTGTGTACAGATGGAAGTTATGGTATTCATAAGTCAAGCATAGAGGTTAAACCTTTTGACTGCGACTTGAAAAAGAACTATAATGATGATTTACCATACGATAAGTTAACTGAACTGATTAATTCTGACGAAGAGGAACTTATACTGCTGCATGGAGAACCAGGAACGGGAAAAACCTCTATAATCAAAAAATTGATACATGACAATCCTGATGTGGAATTTCTGTATTTTGATTCAGAATTGTTTAAGCCAACTAGCGATGGCAAAATGTTCGATTTCTTGAGCGAACATAAACAACACGTATTCATCATCGAAGACTGCGAAAAACTATTTGTGAATAGAAGTAACGGCAATAAATTCCTTAACTCAATGCTTAACCTAACAGATGGCATTATAGGCGAAGCATTTGGAATTAAATTTATCTGCACGTTTAATTGTCATAAATCAAAAATAGACCCAGCAGTACTGCGTGAGGGTAGACTATCTCTCATATATGAATTCAAAAAACTGTCTATAGACAAAGTGAAAGCATTTATACCAAACGCAACGCAAGAAATGACGTTAGCACAAATATATCACACAGAAGATAATGGTAATAAGAAAACTGATAAAAAAATAGGATTCTAACATTAGAATCCTATTTTTTGTTTTATTTGCTCATTCAATAATGTTTTAACGAAACGCTGTAACTTGCTGATTTTCAGACAATTAGTACGCGAGTATAGCGTAGTCAAATCTCAGGGTCAGGCTGATGGTTGCGAGGTCATCTTGGCTGTAATCCAAATCACCGAAATCTGCTACTGTACACATTGTGTTCTTTAGAATCCATTTAGATACAACTACACCTGTTGGGTCAAGCATTTCAAGCTCAACATCACGTTTATAGCCAGCTGCATAACCTTGACGACCAGTAATGGACTCAGAGTGAAGACGTACCCATTCCATTACAGCTTGCGAAGCAGAAGGACCAATTGGGTCTCTCAATGTTACTTGAATCTCATCCCAAGTATAACGTCCTACAACATATGTTTCTGTGTTCAAGAAAGGTATCGCTTTACCCTCTTGTTTAATTGATGGACGCTTTGCGCTCTGACACCACCACTCTTGGATACCTAAATCGGCTGGGAATCTTAATAGCCATCTATTTTTCCTGAGAGGTTCGTAATTGAGCGGCATTTTCAAAAGTAAATCACTCATTTTAAAATATTTTTTTAATCTAGATTATTATTATTCATTTTATTTTAATATAAATATAACATATTATATTTTTTTTAACTTAAAAAATTGTTTATTTTCAGAAAAAAATATATATTTGCAATATTATTGAATAATTAATTTTTATTTTATGGAACTAAAAATACTTTTTTTAATGATATTGCTTCACATCATAGATGATTTCCATTTGCAAGGAATATTAGCTAGTATGAAGCAGAAAAATTGGTGGCTGAAGCAAAAAGGCTACAAAAATATGTACGAGTATGACTACATGACTGCATTGACGATTCATTCTCTGTCTTGGTCAATAATTATCTCTATTCCGCTTTGGTTTTTAAACATTAGCCCAAACATACTAGGTATAATAATATGCTGCAATATGTTTATTCATATGTATGTGGATGACCTCAAATGTAATCAATTAAAGATAAGCCTCACAATTGACCAAACAATACATATAATCCAAATTTGGGTAACATGGGCGATATGCTGCTTTTTAATATAAAAAGGTACTGATTAATGTCAGTACCTTATTTTTTATTTCCAGTGTCGGTTAACACTTTGTCGCTTTCTAAGAAGACTTTCTTGAAAAACTCATATAAACTTGATGTAGGGTGGTCTGCATACTTCTTTAATCCTTCAATTGCGGTTTCTCTAATCTTACCTATAATTGGCTCATGTTGGATAACCTCTTGAGCATGCATTGCGATTTCTTCCTCAGAATCTCCTTGACCCATCATTTGCTGCGGTTGTTGCTGAACCATCTGTGGGTCTGGCTGTTGCTCCATGCCCATTCCTTGACCCATTCCATCGTCCATAACACCATCTTCCCCATTAAATATATAGTCTTCTGTAAGCTGCGCTTTTAGACTTTTCAATTCATTTAAAACTGTTTTAAAATTTTTTTCCATAATTAATAAACGTTTATTTGTATATAAATATCATTGACATAAAAAAAGTGGAGAGCAACCAATACTCTCCACTTTTTTTAATTATATTATTTGATTAAATATCATCAAATGAAACTCCCTCTATTTTATTTTTTAACTGTTCTATATTATTACAAACATTGTCATTTGTATACAGTCCATTAAATTTTTTATTTGATTTATAACCAGGTACAGTGTTCTTTTTTGGGACATAGTATAACAACTTAATACCTTTATTTTCACATAACACACGTTTGTATTTATCTCTAACTAAGTTTTTCTCAAACAACTCATTAGCCCATTCATCACCCTTGTTCGCAAAATCAACAGGTTTAAAATGCTGTTCTCCTTGGCATTCTATTGCTATGTTGTATTTTGGTAAATAAAAATCCAATCTATTTTTTTGATTTTCATCATCATATTTATATTGAGTCTCGAATGTAATATTACCCTCAGTAAGTGTGTTGAACACTATTTTCTCTATTTTACTCTGTTTACAGTGCGGACATCCTTGACCACGAAGATGGTCATTTGGGGCTTGATAGAACTCACCGTGTATTGGACAAACAATACATACTGGATTATGTATACCACTATATATAACCTTTGAATAGTCATATTTGTCATTGTGAACTTTTTTTGCATCATTAACAAACGATTCAGTTGTCCTCTTTGCATTCCCACTACAGTATGGGCATCCTTGACCTCTTAATATATGTTTATCAGGAGTCTGCCAAAACTCACCATGCTCTTTGCATATTATACATACTTTCGTTCTATTATTCACATACTCAACCTTTGAATAGTCATACTTTCCATTGTGAACTTCGTTAGCTCTTTTAATGAACTCTTCAACTGGTGTCTTCATTTTTTCAGCAGACTTTTCATAACGGCAAATTGGACAACCACATTTTTTCGACAATAAGCTATCTGGGGTTATTTCAAACCATATATTATGTTTTTTGCAAAACAACCTAACCTTTGTTTTTGCATTAACATATTTTACTTCTGAATAATCATATGAATCTCCATGAATTTCTTTAAGGCGTGTAATAAAGTCTTCTTGTTTTAATCTTCTCATATTAATATATCCTTTACTATAAATATTAATATATCGTAAAAAATAACACCACTTTTATGTATTTTTTTGCAAAGATATATAAAAAATGGGAGAAAATCAAATTTTCCTCCCATTTTTATTTAAGAGTTATGTAACTATCTGATTATCAATTAGATGTCCTCAAAATTCACCCCCTCTGGGGATAAAATAAAGTCAATTGTTATGTACTCAAGAGCATTATAAGGTTTGAAGTAAATCTTAACTGGAAGTTCTCTTCTTTCCCTTGACTCTATTGTATCATTGACCTCAATTCTGTAATCAGAAATACCTCTGTTGCTTCTGATGCTATCCATAATTGGAGTTACAGTAGAAATGAATGACTGTTTCGTTGTTGCATCGTTTGGTTCAAAGATTAAACCAATACAAGAGATTGCAATAAGTTTTCTCATTCTCAATAACAATCTACGAACTGCGATACGATTAAGTTGTGATTCATTAATCTGCAAGTTCTTCTGTCCCCAAATCTTAGGACCATCTTGAGCGAATGTCTTGACTGGGTTAATTCTGCCTTCGTACAATACATCTTCGTCACCGAGTTTTGTAATAAAGTGTGCTCTTACACAATCAACATTACCACGTTCAATACCTGCTGGTGCGAACCAAGGATATGCTTGATTATCTGTTTGTGCGAAGTTACGTACAACATCCTTCGTTGCTGGCAAATAAATGTACTGATTATTATCGACATCTAAGTATTTAACCCAAGGATAATATGTACATGAGTAGTTAGAATCAATCTCCGTGTCCTCCAAGTTATATACAGCCTCGTCTGGGGTGTACATTTCATCAACGTAATCACCAGCGCCGCTTGGCTTATCTGGAGTTGTAATGACATAGATACTATCTGCTCTTTCTTCCTCAATCATTTCGATTGCCTCTTCAACAAGAAGTTTCTGATTTACGTAGTCAATACCTGGAGTAGCGAATACGTTAATATCTGTTGCTTCTGGATTACTGAACTGACGAATAGCAGCAAGATAAGCATACCAGTCAGAGGTAATACCATTCTGATTTAACCCAATCAAATCTGGGTTTGCAATCTTATTGAATGAATATCCTTCTCCGCTTCCTTGGTTAATGAACCCTCTATACTGAGACATTTTGAAATTATCAGTATTTGTTCTTTGGTCTCTATAATCGTCCCATCCATCAAAGCCACCATAGAAGAACACAGTGAACTTACGGAGGTTAACATATTCATAAATAGAACCATACATTTCATCTTCTTTACCAATCACTGGTGGTTGGTCAAGAACTTGTGTCCTAGAATTTGTTGATACACAATCAAATACATACCCCTCTTCTCCATCGACTGTAACTGTTGTTGCTGATGCGCCATATTCCCTATCAAGTCTTGAATCAAGATGGAAACCGTGCGACAAGAAACTTGGGTCATTAATGTAAGCTTTTGTTCCCTTGAATGTGAAGTTATCAATATCGACACCAATCCATGAAGAAAGACCAAAATACTGCTTTCTGTTCTTAATGTCCTCATCAAAATATCTGTTATACTTGATTGCTGGGAATGTAACGCTTGAATTTGCATTGCCGCTAATTGGTAAGCCATTATACATTGGTATTGGATAACCTAAGAAACCTGCTGGAACAGAAGTTCTAGCTGCCGTTGTCTCATTTACCTCAACAGTAATATACTTAGACTTGGACTCATACACACCGTCAAATGAACCAATCTTATATGCAATGTAATTAGCATCACCTGGTGTCATTGTACATCTTCCGAACCTCTCAAGTGGAATAATTGATTCGTCAAGGTCATCTATCCTACGTACAATTACATCAAAAGTACCTTCGTCTGGTCTAATGTTTTCAATTGAAACCTTAACCTCATAGTTTGAGTTGTTACCATCAGAAATTGTATGGAATCTGAACAATTTAGTCATTTCAATGTGGTCAAAGTCACCCTTCAAGTTAGATACAATCCAAGGAGTTGAAGCATATCTGTATGCTGACTTGTAATCATTCATATCAAGCTGAACATAAGCTACATCACTATTATTGCCATTCATCCTATAGTAAAGTCCATCAGCATTGTTTAAAACAAGGGTTGACTCCTTTCCATCATTGCCTTTAGTACCTCCATTCAACAAATTACCATAATAGTTGACATATTCATATTCAGAACCACCACTTTGCCTTTCTTTTAATTCGTCTATGCTTTTCTTTGAGTAATAAGCATAATAGTAATGTCTTTTACCGTCTTGAGTTGTGTACTGCTTAACAGTATAAATCTGTCCAACTTTCATTTCAACCTCTGCGACTGTTTTAGCTGACCATGCTGCTGCATCAGCTTCTTTAATGCTACTTGGTTTTTTGGTGATTACAGTTGCATCTGGGTCTCCGCTAGAAATTTCAGCCATAGTGTATGGTCTTCCCAACTCATAATCATAGCACACGCACCTAATGCCTTCGTCCTTGGCATATTTGCTAGCAAGATACCTACGTCCAACATATTTTCTATTTAATGAAGACTGTGGTTTATCAACAATTCCATAAACTGGCTCATGGTGGTCAAAGTCTGCTGTATAATATACTTGAAACTCTGTCAACCCACTGTCAATAACAGATACATCATTGTTCGCAATACCTTGCTCAAGTGCCACATCATACAATGTTTCAACAAATATAGGGGCATCACCATCATAAGCCTTTGTTCCTAGAACGTTGAGTATGTACTCCTTGTCATAAGGATTCAATGATACCGCATATTCAAAATATCCTCTTGTCAAATCTTTTTCTTGAATGATTGTATTCACTTCTCTATCAGTATGAGCACCCTTTACACCGACAAATTTAAATCTTCCTTTATTAGTTTGTGAAACGGTCCAAACACCAGTACCGCCATTAATTCCATATCCATCACATTCATTACCGTTGCTATAAAGTGGTATGTACTCCCTAATTTGGAGTGCATTCATATTATAACCTTTCTTATCACATTCTGTAGCACCGCTAACAGTTTTCTCGCCAACATAATATCTCAATGTGTCATATTTTGTCGTTTCGCAAGTACATCCGCTAGTATTACCAGTGTCGTATGGATGATAAGTACCTCTTGAACGTATAACAGCCACAGCTTGTTTTTTACCACCTTCTCCATCTGATGCAGTTACAAGCCAAGCTGGGCCTGCATTATAACCGCTAATACCAAGAACACGAACAACCTTAAGCTGTTCTGACTCGCTCAAATAAGACTTAGCGATATAAGGCAACTCATATTTAGGGTATTGGCTTCCTTTAAACTTCTCTGTACTAGTTCCACCAAACACTTCTTGGAACTCACGCCAGTTGGAAATATCCATTGGTTGGAATGCTGGGCCCCTTAAAGTCTCACCAGCAAGACCAAGAGTTGTAATTCCGAGACTACGTACTGCGTAAGTCATGTCAATCTCACGAGTATAAATACCTGGTGAAACGTGTATTCCTCTTGCATTATCTGCCATAATTTCTTAATATTTTAATTTTAATTAGTTATTTTTCTTATATATAAATATTTAATGAGTTTAAAAGATTAATCCCAGAACTTAATTTCTGAAATAATATTTTGAAATTCCTCATTTTTAAATTTCTCATTCACATCAACTATAAAGTCAATAACCTCTTCATAATTGAATTCCACAAATGAATCCATCACCATTTTATGATACTCCTTAAGTTTCTCAGTATCTTGATATTTCTGATGATATTCATCTTGAATTAAAAACGCATAACTCGTAATTTTACCAACTGACCTTAAAAACTCATAAAGTTTATAGGCATCACCGAATTCCAAATCAAATTTAAATCTCGCATTAATTTCTAGAAGAAGTCTCTCTAGAACCATAAGATTACTAAGTTTAATTTCCATAACAATTTATTTAATCTATAAATATCTTTTAAAAACGGAAAAATACAAAAATAAAAGGGTTGCGTTCTAGCAACCCTTATTATAAATTAAATTATTTCTTCGATTTTAATTTCTGTATCATTGGTTATTTTATACGAATATTTCTTTGCCTCATTATTTGCTGAATCATATACTTTCTCAAGAACACCTTTTTTCTTATATTCTTTATACGCTTCTTCATCAAATGTTATTTGAGCCTTTTTAGTGGCACTACCTTTAGAATTGTATACATTGTATCCAGTTCCTTCTATAACATAAAGAGGTACGCCTAACTTATCTAAATTGCTACTGAAATATTCAAAATCTCTAGATGGATTATTAATTATCGTTTTTCCTATTTCTTCCTCGCATAATTCGATAAAATAATCATAAAACTCTTCACTTGCTTCTGCACTATCTGGATTTTCAGCAGAATGTTTTGTGTGTTTAAACACTGGTTTTTCTGATTCTCCACTTTCTTTCTTATATGTGTCACCATCTTTAATCAATGTGTCAAGATAATAAGATGTTGTGGAAATTAAATTATCACCACGATATTGCTCCACATAAATTGATGGAAGGGAATCATCATTTACCCCCCCCCCCATTTCTATTGCACACCTATCAAATCCATCATACGATGATGCAATATCAAATACTACTCCATCTTTTATGAAATAATACTGTTTTGTACTTGTTGTGTTTAATTTAATCATAATTTTAAAATTATATTTTATAGTTTATTATTATATTAATAAATATATTTTTAATCCCAATTGTCTAGAATTTTTGTTATCAAAGGATTCCTTACTATATCTTCCCTATTAAATTCAGTAACGCCAACTTCGTCTAGGCTTCTCAAATGGTTTGCCGCATATTCAAGTCCGCATTCAGACTTTTTGTTTACGATGTCACGTCTGTTAACTTGTTCGCAATCTCCAGTAATTATTACTTTACTGTTTTCTCCTAGTCTAGTAAGTAGCAGTTTCATGTTTTCCTTCGTATATTGTTCTGCTTCATTCACAAGTATTAATGAATCGTCAAACGTTTTACCCAATACATAATTGATAAATTCATATTTGATATAACCACCATTTATCAAATTTTTAGCCATTATTTGTGGGTCTCCATTTCCGCTATTTTTAAGTATTTTGGATATTGTCTCCTCGTCACACTCCTTAAATGGTCTAGTTTTATCTTCAAAATCTCCTTTCAAATACCCTAAATTAAGGTCAATACCTCCTGCTGGTGCTGTAGGAACAATCATAATGATGTTGCTGTACCTCCCTTCTTTAAGTTCTTTAAGCGCAAACGAAAGAGAAATGTATGATTTTCCCGTTCCAGGTGAACCAATACCAAAACAAATTTGATTTTTTTTATTTTTCAAAACATTAAGAAAATCTTTTTGCTTTTCATTTTTACACTTAATGTCAAGCTTAAAACTCAAAGCTTTTAACTGCGTTATCATTCCGCACGATGTAAGATAATTGAGAGCACTGTCTCCCTTCATCTTGTTTTCGATGAATTCAATCTCTAATTCATCCAATCCTTTTAGATTTTTCTTTTTTCCCATAAAGTTTTAGTTTTAAAAAAAAGCGCATAAATCCTAAAAACGGAAATATGCGCTTCATTTTTTATTTTTATTTAATGTTTTGTTGTCCATAGTACTATTGATAACTTACAATAAATATTTTGAAAAGTATAATAAAAGTTAAAAATCACCTAAAATTTTGGTCAAACCAAATATTTTTTGTACCTTTGCATCACGAAACAAAAAAAACGATAAAAAATGAAACGGTTTGAAATGATTCGCTGTATCTTCGATGCCGTGTACAACAATGGTGATGAATACAGCAAAAGTGATGCAATCAGCTCTGACTGCACTCGTGACGGTCTCGTTAATAGAGTGTATATCAAGAAACTGAAAATTGATGTTTATGCTTGCGGCAGCTATGTTGACAACGCTACAATCACATGTAGTAACAGTGACTATTCTGACGCATCTGACGCAGACTTACGAATTGAGTTCGGTACTGAAGTCCCCACTCGCACAATTCTTTGGGCAAATGAGGTCAGTGATAAGGTTTTAGGTATTATTGTTGAAAAAATAACGAAATAGCCATAACGTTAATACATTCTAATATGATTTTTGGAATAACAGCTTTCGGAACCACTTGGACTATCATCGGTATAATCCTAGGACTAATTCTTTTATTCTTGCTAGGCATTTTCTATGATGAAAACATAGATGGTGATGGGTTTATTTTATTTAAGGCATTTCTTGTTGTACTTGTATGTGTATTATGGCCTATTGCCATCCTAATTGCCGTTTGCGTTGGGGCTATTGTGATGCCTATTTACCTAGGTAAAAAAATTAGGAATTTCATAGAGCAAAGAAAAGAAAAAAAGATTGAAAAAGAAAATTTCTTTAAACAGCTTGAAGAAATAAATAAAAAAGGTGGGTAATTCCCACCTTTTATTATGCGTATCTGTTATTTAAATCGTCCACAATGTCGAAACTAAGCACGTCATGGTGGATGATACTGTTCATGCCGTATTTAATCCTTACATCGACATAATATCTGTTAGGTATTAATATGTTGGTATCTATCACATAGTAATTGTTCGTGAATGCCTTATTTACTCTATCCCATTCTATTACATCAATCTCTCTAGTTCCATCCTTAACATATAGCCTTATATCCATGCTATCAAGCAATTCATAAGTATTATTGGTATAAGATGGTTTTCCGTAGATGGTAAGTTTTCTAATATCCCCTCTTTTAATCTGTTCCTTTTCTTTGATTCCATTAATCGAAGGGTTATAAGTGATATTGTCTGACTCTAGGGAATTTCCTATATTAAAATAGTTTGGAGTGTCTTTAAGCGTAAAATCAAGTTCTACAGCGTCCAATTCCTCCCCTTGGTACATTATCCCATCCCAAGTGTCATAAAGCATTGTATCGGCTTCAAAATGGCTTTTAGGGATGGTTATATCAATATAGTATATACCCTTTGAGAATTTTTTAGCCTCAATCTCTTCCATTGGCATCCCATCCTTGCCTTTCACAACCTCATCTTCTCCATTAGTTATCGTAACTACTGGTGCTTTATCCAAATCCTCAAGATGTTCTCCTATTGTACAATATAGATACAATCTATTTTTTTTATTAAGAACAAAATTAGACCTATCATCTGATACAATGTCATCGTATCTTGTTTCGACAAATGGCTCAAAAAATGTATTTGTTTTATCTGTAAGCCAACCAACATAATTTTCATACTCGCTATCACTCGCTTCAAGCAATGGTGAATATGCTATTCCTATCCCATAATTTTCTAATTCACCATCAATAAACCTGTTGAACACAGATGTAATGTCTAAATTTATATTTTCATTACCGTAATCAAAATGCTGTCTACCAATGATGATTGATTCTTCTCCAGCAGCCCATTTATCATACTCTTGTGATAGTCTATCATTCGTATAAACGCCTTCATCTTCCCACTTAAGTCCATTTTGACGTTGAAACCAATTGCACCCATCTTCAGAAACTAGCCTCTTCGGGTCAATCGGTGATGGTGAATAATAACCTACATTGAAATGAGTTTTTGTATAATCAAAGCCCTTTCCCCTATCCCAAGGTTTAGGAATAAGGAAAAAAATGATGTCAAAAGATGCTGCACGGATTTTTTTGTTGTCGTTAATTGAACTTGTTTCACAATGATGCAACTGAGACATATCAATAGAGCCAGCATTCGTAATATGCAACGTATGTTTCATTTTTGATTTATCAATCATAATTCCATCATCAATAAGTTTTTTAACTTTGTTGTGGTCAAAATAAATCAATGCCCTAGAAACGATTGTATCACGCCCATAGACCAATTCTGATACTGGATTCAGTCCAGTGTTAATTTTAGAATTTGAAACAATTGTAGTAAATTTACTTATGTATGTCTTATATACCATATTCCATATATTTTATATTTAAGGCTCAGTATTAACATTTATGTAGTTAAGTAAATCTGCTATAGATTTATCTTGACTTTGGTTTTTACTGTTTATTTCGGCAATCTTGTCATCTTGACTTGTATTTTTCTGTTCTACTTGAGTAATCCTTTGCGACTGTGCTGTATGCTCTTGCGTTGCAAGTCGTAACGTTGCCTCAAGTGTTGCAACTCTTGCTTTAAGAGCATTAATTTCTTCAGTCACTCCAGATACAATTGCATTCTTTGATACATACAACGAATTATCGTCAATAATTGCTGCGTTGTCTCCGTGAGCAGTATTAAGGATAAGTCTTGCCTTTAACACATCTGCATCTGGAACAATTACATCCTTGGTCAATGCAATTGCGCCAATATTGCCATCCTCAGTTCTCCATTCTTGAATCAAATCATGTACAGGAACATATACATCTTCCTTTCTTGTACCATTTACTGTGTACTCAATTACAATCCTTTCATTTGGTTTATCATAATAGATTCTATCAATTTCTGATTTAGTCTTTAGGGCAATTGTTGTTGTACCAGTTGTATTTGTGTAAATCAAGATGTTGTGTTCTTCGTCATAGTCAAGTATTGACTTAGCGTAGATACCGTCTGCATTAAGCTTAACAATTTGGTCAACTTCAGTACTGATATTAACTTTAATCTCAGGCTTTGTCGCATTTGTGTTGTCAACTGAAATAGATGTATCCTTTGCTTTAACTTCAACCAACTTGCTATTCAATTGAGTTTCAAGAGCGTCAATATTGTTCTGTAATGCAGTATCAGCAGCCTCTCTTGAAGATGTCTCAGCAGTGATAGCGTTGTTCAATCTTACATCTTCAGCCTCTCTTGTAGCAGCTTCAGCATTTAACTGTTGCTTGATTGCATTATCCTTCTCATCAACTTCTGCCTTGCTGTAGAAATCAGTAGGAATTTCAGATTTTGTTGCAAAAGTTGAATCAACTTCAGTTTTGTAATATACATCCACTGAGTTAGCTTTCTTGTTAATCTGCAACTGCAAATCAGCTTCGGCTTGTGCTCTGTTATTAATCTCGTTTGCCAAGCTATCCTCAACATTTGAGATATTGCTTTTTATTTCAGTATCAGCCGTTTTAAGCGCATTAACTTGTTCTTGCAGATTACTATCGCCACTAGACCTACTACTAATTTCATTTGCTAAATCGGTACTAACTTGTGTTAAAGTTCTGTTCAAGGTTTGGTCAGCACTTGTCCTATTGTTTATCTCTGTGTTTATTAGAGTACTTAAGGTTCTATCATTTTCGGCACGTTCTGCCTTTTCGTTGGATAATTTAACGTTAAATTCGCTATCAGCAGATTCCCTTGCGGCTGTTTCAGCAGTAATGGCATTATTTAAATCGTTATCAGCATTTAGCCTTGCTGTTGATTCAGTTGTGATTAACGTTTCAAGGCGAGTGTCGGCATTTCCTCTGTTTGCTATTTCATTGGCTAAATTTTGTGCTATCGCATCAATGCCGCTAACTTTAACTCCGTTTTGTGAAACTGATATATATGTTTCTGTTGCTGGGTCAATCTTAACTCTAACTTCACCCGCATTATTAACTACAAGCCCATCTTTAAACTCTGCATCAACCAAAAACTGTGATACATCTAAATATTCTACTTTCTCAGTACCGTCCTCAAGAATGTATGTGAGCATCAAGAACTGTCCAGTATGACCGCTATCATCATGGTCTGTAAGTTCAACATCCTTCAATGAAGAATCCTTGTAAATATTGATTCTAGCACCAAGAACCTCTCCGCTTGTATTTTTAAGCTCATATGCTTCTTTTACGTTAGATGGTAATGCGGTTTCTACCTTAATAACAGATACCTTGTTAGCTTCGATTGAACTTGATAATGCTTCGTCAGCAACTTCACGTGCCTCTGTTTCTGCGCTTAATGCAGCCCAAATTGCTTTGTCCTCTGCTTCTCTTTCAGTTTTTTCTGTCTTGACATCACCTGAAAGTTGGTTATCCCAATAAAGTCTTGCATTCTTTTCGGCAGCAATCTTACCGTCAAGTTCATTATCAGCAGCTTCTCTTTCAGTCTTTTCTGTATCAATCTTACCTTCTAACTCACCATCTGCTGCTGAACGGTCAAGCTTCTCTTGGTCAAGCTCTTCATTAATAGCAGCATCACCTTCAGTTCTAGCTGAAATTTCTTGATTCAATGTCTCCAAAATGTCTTCATCACCCTCAGTCCTTGCAGAAACTTCGTTATTGATAAGCTCTATGATACTACTTCCACTAGCACCAATTTCACCAATTGCATCCCAAATCTTCTGGTCTTCATCAGTTCTTGCGGAAACTTCTTCTTCAATTTTATTTGTATTTAAAATATCCTCATTTTTACGAGCTTCTGTTTCCGCACTTAACGCATCCCAAATTTTCTGGTCTTCATCAGTTCTTGCTGAAATCTCGTTTTCAATCATTTCAACAATACTCGTGCCACTAACTCCAATTTCACCAATTGCGCCCCAAATCTTCTGGTCTTCATCAGTCCTTGCAGAAACTTCGTTATTGATAAGCTCTATGATACTACTTCCACTAACTCCAATTTCACCAATTGCGCCCCAAATCTTCTGGTCTTCATCAGTTCTTGCGGAAACTTCTTCTTCAAGTCTCTCATCAATAACAGAATCTCCGTCAGTCCTTGCAGAAACTTCTTGATTCAATGCCTCCCAAAGGTCTTCATCACCCTTAGTTCTTGCTGAAATCTCGTTTTCAATCATTTCAACAATACTACTTCCACTAGTTCCAATTTCACCAATTGCATCCCAAATTTTATCATCTTCTTCTTTCCTCAAAATGGCTTCATCTTCGACTAAACTATTAACTTGGTTAACCAATGTATCAAGCGGTATTTCGATAGTTTCATCGTTTTCAAGCTTTATGAAAATCTTTTTTTCATCTTGATTATAGCCTATTTCTTGGATAAGTTGGTTAACAACAATATCCTCTAGTTTTGCAGCACCAATCAAGTTTCCAAGGGAATTGGTGAAAGTATAAGAATCTAGACCTTTGTCATAACTGACCCCAAAAAAACCGTTGTAAAGAATATAGTTTATCTTTTCAATAATTTCCTTACTTGAGGCAGAACCACCAGTTATGGCGTTACAAATCATGGCTGACTCAGTTGTTAAACTATTCTGCTCTCTGTAGCCATAAGGTTGCTGAATTCTATTATTTCTACTCATTTTCAAATATATTATATAAATAAATTATTATTTTTCTTATTATATAAATATTATTTAATTTTTAATAATATATTAGAAAAGAAATTAAATAAAGAAAAGAAAATAAAACTAAATACATTTTGTTTTTTAACATTTTTTTATATATCTTTGCACTAAAGTTTAAAAATGTTAAATATGATTACAACAGAAACAAAAGAAAAAAATTTAAAATTATTTTTCAAAAAATTATCTCAACTTGGTATTGAAACTTCATACCTTGAGGAAAAATATGGTAATAACATCTTGAATGGTAGTTTTACTAATTCCAATGAATTTGGAAACGCATATGAGGGTTCATTACTTGAAATTATACTAAAAACTCTTACTCCTTATGCAGTTAAATTAAATGAACTATTACCAGATGAGAAAAAAGTAGATAAAAACACATTAGTAAAAATTTGTTTGCTGCATCAACTCGCAAAGGCTATTAGACTTGTACCAAATGATAATTCTTGGGAAATTGAGAAAAGAGGTTTAATTTACAAATATGATAATGAACTTCCTTCAATTAGAACTGGATTACACTCATTGATTCTGTGCCAAAACTGTGGGATTGGGTTTACTGCCGAAGAAGCAGAAGCAATGACTGTCAATGACAGGGATTTAACAGATGACCAAGCAAGGTGGCATTCTAGTATTATGTCAACGATTGTGAGACAAGCAAGCGAACTAACTTATTTAACCTTAAATGACAAAAAATAATGGATATTAAAGATTACGATGATAGGAAAGATTTCATCACATATGCAAAAGAAGCAATTGGTCAAACACCGTTGAAAATCAAAATAAAAAAACTTGAAAAAAACGCCATAATACCAACGTATGCGCATGATGGAGACGTTGGCATGGACTTAACCGCAATATCTGTAGAATATGATAGGGAAAATGATATGTACATATATCATACTGGAATTGCCGTAGAATCAGAAAAACATTACGGGATATTTTTATTCCCTAGAAGTTCAAACAGAAAAACAGATGCTTATTTATGCAACCATGTGGGAATTGTGGATTCAGCGATATATAGAGGGGAGATTATGTTCTGCTATAAAAATAGAACATCATTGGAAACTTTAGCAAATAATGGAAAAATGAACTATTTTTTTAATAGTTCTTGGAAACCATTTACCGTTTCTAGTGGAGATACAGTTACATTCACATGGAATGAGACAATTAAATCGGCTAATGATGCTGGAAATTGGATTCTTGATAATCCGATGAATTTTGCCCCATATAAGGTTGGGGATAGAATAGGGCAGATGGTAGTTTTGCCATACCCAAATGTAAAAATAACCGAAGTAGCTGAACTTTCTGAAACTGAAAGAGGCTCAAACGGATTTGGTTCAACTGGAAATTAATGAGTATATTAGAAGTATTTTTTTGGTTTTGCAAAGAACAAAAAATAATGGATGTGATTTTCAAGAAATATCACGAAGAAACGCCTTTTTTTTGGGAATATTCTGAAAATAATGGAGTAAATCAAAAATATCTGTCTTTGGAAAACGCTATAGAAGAATATTGCATTTCTTCTAAAATTGATACTATATTTTGGAGATTGTTCTCCAACACGACAGACGATAATGAACGATATAAAAAAGCAAGAGCCAAATGGACTAAGTTCTCGAAAAATAACATTTTATTTTCAGACCAATTTGTAAAAGTTGGCGATACAATTGAATTTGACCTATGCTTCCCAAGACGTATACCCTTACATGGTGTAGTGTCTGAAATACCAAAAACATTTAATGGGTCAGTTTTGGTTCGTTTGGATAATGGGGAGGAAAAAGCAGTTGGTTTGTTAAGCAGAAGTGACTTAAAAATAAACGGTGAGGAAAGAACACCAGAATTTTACATTAAAAGAAGACGAAAACTATATGGGGCTAATAAAAGATAAAATTTATTATACTTATGAAGATGTTACTATAATGCCTAATATTTTGAGTGCAATAGAGCATCGTAAAGAGTGTATCCCATTTGACGAAAATGGGATGTTGCCTCTTTTCACAGCACCAATGGATTGTGTTGTTAGTAAAAAAAATTTTAAACAGTTTGAAAACGAAATGATTTATGCCATCTTACCTAGAACTGAGTCTATTAAAGATAGAGTTGACTATTCGGTAAAAGGAAGATGGGCTGCATATTCAATGACTGAATTTGAAACAATATTTTGCAACGAAAAAGAGCCATTAGAACAAAACACCACACTTAAAGCCTTAATCGACATTGCAAATGGGCACATGGAAAAAAGTGTTCATTTGGTTAGGGCAGCAAAAAACATTTACGGTGATAATATAGTCATAATGGTTGGAAACATTGCTAATCCAGAAACATATGAGGAATACGCTAGGGTTGGTGCTGACTATATAAGAATTGGCATAGGTGGCGGTCGTGGATGTCTCTCATCTTCTAACACTGGAATTCACACCCCAATGGCAACACTAATTGATGATACCGTAGAAGTTAGAAAAAGGATAGAAAACAAATATAAAAAGTTACCAAAAATTATTGCAGATGGTGGAATTAGAAACTATCGTGATATAATTAAAGCATTAGCACTAGGGGCTGATTATGCAATGATTGGTAGTGTGTTTGCTAAAATGCTTGAATCAGCAGCACCTAAAACTGTTAATAGTGATGAATGGTATAAATTACCTTTACGGACTGAACTAGAAGATTTAAATGAGTTTATTTTTGATGATGTTGGATGGAGGGCAAAATATAAAGGAAAAGAAATATTCTTAGGAGATATTAAGGCAACCTTTTACGGAATGGCTTCTAGAGAGGGACAAATTGCATTAAATGGTGCTAAAACAAAAACAAGTGAGGGTTTGAAAACAACATTACCAGTACTATATACAATGCACGGTTGGGCAACAAATTTCATGGATTATCTTTGCTCTGCAATGTCATATTTAGGGGTATTTACATTAGAAGAAATGAAAAAATATTCTACTGTAATAATTAATTCAAATAATGCGGTTTCTGCTGTTAATAAATAATAATAAAAAAATGTGTTCAAAGATTGATTTTTTTGAACACATTTTTATTTTTTATAAAAAGTATGGAAAATAAAATAACTGTCATTTTTTGTTCTAAGAAAAAAGGTGAGGAAAATAAAGGATTTATCGAGCATATTAGGGAAACTTGTGGATGTGATTTAAACGTCATATGCGTTCATAATCCAGATGGATTGTCATTATCTAAAATATATGCTGATATGGTCGTGTCAGAAGATATTGAAACAAATATCATTTTGTTTATACATGATGATATAGAATTTTTGAGGAAAGGATGGGGTAAAGAACTTTTACGTCTTTTTAACGAGAACAAAGACTATGGAATAATCGGTGTTGCTGGCTCTGCTCAATTTGATGAAAACGGTGCTTGGTGGAATTATGAAAAGAAATTCGGTCAAGTACTCCATAGATGGGAAGGTAAATCATGGCTTACAGCATTTTCGCCACTTCTTGAAAAAGATTTACAAGAGGTTGTTGTGATTGATGGTCTTTTTATTGGTGTTCACAAAAAGAGAATATCAGAAAATTTCAGTAGAGAACTTTCTGGATTTGATTTTTATGATATATATTTTTGCTTATCCAATTTCTTTAAGAAGAAATGCAAGATTGGTGTGACTACGAACATTAGGCTTGCGCACAATTCAATAGGGAAACTTAAAGATACATGGTATAAAAATAGAGAAATTATAAATGAGAAATTTGGCAATAAATTTCCAATTGATATATTAAAAAAGAAATAATATGGATACGAACAAAACCCTAGAAAATTTATCTAAAAAAAATCTAGAAAGCCTCACTAGTTTATATGGTATTGTAAACGAAATTTTTTTGGACTATTCTAGAATGACAGACGGATATTCGTTGGCTACTGGAGATAAACTATTTGAAAATATGCCTAAAGATATGGAAAATATGATTAAAGATAGGCAGAAATTTCTATTTTATAGGAATATCGTAAAAGATGCCATAAAAAATAAAATAACAAAAATAATGGAAAATAATGGGATTGAAAAAAATTAAGAAATATTTTTTAAACCTTTTGTATGGATTACCTCATGGTTTGAGAGCAGCAGATTCAGAAATTATGGGAAGTGGCTCTAAAGATGATTTGGGTACATCAATACACCAAGAAGTTTCTGACCAAAGAGTTGCAAAACACTTGCTAAAAGGTGAAGTCACGCAAGAAGTTGAAGAATTGCGATATAGAACCTATAAGGTTGCAAATGAATCTGAAAAATACAAGTATTTAGGAAATGGCGTGGCGGTAAAAGAAGAAAAAGAAAAGAAACCAACAGATAGGAAAAAATATAAATTCTCTCAAGAAAATGAAAACATATGCGAATCTGTCCTTGAAGGATTAAACCAAGTCGGAAAATATGGGGTTGAGCGTTATAGATTCGAAATAGATTATGAATCTTTTGTGAGATTTAAAGTTGAAAAATTTGCAACCAAAGTTGATGTAAACATTAATGATGAAACTGGTTTAATTGAAACCACTTTGCATTTTAACTCTGAACCAAATCCTTACGATGGAGCATCAATGCCATTCATTAATGAAATCTCTAAACTTCTTAATGTAAAAAGTGAATACGAGGTTAAAAGAAATGAGATTGCTTCATCAATAAAAAATTTCTCATTTTGTACCTATAAAGCAACGAATGAGGATGATTTTGTAACATATAGTTTTGTCAATGGTGGAAAATTCAAAAATTTTGTACGAAATGGGTATGAATTTTTACTGACATTAACTTGGGATGAGTATATGAGAGTTCCGCTTAATTTGGAAGCAAAATACTATTCAAAGAGTATGGCAGAGAAATATGATAAGAAAGAAAAAAAAGATACCCCTATTTCCTTGGCAGAGGTTGAAAGGAAAAGATATTGTTCTGTATGCGGAAAAGAAATGTCTGTGTATGATGCAGACATACAAGAGGCAAGCGGTCAAGAGCCAATTTGTAAAGAATGTATGCAAAAAGCATTGAAATAATTAAATTATAAAATATATTTTATATGTTAACGATAGGTGTTGAATTAAATCATGTTGTTAGAAATATTAACAAACAAATTATAAAATACTACGCAAAAGAGTTTTCTCCTGAAACGGATATTGATGAAATAGATGACAAGGAGGATGTATTTAAGACATTCGCTAAATTTAACAGTAATTACGAAAAAAATAATTTCATTTTCATTGATTATCCATATGAAATTTTCGGTTGCGCTAGTACAATGGAAAAAAAATTGGCTGTTAAAATTACAAACTGGCTCACAGATATATCCAATATTGAAGACGAAGATATTAGAATTGTGTTTTACAGTTTGAATGAAGGTGAACTTAGCATTCAATCAACATATTTTTTCTTGAGTAAAATAGGCACAAGAGTTAGAAAGGTATTTTTCCCTAAAAATATTGACGAGGTATGGGATGAATGTGATGTCGTGATAACAGCAAGAGACGAGTTTTTTGAAAAAGAAATCCCAGAAGGTAAAAAAGTAGTTTTAATCAACAGACCGTTTAATAAAGAGGCAAAAGATAAAGCATTCTTAAATTACGATAATTTAAGCGAAATAATAACTGACGAAGATTTTTTTAACAAATTAAAAGGATGAAACAAAACACATTTATTTTTGACATCAACAAAATAACTGATTTTGTGTTTGGCAATCCAAATGAAAGAACCAATGATGTTGAGATTACGGAAAATTACATTTTTGACAAAAAGTTGGACAAGATGATTCCAAACACTAAAGAAGTAAAAGAGGTAAAAGTAAATGACTATACTGGTCAAAATACTATTCGTTATGACCTTGTTAAAACATTTATTGATATTTTGGATGCTGTAGAAGACCCAAATATTATGTCTTTAGGACAAAGCATTACATACAATACAATGCAAGCATATGAATTAATTAAAGATATAAAAAATACCGACAATGAGTGAAAAAAATTTAAAGATTATTGAAAACATTGAAAAGGAAATTTCAAAAATAGATAAGAAAGAAAACAGAATCTTCTTTTTCGTAATTGATACAAAGGGTGTACCAAGTGGTAGCCTAGAGTATATCTACAACCTTGCATTGATATGTAAAGAAGAAGGTTACGATGTAAGTATGCTACATACAGAAGAAGAGTTTGTTGGAGTTGGAGCATGGCTTGATGAAAAATATGCTAATCTTCCACATTATAATGTAAACAAGGGAGAGGTTGGAACATCACCATCTGACTTGCTGTTTATACCTGAGATTTATTCACAAGTTATGAACCAGACAAAGCAGCTTCCTTGTAAGAGAGTTGCTATCCTTCAGAATTACAATTACTTGGTAGAACAAATGCCTTATGTCGCTCAGTGGGGTGATTTCGGAATTATGGAAGGAATAACTAATTCAGATTATCAAGCAGCAGAACTTAATGAGTCATTTCCATATGTTAAACTTAGAAAAATTACACCGTTTATCTCTAAAATTTTTGGTAAAACAAATGAGCCAAAGAAAATGGTAGTTAATGTAATCGCTAAGGACCAGTCAAATATTAAGAAAATTGTAAAACCATTCTATTGGAAATATCCAATGTTTAAATGGGTTTCATTTAAAGAGCTCAGGAATCTATCCAAAGAAGACTTTGCAAAAGCATTGCGTGAGGGTGCTATAACTGTTATTGTTGACGAGGATGCAAGTTTCTGTTATTCTGCTCTTGAGTCCGTTAAAAGCGGTTCAATTACAATGTGTAAAGTTCCTGAAACGGAATGGGATTGGGCTTCTAATGAAGATGGTACATTACCAAATTGCTGCGTTTGGTTTAACGACTACGATACATTACATAAACAGTTGGCAAGTGTTGTTCGTTCATGGATTACAGATAAAGTTCCTACAGTTCTTGAGGAAGAAGGTAAGAAGGTTCTTGAAAACTACTCTTACGATAAGACTAAGGGTGAGTTGCTTACATACGTTAATGACACTCTTGGAAAAAGAAAAAGGGAAATGGAAGAGTTAATCATCCAGATTAAAGCTAAGAAGGAGGAAGAGTAACATGAAGGAATTTTTAGAAACAGGTGTTCTCGGTATAATTGAACTCGACAAATCAATATGTGTTCACAACTACAAAGATTTCAAAAAAACCGAAAAAGGTCAAAAAATGATTGAGAATTATCTAGAAAGATGGTCTAAGTTAGGTTTTATTGAAGGACTTGAAGGTGAGGTTAAAGAAAGAGGCGCTGTTGCTATGGAACAGTTGGCTGTATATCTCATAGCAGAAGCGACTGAAAATAGTTTAACTGGACCGTTTGAAACGATTGGCTTCCCAATGATACGAAGGGTATGTTGTGGTTCTATAGGAAACAAAGAAAATCTAAACAACCTTGATTTATTTAATTTTGAAAAATTTATTAAATATTGCAAAGAACTAGATATTGTTAATTTAATAAATGATGTTGATAAAATTGTTGGCGACACAAAATTTGATGTAGAGGCTGAAACTTGCGCATTGGGCTGTGAAATGATAATCAAGAGATTCAATGGTGATAAAAGAAGCTTTGATGAAATGAAAGTAGAATATATTAATAAAATAAAAGAAAAAATTAAGAATGACAATGAAAGAGCTAGTAGTGATAATACCAATGAATGAATTTGGTAAGGAAAATATTGAGTTGTTAAACAAGGCTGTTGAGTCAGTACCAAGCGAACTCAATGT